>Ga0247824_10000637_pt1 | contig 17739 bp, 15 predicted proteins | sample 13C_PalmiticAcid_FD_194412 | JGI IMG/M metagenome (GOLD analysis project Ga0247824, IMG submission 194412) | Soil microbial communities from agricultural site in Penn Yan, New York, United States - 13C_PalmiticAcid_Day48 | ecosystem: Environmental > Terrestrial > Soil > Agricultural land... | reverse complement strand
GGCCAATAGAGTTTGTCAATCCTCTCGTGAATGGTAAAATCATTCGCAGTCAACTCATTCACGCTTTCCTTTCTTTCTTTCTTCCTCTTCCACTTCACCCCTTGAACCATACCCACACATTCTCCCCCTCCCCCTTCCTCTATGGCGAAAGAAGACCCTACAAAGCTGGTGTTAGTCGAGAAACGCGGCACCACCACCATCATCACTATCAACAGGCCTCATAAACGCAACTGTGTCAATGGACCTACAGCTAAAGCTCTCTATCAAGCCTTCTTGGACTTTGATTCAGATCCCAAGGTACAAGGAAGCAAAATGCATGGAGCTATAACTCTTTATCTCCACAAAACTTGACTCACCCTCCAACGTTCAAAACGTTTTAGGCTGCTGTGGCTATCTTGACTGGCGCAGGTAAATAGGATCCTTTTCTTCGCCGTATTTTCTCCTCGACCGCGAGTGCATTGGCGTATGTCAGAGGGAGAGAGCTGTTCGTTCACGAATGAGTCCTGACACTTCTCTCGTTTTCATCTATGACCTCAAAAGGCGGTAATTTTTGTGCCGGCGCAGGTAAGGAGGCTTGAGGATATGCTTTTGAAAGTGACATTTGTCTGTGAACCCACTCCCCTCCTCCACGTTTTTTTCCCCACCCGCCATCTGAAAGTGAAAGATTGTTCCGACAATAAATAGATCTGGGTGCAATCCAGAACCAAGATGAAGCCAATCCAATGTCCAACGAGTGGCCAGATACTCTTCCTGGACCCATTGGCCCCATGGGGTACGTAACACACACGCGGCGTGAAAGGCAATTTTTCACATTTGTGGTGTGGATGAGAGAAAGTGAGGGAAGGAGGAGACTGGCTTTGATCTTACAGCACACTCAACTTTTTTTTTGTTGTCTCTTGTTCTCTTCACTCAGTCCTACTCGAATGGTCCTCTCCAAGCCAGTGATTGCAGCCATCTCTGGATTCGCGGTGGCAGGAGGATTGGAGTTGGCATTGTGGTGTGACATTCGGATTGTGGACCCTACAGCGACGTTGGGAATATTCTGCAGACTCCGAGGAGTACCACTGATTGATGGTGGAACCATTCGATTACCTCAAGTCGTTGGACGAGGTGTTGCCATGGATCTCATGTTGACCGGGTAAGCGATTGATTGCCTGTGGGTGGGATGCTTATTTGTTGATTAGATGGATCGATATTCTGACTTTCCAGGGTTCATTCTATAGTCGTGCAGTCAAGGCTCAGGAAGCACTCAAGATCCAGTTAGCATCCAGTTACTTGGGGTCATCGCCTCCAGCGTTGTCTTACGAGGTTGTAGATGAGAGACCAGCGTTGGTGCAGGCCCTGGAATTGGCCAACTCGCTTGCACAACATCCACAGACTTGTATGAGGAACGATCGATTGAGCTCACACTTTGCGAACCCGATTCGAGAACCCATGCTCAAGGAGTTTGATCTGGGACTGGAGACTTTGGGCAGCGGAGAGTTCATGGAAGCCATCTCCAAGTTCTTTCAACAGACGGAGAAGAAGGCTAAGCTGTGAGAGGAGAAAGGGGAATCAGATATTCGGCTGGTCAAAAAAAATTAAAAACGGGGTCGGTGCCACAGCATCCCCTTGTTTTTTTCACACTTTGTTTTTCACCTCACTCACAACCCACAACCACCGTTGCAACCGCCATGCCAAAGAATGAAAAGCATGAGCAAGGCTGCAATGACCACGATCACCACGAACACCGGAAGGACCATCTTCATTCACAAGTAGCAGCTGCGTTCAACAAGGGCCGTTCCACAGCCACACTCGATATCATCTCTACATTCCTTGACAAGCCTGTGGTAGCATGTTACAACAGCCACCATCTTGATCGCCTTGCAAAGCTATCTGAGAGCACCAGTGCAAACGCTCCACATCGCCTCCTCGCAGCCGTCAAAGAGGCCTTCACGGCTTCTCCTATCATCACCGTTGCCTCCAGGGACACGAAACAAGTCAGGGATCAAGCCGTTCTTGCATCAGATACAGGCCTTGATCCAGTACCCCAGATCGGATCACTCCCTTCTGCCGCTGTTACTTCTACCACCTCAGACTCAGATCGGACTCGTAGTGGCGACGATGCTGATTTGGCAGTCTTACCAGTTGGCAGGTCCAAATTGGATGCACGATTCAGGATCGGCTTCTCCAAGATATACGGACATACAATACAACTGAATACGGAATTTATCACCGGCGACAGTTGCAGCAGTAGTAGTAGCAGCGGCAAGAAGAGCAATAGCTCCGCCATCTCTGGATACAACAAAGCTATGATGAAGAAGCTGGAATCAGGAACCTATGTTTTCGAGAAAGATGAGATGCCGTATGCCTGTGTGATTGACAAGGCATGGCGGGGGAGATTGTGCGAAGAATGTTTGAGACCATTGCCTTCTGAGCGATCCAAAGTTGTGGAATGTCCTGTGTGTCCAGAAGAAGGGTCTTGGGGAAATGATAGAAGGACAGGAACCGAGGCATGGCTGGCAAACGAGGTCACTCCAGCTATGGTAGCAGCTGCAGCCACCCTCCCGTCCCCCCGGTCGCCATCACCGTCACTGTCGTCTCAACTCTCTTCCCCCTCATTAGGCCGTGCAAAGTTTTGCAGCCAGACATGTTTCAAAACAGCGTGGAAGAACTGGCATGGATATGAATGTGGCTTTACGAGAGAGCTGGATGAACTTGAACAGAGGGCTCGCCTCGCTTTGCGTATCTACTGGCAAAACATTGTAAGATATGGCGTCTCCAACATCTCTTCGCCATCGCCATCATCACGCCTTTTGTCCGCCAAGAAGAATGTGGATGCAATTGATAGCCTACTGGCAGATGCCACGGCCGCTAGTCTTTCGTTGACCGAGAGCAATAACGCCCCCAGGATTAAAAGTGAGGATGGGTCTGATATCTTGCTCTCCCAGCTTTGCCATAACTTTTGGCAACTTGATCCCATCCGTCGAGTATCGTTTCTGATGATGGGTTATTACCTGCAGCAACTCTTGGGTCTTCCGGACGGCGACAGTAACGGCAAGGACACTACTATCGATCCCACTGCTGGCAGTAGTACTGACCGTGATGGCGGCGACGTTGGTGTAGCAACAGCTTGGGAACTGGCCTATCTTCAAGCTATGGTGCAGTTCAATTCGTTTGCCGTCAAGACTCAGATTTCAGAATCTTTTGATAGTCAAGAGAGTTCATCCTCCGAAGGCACTAATATGACACGTATGAACGACTATGCGATTGGATCGGCATTGTATCTGTTGGCGTCCATGTTCAACCACAGTTGTGCGCCGAATGCGATGGTGGTTTTTGGAAAGGATGGTTGCACATTGAAACAAGAACCTTCGCCTTCTTCTCCGCAGAGCTTTAAACAACAACAACAGCAACGGAGGCAAAAGAGGAATGGATCACGACCAGTGACAGCGGATCCACGAGTGATCAACGTTGTAACGAATAAGGCGCTCAAGGTGGATCCAGACGTGCCTGTCTTGGTGGAGATTTCGTATGGACCTCAAGGTGGACGCATGGCGACCGGGGAACGAAAAGAGTGTTTGAGACGATCTCATTTGTTCGAATGTAATTGCTCCGCTTGCAATGACCGGTAAGGATGTGTTGCAAATCATCGTTATCATTCTATTTTCTTCTCTTTTTTCTTCTTCTTCTTCTTCTTCTTCTTCTATTGCTCACAAAAAAACGCTGTCCTTGACATCCTGGTTAGATATGCGGAGACAGTTTTGAAAAAGATTTACAAGTGCCCCGAGAATGGGTACTCGTGTCGACCCTTGTCAGAGAAGGAAAAGACGTGTCCAACATGTGGAGCCAAGATTGACATTGCTGCGCGCAAGAAGGTAAAAAAATGCCCTTGGGCAGAATGGGGAGGAGATCTCTGATTGTACATACCAACACAAAACCGAAATGGACCATTCTTTTTGTATGTGTGTGTCTGTGTGTGTGTGTGTGTCTAAACAACCCTTGTCTATTACAATAGTGTCATCAATTGATGTCGCGTCTGATAGCAGATTCACAGAATCCATCACTCTCACATTCACAACGGTTGGCGCTTCTCAAAACAGTCGAGAACGCACAGTCCAAGACCTTTGTCGACACGTATATCTTGTACGGCAACACATGCGACCAACTCGCCATGGTGTATGCCGAGTCGGGAGATCTGAACAAGTCCATTGAATGGTGTAAGAAAGCACTCAAAGTCGTGATGGCTCATTTTCCGCACGACTCGATCGAAGTTGCTCAAGAGACGCTCAAGCTGGCGGGACTTTATTTCAACAAGTACGTTTTCTGTAAACCTCAGATGTTGGTGCTTGGTTTATGCCAAAACCTCATTGTCGGAAGGTTGCTGACCCTCTCTCTCTCTCTCTCTCTCTTCCATCTATGCTTTCATCGCCTTTCTTTTTTAGCATGCAAGCCAAAGAGGCCATGAATCAGGTGCAGATCGCCATCACACTCTACAAAGGTCACTACGGCGCCAATTCTAGACATCCCGACCTTCTGGAGCTGTATGAGATGGAAAAAGTACTTCGACTGCATGTTTCTGCTTCGTTGAGTCGTAGAGATATCTACAAGGGATAGAAAGCAGAAAGACATCGATATTAAAGACATGCCCATGGAATAGTTATGACCATCGTTAGCTTACCTAAACTTCCCTTCAGGGAAGAGCCCTGGAGGAATCTTGCGTGGATTTCCCGAGCCTGAAAATGCTTCCGGTATCTAACCGGTGTTCTTAGTCTAGGCACTGCGTGAGAAGGGCGGTAGCCCTCAGTTGTGAAGGAGGGCTCCTGCCATGGCGATGTTCATTGCCGCGTTCACGTCTCTTGTTTTGATAGAGCGGCCTTGGAGGAAACTTGGGCAGTCGGGGTTTTGGCATTCCATTGCACCATGTACGCTGACAATGCGTTTTGGCCGCATGACCGTCCTTCGGTAGCGTGCTTGGCGAAGCTGTTGGAAGCACACCGCGCATGTCTGGGAGGTCCTGTGTTCGCTCGTTATGCCAACCACCGTGTGGTCGTACACAACACCCGTGTATCAGTGAAGGTGGTCGTCGACCACGGTTGAACAGAATCGACCAAGGCCCGGTGGATTCGGTACTAAGAATCTCTAGGCCATCTTCCGTCGTTCTGAACCTTGTCGTTGAGTAACTCGTCCGTGTCGAGCACATCCTCCAGGTCATGAGTCTGAAGGGCTCTCCCTTCCGTGGAACGCGGTCTCTTTTAGGGTCGACCGCGATTGGCAGAATCTAGCCAAGGCCCGATGAGTGATACACAAAGCCTCAAACCGGGTATCGCGGAATTAGCGTCCAGTTGGATATACTGTTCAATGGATGTACGGCAGTGTCGATGAAGACAGCATCAGGTCGGCCAAGGGTCTCCCAAGGATCTAGTCCACTGGCTTCTCTTCCATCTCGGCGGTGAGGGACCCCCTCGTTGTTTTCGATCCTGGTCACGGTCAACAGCAGCCTCGTTCTCTTTGAGTCGAATGACTTCTGTTTTTGGGTGGAGGTCTCCGAGTAGGTGTAGTTTTGCACACAGCAACTTGACGGTGCTCGAACATTTGGTCGACATGAGCGATCGCGGATTGGCTTGGCAACCTCCAGCGGGACATCCATGTTCCATACAATGCTCCGCCATCTGATTCTTCACGCTGAGCTTCGTTCGCATTTGCATCTGATGTAGGATGATTGAGTGGTCTTCGTCGATCGAGGTTTGAACATCGGGATAAGGCCGATAGATAGATGGTGTCGCCGTAATCCATGACGGCACCCGACACAGATGTTACATTGGCAGCGGTGGATTGTTTCGACGGCTGAGCAACAAAGACCGATTGCACCGTGGTCGCAACCGCAACAGAAAAAGAAGAGTTGATCCATGCTGGATCCGATGTTGCAGTAACGCAATAATCAACGACAGGCGCAGAGATAGATGAGAAGAGCGCAAAATGTTCTTAATCAGTGAGCTGCAAGAGTCTTGTTCGGAACTGATATCCGTCTCGGGAAGTCAATGGAATTTGATCGTCAAGAAGCAACCCAACGTGAAAGTGAACTGATACATATCACTGAAGCGTGTCGTTCGCACTGAAGTGGACAGATTGTTCTAGGCATGGTTCCTTGACCCCAAGTGCTCAACATCAAACTACAAACCTCTTTCTACTTGGGGGGTCCATAATAGTCAGAGCCCGCATCCGACTGAATTGCCACGGCATTTGGCCAGCCTTTTTATGGCGAGGATACTATTTGAGTTTGTTGATTCAACTCCTGGCTTGTAGTGGTTTATGAATGTGTAATTATGTATGGTTGCTAGTACTGTTGGGGAGAATCACGAGGCGTTCGAGAACTCCTCGGAGAAGTAGGCCGCTGGGGTGATGTGGGCAAGGTCGTATCGTCACTCTCAGGTGTTGGGTCTTGGAAAGGGTCTTGTGGGTCGAAAGCAAACACTCCTTCACGATCGTGACCCGAGCGGTCCACAGCACGGTAACTGGACATGTTGCTTGGCGACTTGGTATTGCTAAGAAGCCCCGTATTCTCATCAGGATAGTTCTCGCGGTGTTTCGTAGATCCTGACATTGCCTGTCGATGGGATGTGGGTGAGGGCCGCTGGCTCTGCTGTGTTTGAGGAGACGTGGCCATCAATTGATCTTGTGGATGAAGAGTAGCATACTGATAGGGCTGCTCCACATCACGGTACGGTGCTTGTGGGGCCTCTCTCGTTGCAGAGGATGGCAGATACGTTGAGGTTAAAGACAAAGGTGCTAGACCGTCATCTGTAAACCAAGCTTCAAACTCTGAAGAAGGCGTGATGACACCGAAGAGATCTTGAGACCAGCGTCCTAGTCGTTCCAGTTCGCGGATGACATCCTCCATCACGAGCGCGTATGCATAGTAGAAGATGTACCGATCGTCATTGTCCTCGGTCATGACGACCTTGTTCTGCACCACAGGCAATTGTCGAATCTTTTGAATGAGTCTCAACCGTGCTGCATTGGCGGGTGGCAAATAAGGCGGCAGAGGTGTTTTGAGTCGCAAGGCGGATGCAATGGTATAAAAGTACAAGAGGACATTGCCGACCATCTCGCGACGTTCCTTGTTCACTGGGACAATAAAGTCGCGTCGAGCACTCTCGAGCCATTCGTCCTTGGTAATCACCAGACGCATGGACAAGAACCGATCCAGAATGTTCTGACAACTGCCGAGCATGTTCTTGTAGGTGCCGACAGGGAACTGGCCCTTCAGACGAGGTTCGTTCGGTGTTTCCTCCAGCAATGCATAGAGCTGTAGCAGTTGCAATTGAAGTGAAAGCTCGATCGCCATGAACTCCTTGTTCATCCTGTCAATATCCATTTCACCCGAGTTGCCCTTGGTGGTCGGCTGTAACTCTTGATATGGCGCTTGGAAGCGTTCCTGAAACGTTGTCCTTCTTACAAACTCCTTGAACTTGGATCGGTCCTTCTTGCCTTTCTGTTGTTCCTCTTGAGGGAGGATCGATACTCTGTCCAAGTTGGTCGAGTACACAGACACGAGCCGATTGTAGAGCCAGCTGATGTTCAACAAGAGATCACTGAGTCCTTTGCGCAACTGGACACGCGCCTCGTATGGCCACACATAGCTTGTAACCAAGACACCGACAACAACACCAACACTGACGGCCACTGCACGATGGAATGCGATCGTCCAGACAACTGCAGTATGATCTGGGCCAAGGGGAGGGTGTCCTAACGAGGGCCACATCTTGTGAGGTATGCCGGACAAGGACGAAAAGATTCTTGGCAACTCATCATCGTCATCTTCTTCGTCCGGTGGGACTGTACCATCACCATTTCTTCGATTGTAGGTCTGTAGGACGACCAAGTTGAAAGCCAGCAAAGTCACTTGTCCAATCCTCGGATAGCTTGAGCACAGCACCAGGTAAAAGTTGGGAATCGCGAACAGGAAGCAACTCAGTGGAAGCAAGAATTGGTGCGCTGGGAACATTAGATAGACGAGCACTCCGATGTAGCATCCCAGTACGGTGCCCATAATCCTGTACAGGCCAACAATATTCGTTCCACCCACTGTCGGTACCATGATCACCAGCATTGAGATCAACGCCCACTCGCCTCGGTACTTGACAAAGTAGGGTCGGGTCAGATCCACAAAAGCTGGAATCAAAAGGATAATCGTACTGATCGCTGCCTTGGCGGCAAACTTGACTTGGAAGGAGCGAAAGACGTGCAAGAATCTCCATAGCCGGGTCGACCATCTCTGCGAAAATGTCAAAGGGATAGGTGTCTGGAGTGTGTTCTTTGTGTTATGAATGTTGGGTTTTGGGAACAATCTCTGCTTGCGATTCCTGCGGGATCCGGTGGTGTTGGCTGTTGATCCATAAGTGGATTGCTGTTGATGGTTTGATCCGCCCCGTGAAGCAGAATTGTGCGCTTGATAACTAGGATCATTGCTTCCAGGGTACAGCCCAGCTTCTGAATCTAAAGAGATTGCCACGACAAGTGAGAGAAGCATTAGAGTTAGCTACTTTAACCAGTTGTAATATGTCGCAACAGCCATAGACATATTCTTTACCATCAAAGGTATCAAAGACATTGGTTTCTACTGGACGTCTCAGCCTTCTTGGGAATCCGGTCAGCGAGAACCAGATTCTCTTCCACCATGATCGCCTGTTCCTTGCAATCCAAAATGGAAGCCCCTCATCACCATCCACCAAAGAGTCCACACAATTCACAAGGTTCGAGAGCTCCTTTGAGAACTCCATCAGGTTGAATACGAAAAAGTAGACCAAAAAGATCTGCTCACCGACTGGCGCCTTCTCTGCCAGTACATCTTCCATGGAAATCACCCCGGGGAAATCGCTCGCAAGCTCCGGGAATTCAGGTGCAATGTCCGCCAATGATGGTTCGCTCATTCGTTTGACCATTCCTGCAGGACGCTTGAGGATACTCGACCGTCGTCGGTTTTGGTGTGAATAGAAGCGCTTCAGGGCCTTGGAGTTGGCAGCCTCAAAGATATCCAGAGCCTTGGCAAGGTTGAACTGCATATGTTCAAATGTAGGGTTCGATTTCATCGGATCCCTGGAGGATGCTGGGTGAGTACGAGAAGTCCCGAGGTCGTGAAAAGAGTCGGAGAAAATATCCGCACTCTCACGTCCATTCTGTCCTTGAGGGCCAAAGATACCCGTTCGAGAGTAGAATCGTTCAAGTTTGGCAGGTCGTGATGGATCTGTACTCGTGAAAATGTCCTGCAGGTGCTCAATGGTTAACTTGCACGTCAGGGCAAGGGACTTCATGGGTTTTCCAATGTGGTCCAAGAACTCGATCAAGTCTGCACTAGCACTCTGATCTTGGTCCGCGTTCAGACTCACAAACAGACTGTAGGTGGACACTCTGGCCCCCAAAGTTCTCTGCCCACCAGAACCTCGGCCGTCGTCCTTCCGTTGCTCATCCCTCTTCAGCATATCATACTGTAGTCCGCATGAACTTCGCAAACCGTTGAGGTATTGAGCGAGCGTAGTAAGGGACTTGACACAGTCTTCGTACTTTTCAACGCCTGAGCGCGGGAATTCGAGTTGTGCTTCCTCCAAGGACTTTGCCAGCGCAGAAAAGGATTTGACCTGGGTTTCGATCAGCTTTTGGACTGATTCTGATCCAAATGGAGTGGTGTTGGCCTCGAGAAGAAAGGTCTTTGTCAAGAGCTTGAGTAGGGTCCTGAACGAGATAAGAGACTTCCCCATGTCCTGCCTGGAGGTTGGTTAGAGATCAAGGAGAAACTGTTAAGCGGCGTTGCTGAGACATTGAAGCATATGGGTACACCGCATTGTAGGAAGACCCATCTCTTTACCTCAGCTTCTCATGCGCGCTCTCGGGCCAGAGAAAGATACATATCGTCGTCGATATCAGGACACCTATTAGCATGGATGTGGTGATGGCCAGAGCTCTCGTCATATTGAATTCGATCAACGTAAGTGTACCCTCCTTGGTGAGGGTCACCAAGATCATGATGTGCGATAGGATGCAGGCTAGTCAATGGTCGAGCAAAGAGCCAATGGGTAAGTAACAGGATCATAAACCTTGATCTGTCCTCTTTCCAGCATAATGCTTCAAGGTACTTGCCTACGTTGACCGTGGGTCGGTTGAAGTGCGCTTTCGCATAAGCGATGATGAAAGTGGAACCTCCACCAAACACGACAACACTAACGACATGTCCCCAGATATACATGTTCCTAGTGTTGAACCACACTGCGCTCATCATACTCCCGATACAGACCAGGAATCCAAACCCGATCGCGCAGAGGCCTGCTGTAATAGCATCCACCATTCGACCCAAGCTCTTGGCTGGATTAAAGAACACTGCAGAGGTAGCGGTCAAATGGCCAGACATGCCAATGTATGGCAGGAAAAAGGGCATGAAGGATACGAGACACGCACAAAGATAAGCCAGGGATGCCTTGAGGATGCGCTTGTGAGGAAGTGATATTTCGCGCCCAAAAATGCGAGTCCAGGCAGCTGAGAGGCCTGTTGTGAGAAAGGCAAAAGGGTGTCTGCCATTTTCGGATGGGTTGGAGTGAGATCGTCCACTGGACGCGCCAGACAGGGGTGTGTTATGGTACAGGTCATTGTGAGGAGTGGAATGGTCATGAGCGGAACGGTATGAAGGGCTCGTTCCATAGGCCGGCGGCTGTGAATGGTGATAATCGAGCAAAGGGCTGTTCTCAGCAACACTGCTCGCGTTGTCGTCGCTGTCGTCGTCCTCGTCCGAATCAGATTGCAGGCTGAATAAGGTTTGCATAGAAAAAAGCACGCTAAAGTTAGTGCACGGCACTAAAAGCGACGGATCATCATTCTCCAGGTCTCTGCTGCACTCCTAAACTGCGTAAGCGTACTCATCGTCGTCGAACTGCGTGGTTAGGCTGAAGGTCCTTTGCTTTCGAATGCCATCATCGTAGACGACCTCGAACTCGCTAAAACGACTCTCAGGAACGCTCGTTCCCATCCATGCTGATCCTGTCCCTGATCCTGTGCGACTGGCGTGCCCGTGACGACGCTGTGACTGAAATGGTACTCCGGCGGCTGCCCCAGTAGCGCTGGATGTATGTGCGACCCATGAGTCGACCTCAGATGCGTTATGTCCTTGTTGCATCCCTGCAGCTTCCGCAGCGTCTGCTGCGTCAAGTACCTGAGCGAGTGATTTGATAGGGGATTGAGAGAGTTCATTGATACGACGCGAAACGCTGGAATCTGCGAAGGATCGTCCTAAGGATGGCAAGGGGGAGAAGGAGACTGTGTGTCCTCCACCCCCACCACTTGGGCTTCCACGAGCTGAGTGTGAAGCGCGAATTGGGACAGAAGACGAAGATAAGGTTCCATCACCTAAAGGCGGTGTTGGTGTAGGAAAGTCTTCCTCTCCAGTAGAATGCCTCGACGTGGCTGTGAGCGGAGTATATGAGGGGTCGGATGGTGGTAGGGATGGCTCCAAGGCTTCAGGACGAGTATCAGAACTCATGGTACTGAAGGGTGGCACCACTTGGAAGGTAGGCTCAGGGCTGGACTCTGGAAGTGTGACATTCGGATCCTTGGTGTTGAATGGAACATGGGCCATGCGTGAGTGAATGCGGACGGGTCAGCAGCTGGTGTGGGGACAAAGGAAGCAGAGGGAGAGGAAGAGTGGGAGTGAGGATGAGAAATGAATGGGAAAGAAAGAGAAAGATAACGAACAAGGTGTGAAGAGGCAAAGTGGCAACAAAAGGTGGCGGATGGGTGTGGAGGGGCTGCACCGTAAACACACAGACGATCCCTTTTTTGATGTTGTTCGAGAGCAGCACCTTCCCCACACTCTCATTCGGGTCTTGTGCCTCTCCCATACACACACACTCTCTCTATATACCGTAGATTGGTCCGGGATGGAGCGCAGCCTGGACAACCCATTCAGCTTCGACCAGGCAGACGCGTGCTGTAGACGCCACAGAGCAATTCAATTGTGCAATTCCTGTGCTACTTCCCTGGGTCCTAGATCTCTATGCTTGTAAAAGGGCAAAGTGAAAAAAAGGGGCACCATGTCACATCCCACCCTTCCTCATCCACTCAGCAACCGTTTCGTTGGTGCGTGCTCATTCTACGCGCGTCTTTATCGTCCGCCTACGGACATTCCCCCTGAGTGCTTTGCAAAACTAGGGCACGCTGCCACCCTACCATGGCATCATCATCCAGTCCATGTGCTCTTTTTTTTAGTACCCGCTGCTTATGCGCTGTTTGTTGTCGTCCTCCTCATCTAGGTCCACTGTCAGGCTGCTGGTCGCCATTGAGTGCAGCTCTGTCAGGAACGAGGGCATCGGGTTCTTAGCCACACCAAGCGGCACAAGACTCTTGATCCCCTCGATCACATTTGACCCTTCCAGTACTACCTTGATAGAGAAAGGTTGCTTTGTCAATCTCCCTAGGTTAAAGTCCTTTGACTTGGTTGTATACGGCAAATTGAGCTGCAGGTCGACTCTGTTGAGACAAGGCTGAGGATTTGATCCAAATTCTGTCGCAACAACGCGATCCCTGGCTGCAATTCTATCCATGTCTTCTGCTTGAATGTCCCGCATCCCCTTTGCGTATCTCTGATGAAGATCTAGTAGAGAAATGAACGAACATGCAAGGGACAGGAGGGACAGAGAGGGACAAGGGGTAAGGACATGGTCGAAAAAAAAAATGTACCACACCAAACACAACCAGTGTGACCTGTGTTACCTTCAGGCTTCCGCTTCTGAGGAATGCTGGATAGTGGATTACTGTCAATTTGGTTCAATCTGTATCGACTATAGGATCCTTGCGAATCCTTATTCAGCAGCAACTCTCCCAATGATGTTGGTATCTTTCCGGTCAACGGCCGTTCGTCAATCCCGCTTGCCTTGAATACCCGCAGCAGTGCCTAATCCAATATGTGAACTGAGAATATCAGATGACTCCGTTTCCTACCTGCAGCTCCTATGAATAAACTAGCGTCGCTCCTACCTCCAAAACAAAGTCCTTCCATTCTGCTTTGATTGTCGCACCCAAGAGATACTCTGACTCCATGAACCAGATAAAATAAATGATCGTCGTAGATGGGGGAAGAGTATGAGGAGCCAGTCCGTCATGAATGCTTATCCTGATCCAGATCACTTCCTTCTCTTGCAAAATCTGTACATACTACAATGCGCACCAGAAAGTTGAGACTATGTTAGGAAGGCACGCCCGAACCGGTGTTGGAAATCCCTCCCCTCTCTCCAAAGTTCAAGAGTCCACCTACGTGTTTAAAGTACGGTGCCAAATAGTACGAGAACGTCCTTTCGATCTTCAATGGGTCAATGCGGGTCCTACTGGCTGTGCCTAACAATACATGGTCGTTTATTGAAGACGCTCGCCATGAGAAGACTAAACACCACACGAATCTGAAGTGGTAGCATCCAATACCTGTTCATGTTACCTTGGTCGCCATAGTCCAATTTGAATACGTGCCAGCTCTTGAGGGTTGCATGTTGAGAAAAGTATGCGAGATCAAGGTCTGCAATCTGTCTCGGGTTGAGACCTGTGTTCCAGTCGCCACCCAGTATCCTGTCAACAACCACCTTCTTGGTACTCTTTTCCCGCAAGCCTTCATACCGCTTCTTGACATGCTTGATGTATTGCGCTGTGGACATTCTCCGCACTTTAGCCTTCCAATCTACACCATCCAGCGTGGAGTCATTGTAATCGTCGTCTTCGTCTTCGTCAGCACGGTTTCCTCCAATACGAGTGATAGGGTGATGGTCAATCCAGCGCAAGGCCATGCTGATGAGCGTGTCCTTTGTGTGGCGAGCAAGGATCCGCCGGAGCGTAGGAGAGTCTGGAAATAAGGCCGCCTCCATGTCTCGCTCACGTGTATATACACTCGATGTGCTCCTTGTCGACCTTGCCACTGTCTGCTGTTGATTCCTGATTCCTGGAAGAGTGCAAAAAGAGTAAAAGAGTAACTGTCGATCGAACAAGGAAGCCCTGAAGAAGGGAAAGCGTGACTGCGTTTCCCGCTTGTTCCATCTGCAAGCACCACAGCCCAACTTGAAGCTTTTACTCCTTTCTTCCAAGCGTTCTCTCATGTCGACTCCTCCACCGCCTCTCCGCGTCCAAATCAATGGCATTCTCTTGTCGACGCTGCTGTTTGAATGTGCCAACGCTCGGGTGGACTATGTACGACGTTATCACCTCTCTGTCGTTGGTCTAGGCGCTGTCTAGGCGCTGCGTCTTGGCTCAGGACTGTAGCTAACTCAAAGTCAAAAACCTCCCTCTACCTCTCATTAGGAAGGACTCGTGCTCGGGGCGGTGGTCTCCAAGACGCGTTCTGTAGTAGACGATGCTTCAGACACACGTATCAAAATCGTATCAGCTACCATGGGTAATGACTCCTCTACATGGACCCCCCCTCATGCGCGTTTTGAATGCCAAGCTTTTTTAATATCATGCATTTGATTAACTCGTCTTTTCGGTCCACCAGTTGTGCAAGGCGTTTACAAGCTTGAACCCAACTTGCCAAGGTTTTATGGGCGATCAGGACAGATAAACGAGCAAGTTCTTGAACAATACAACATTCCGCCCAATGTATGCAATAACAAGGATGCACTTCTCAGCAGGCGATCTCGGTTGCCTTTCGTGTGTTCGGTACAGGAAGTCAAAAAAAAAAAAAAGAAAGAAAGTTGCATGCTGACCTTCACTTCACAAATGGCGGTTTGGTATTAGCTCAGTATCCTGGGCTACCTGAAGTACAGACGGGCAGACACACATCAACTCTCGCTTCGGGACAAGGTTGTAGCATTCAACCTCAAGACGTATCTTGAACGAAAGTTGGCACGACAATCTCCTGCATCATCGAACCCGTTTGCACCACGGAACGAACCCTCTCCAGTATGCATGGCGCTCTTGACTTCGAAGACGAACGAGAACAGATCAACACATGACTATAACTACACGTTCTGGTCCATAGGAGGGGATGAAAGGTAACCGTTAGTGGTTGTTCATTATCGGAATGTGACAAAAGCGAGGCCGTTTCTTAATTTCATGGAATCTCTCTCTGTGGGTGTGGGTGTTTAATGGTGACAGCTCGTTCAAGGCGCTGCCAGTCGATATCTCCAACATGATCGAGAGTCCTCAGGAAGACTACCAATCTTTCCAGTCCAACCTTGCGTCAGGAGTATCCAGGTACAACTTTCTTTTCTGGACGCCTACGAGCAGAGTTCACTATCTAGACCTCGTTTGTAACTCACTTTGAGCGTTGTTCATTTAGACACTCAGCAAGCATCGGATTGAACACTACAATCAGATCGGTGCCAACAACGATTCTTGTGGATGGACATGAGGCCATGTTCAAGGAGTCTCATGAAGCGACCAAGGTAACACGCAACACCTATCATACCTCATGGTCATGCAGGGATGAGAATGCACAGTATCGTAACATTGAGGCTTTTTCGTCCTTCATTATACTGCAGTCCCTTGCCAAGAGTGTCCTGGTTTCTGAGAAGGCTGTTAAAGACGCCATGAGGGAGATTGAGATGCTCAAGGAACAGTTGGAGAATGCAAAGGTGGCCGCTCTTAAGCAGAGCCAGCGTCTAAAGCAGGATAATGACGCCGGTGTAGAGAGCCGTTCCGAGCGAACGCACCGCCAGCGTCAACATCATCATCACCATCACCACGCACAACACGCCCGCCCTCGCGTCCAAGCAACTCATTCGTTTACTTCGGGGGCAGGATCACCACCCGATTTGTTGTATTAGGGTCAAGTTGCATTCACTGATTTCATTGAAAAATACATTCACAATATGATACGAGAAGGGAAGCCTTGATCCCGACATTCTGTAGCCCGACTGCATGTGGTGCTCACCACCCGATCTTTTCGAGGGTCTGCTTTAGGCCCTTGTGTGGATACACATCACACTTCCACTTCCAGATCTCCTCCAATGCCTCGTTGTAGTGTGATGGCTTGTCATCCCTCTCCAACTGCGATGCAATGTAGGCGACTGCAACACTGCCGCTCCGTCCATTGCCGTCCCTGCAGTGGACCAGGACCTTCTTGCCTTGTCCTACCTGCGTCGTCAAAAATTCGACTGCCTCTGTCAAAGCTGCTTCTGGAATGATACTATGAGCACCTGGTGGCATCGTAATGACCTTGTGCTCGAACAGATGCTTTCGCCTCACTGGATCAGGCTCTTGCTGTTGCGGCTGTGACTGAAGGACCTTGGGGTCATCCGCAAGTGACGACGAGGGGGGAGACGACCCAAGGAAGGACTTGGAGATACCCGTAACGATTCTGGCGCTTGAAGGAGGACTCTCAGAGTGTTCGTTCTTCTTGGGTGCATCTGTCGCGACAGCCGTGAGTGATGCTGCTACCTTGGACGCGTATGTAGCACCAGGTGTAAGGAAGGACAAACGACGACGATTTGTACCAGCACGATGAACGTCAGGAGCTGGAATGATATCAACCGAAGAGATCATCGGCGATGCAAGATCTGGAGTCGTGAGTGAGGTCGAACCTGTTGTCTTGATTGTGTCTGCGTTCTCGCTATCTTCTGCAGAAGGTGCAGTCTTGGTGGCGTCTGTCTCCGTCTTTCCTTTCTTCTTCTTCTTCTTTCCTGTTTCCTGACCAGATGCAGGAGGGGCAGCCAAGGGACCCGCTGCAGCATCCGTAATCGTGGTGGACACATCCCTCTTTCCTTGAGATGTGGGGCCAGGTCCCGACGGGCCTTCGCCTTTCGCGTGACTTCTGTTAGGGGCCGGTGCTGGCGCTGGAGCAGTCTCTTCTGTCGCGGCTGGCTTTGCAGGAGCCCCCTGTTTCCCAGACAGATCTAGGTCTTGCTCAAGCTCGCCTATCGGGGTAGCTGATATCGTGGACCTGGACATGGCTCTTCTTGAGGTGGTCGGAGGTTTGACCATCATATCTGTCACCGAGCTCCTCCTTGCCAGGCGGGGTCCATCATCAGGCTCATCTACAACCGCAGCCGAGATCTTGTCCGAGTCCCAACGCTCGCCATCAGGCTCGTTGTTTTGCATGAATTCAATAACCGATGTCCGTTTGGACTGATTCGAGTTTCGAGAAGAAAGGTTGAGACGTTCTGCCGTCTCGGAGGACCAACCACCAAGACCACCACCATTCTCATTCCCATTCTCATTGCGACCGCTATGATGAGAAGAAACGGACGAGGACCTTGACATGGTCTTGGCCTGCTCTTCCCAAACCTGCTTGTTCAAGTCCCTGTCGGTCTCTGGGATGCCTTCGTCAAAATCCTGCATACCACTTACCAACGACAACACAGCCTCGTACCCAGCGATTCTGGCTCTTGTCGCTGCGGCATGGTTGCCTAAATACAACCCAGGGCCACCCATACAAGCTCCATTGACTCGAGGACCGTTTTCACCCCAGACCATGACGGATTGTGGACCCGTTGCCCAAGCCCCGGAAATATCTCTAGGAATCTTGACCGAGATATTGACATCCTTTGACTTTGGCTCCTCCCCATCGCCACAAGGGCCGTCCTCGGCATGAGGTGCCCATTCCCATTCGGGGGTGTTACGATATGACTTCCACCTTGCGGTGAGGCCAAAGTCTCCGCGTCCAGTTGGCTGGAGCCGCGCTGAAAAGACTGCGATCGATTGCCCGGTAATAACATGCGACAGCTTCATCGGCACGGGTGCCCAGACTTCAGGACCATCGGGATTAAGCTTGTGGATGATGTTGGTCCAGACTTC
>Ga0247824_10000636_pt1 | contig 17743 bp, 9 predicted proteins | sample 13C_PalmiticAcid_FD_194412 | JGI IMG/M metagenome (GOLD analysis project Ga0247824, IMG submission 194412) | Soil microbial communities from agricultural site in Penn Yan, New York, United States - 13C_PalmiticAcid_Day48 | ecosystem: Environmental > Terrestrial > Soil > Agricultural land... | reverse complement strand
GTGGGAAGGCGTTACGAGGATTGTTGGCTGCGATGGGAGTCCGATAGGGGTGTATGAGCCAGCGCGGAGCGGGGGTTACTACTTCATGGGGAGGGAGATCAGGGTGGTGGTGGTTTGGTTGTCGAGAGTCTTCAGCATCACACAAACGGAACTTGGTGGAACAGGCTTGAATTACTAGCTGGCTGCCCCTACCGCGGGCTTCACCCGCCCGAGGCCCTCCTTTCCATAATAATCCATCGGATACGGCCCCTTACCCCAGTCCTCCTTCTCCTCCAGCGCGATCAGCGCCTCGTACGGCGTCAGCAGCGGCCGCGGGAACGCATACCCCCAGTCAATACTCAACCGCGGGCAGGCCACCTGCACCCAGCACTCGACATCCGCCATCATGGCCAGCTTGCCGGGGAAGATCTCGCTGAGCAGCAGGTTGACGAACGGGATTCCCATCTGCTTCAGCTTGCTCTCGATCAGCGCCATTGTGTGCGGGTTGCCCTGCCGCCCGAGCGAGCCCAGGATGAGCCCCCACTTGGTCGCCTTCTTGGCCGTCCGGATCGCGTCGCGCCGCAGGTCCTGCATCTCGTCGTGCCCGTACGTCTCGTGCGTCAGCTTGCGCGAGTACGGGTCGTACCGGTACGCGGGGATGCCCGGGTTGTGGATCATGATGCTCTCGAGGTGGAAGCGGCCGTCGCCCAGGTAGAGGATCAGGTCCACGGGGCTGTCCGTGTACGTCGAGAGGTTGGGTGACGTGCACCCCAGGATCTCGCCCTTGGACAGCGGCGCGATCTGCGGCACGATCACGTTGAAGCCCGCCTTCTCCAGCGTCGACCGCACGCCGTGGATGGTGGCGTTGAACTGGATCGTCCCAACCAGCGCGACTGTCTTGCCCGGTGAGAAGTTGCGCTCCAGCGTCGCCAGCAGGTGCGACGTGTCGATGCTGATGTCGACAAAGACGTAGAGCGTCTTGATCTTGGTCACGTCCACCGGGATGAGGCAGCTGTGGGCGTAGTGCACCAGCAGGTCGCACCCCATGGCCCGCGCTGTGTAGTCGTCGATGCAGCACGCCCCGTACGTGACATCGCCCATGATGAGAGTCTCGATGCCCGGGCAGAACTGGGAGAGGATGTCGGAGATAGTGGTGGCGAAGAGCAAGAGGCCCTCGGGCATCTGGAGGGCTACCCTCTTGGCTCCAAGCGTGCGGATGCGGTGGATGGTCTTGGGGATCTCGAACGAGTAGTTTGCTGGGAGGAGGGCGATGGCCTCCTTCAGCGCTTCGTCGTTGAGGATCTCAGGGGGGACTTGGTTGAGCAACCGGGGTGCCCTCCTTGGCTGCGCAACTGTCGCGGCGTTTGGATTAGCCCCGTTTCTATGACATGCGCGACGGTGTGATTCCGGTACCTTTGATAGCCCCGCTGTCTTCGATCGAGGGAGTTGCCGAGCTCGACTTTGCGGATTCGGCGGCAGCCCTCCTGCCAATGAAGCGTTTCTTTGGTTGCTTCAAGGCATTCTCCTGGATTTCCTTCTCCTCGATCTCGGCAGCGATGCCTAAATCGACCTGAACTCGATCCTCTTCCATGGTGAAGTGAAGGCCTGATCCCAGCAAACACGCTTTTGCAGGCTTTTCTGCCCACCAAGAGAGTGTCGCGATGCACCAGTCGGGACTTGGGAGTGCCCCTCACTTGATTCAAGCTCGACAGCCTCTGGCAAGGAAAGGGAGAAGGTCACGGAAAATATAACATTCCCAGATTTAGAGGGATGATGAAAAGGCGTTGTTACTTGACCGAAGTTCTGGACCGGCAAGCGTCACCTCGCCGACTTCCCAATCCTCACCACACTCATCAACGCGGGGCATGAAATGCCTGTGAAAGTGACTGCCCCTCGACAACGACGGAGGTGGAGCCTGGGCAAGTCTTGGCTCAAAATTTCGGGACCCACATTGAGACGAGGCTTGGCCCGATAGACCCCAGCCAAAAATGAAGTGGATCCCTCAGCGAAACAACCAATCATTCAGCGCTAAATTTGTGCCCTAAATCTTGCCAGACTCTGATGCACACAAAACCTTCCCTTCTGATTTCTCGAGACTCTCCGAATCATCGACAGACAGCCGTTTCTGCAAATACCGCCAACATGAAGGTGAGACTCCCCGTATTGCTGCTGCGATTGACGCGAATGCTCCAGATCGATTGTTCGCAGCGACTGGCATTTATTTTCACGACCGAAATCCGAAACCGATGAACCGAGATGCTGACCCGACTTTGTAGCTGAACATTTCGCACCCTGCGAACGGCTCGCAGAAGCTGTTCGACATTGAGGATCCGCGGAAGCTGAGGCACTTCTTCGAGTACGTCGCTTGTTTACTGTCAGTTGCTTGTTGTCTTTGGCTAACCGAATTGTCACAGCAAGCGCGTACGTTCGATTGAGACCCGACGACCATTCCTCTACGCAGATGTACTGACTCCGGCCAGATGGGCGCTGAGGTGCCCGGCGACCAGCTCGGCGATGAGTGGAAGGGCTACGTCTTCCGCATCACCGGTGGCAACGACAAGCAGGGTTTCCCGATGAAGCAGGGTGTTATTGCCCCCAACCGTGTCCGCCTCCTCCTCTCCGACGGCCACTCGTGCTACCGCCCCCGCCGCACCGGCGAGCGCAAGCGCAAGTCCGTCCGCGGCTGCATCGTCAATGCCGAGCTCTCGGTCCTCGCCCTCTCGATCGTCAAGCAGGGCGAGCAGGACATCCCCGGCCTCACCGACACCGTCCACCCCAAGCGCCTCGGCCCCAAGCGCGCCACGAAGATCCGCCGCTTCTTCGGCCTCAGCAAGGATGACGATGTACGTGCCTCGAGCCACCTATATCTCGTCATCGCCTACCCTAGAGCTGTGGCGATTCCCATCGCCCAGTTCGGGTAGAGTCTGAGTGCGACGACATCGAAGGCTAATACGAACTTTTACTGGGAATACAGGTCCGCAAGTACGTGATCCGTCGCGAGGTCCAGCCCAAGGGCGAGGGCAAGAAGGCCTACACCAAGGCTCCTCGCATCCAGCGCCTGGTCACTCCCCAGCGCCTGCAGCACCGCCGCCACCGCATTGCGCTCAAGCGCCGCCAGTCCGAGAAGGTCAAGGATGAGGCCGTACGTTGACAACCTTGGACCCCGAAACAAAAGAAGGGAGATGCTGACAATGCTACAGAACGAGTACGCCCAGGTTCTCGCCAAGCGCGTTGCCGAGGCCAAGGCCCACAAGGCCGATGCCCGCAAGCGGAGGGCCAGCTCGATGCGCAAGTAAAATGGGGCGTTTGGTAATGGGTCTCGGGTTGCTTTGGGAAAACGGTCATCACGGCGCTTTTGCTTGCCGGCTCATCTGGGACGTGTACATGGCGTAAACACCTTTCACGGAATCTCGAGAGAAATGAGTCTTTGCTTAAAGCTTCCCGGGCGCTTGAGCGAGGCGGCAGAGAGAACTACGCAATACCCTTACTCAATCAAGGATGTGCTCCTGCTGCGATGGCTGAGTGATGATAGATGCTCTGCGCAAGATACCAGTTTGACTTCTGCAGCTGTTTATATGAGTGAACTAGGAGCAGTTTGTTAGGTTGCCTCCACCGGCGGCCGCATATTTCTCCTCTTTCCCAGGCATGCCATGTTTGATTCCTCAAACACATGATATGTACATGTAACAGGCTAGACCAAGATTGATGGCTCTCGGAGTGTGCCTCGGGTTGAAAGGCAGAATGTTTCACGTCCGCCTCACTCGGTGTTTCTCGGTCTCGCTTTTCAATACAACCCCAAGTTCATTAATTATGTAACACACACCACGAGTATCTCCCTGGGAAGGGCTAATGGACATCCACCATGACTTAGTTACTCGGTTGTGAAAGTCCGAAATAGAGAAGCAGACGACGGCAGGAAGTTTCCTCTCCCGTTCTCTTTCTTCCGAGTAATTACACTGGGATTCCGGACCTTGATGGCCCGAAACGGGGATCGGGGGTTCGCGGTCAGGACCCGGCACTCCAGGGATAGGTGGTCTGCAGCAACAGCAACATCAAGCGGAACGTGCCCCGCCCCTCGCGCCGTGCCTCATGTCCTGCCCGGATCTTTGTCGTCGTTGGTTGGCCGACTCTCAGGCGTTCTGGTGGCGCGGCATCATTCGTGCTCCAACTGGCTGGATGCTTGGTTTGCCCGGTTCTGCAAGCTTCTTCTGCTGCTTGCGTGGTGAGTGGTGGTGCAGCAGCAGCAGCCTCGGGCTGACCTCAGTCCTCCTTGGAGCCTAGCGCTGCCTGCCTGGACACCAGCTGGGGGGGATGGAACCCCGCCTTGACGAAAGTGGGGGAGCCACCTCGACTCCTGAAGCTTGTGCCGCTCTCTACCCTTGCATGATTCAGGGAGTGAGTGGATGGTGAGTCTTTGGAACTGGGGCATCGAGAGGGCTCGAGGCAGCGAAGCTTGTGTCAGACGATGCGAGGCTTCCCGACAGAACAGAACACTCGAGGGCATGTTTCTTGACTGGCGGCTGCTGGGTTCAGAGCTAGAGGTGTCAAAGGTGTGGATAGTGGAGACGACAGTGCTGAATTATGCCCAAGTCCTTGTCTCAGTGCAGGTGGTCCAGGCTGCTGCCCCACAGTGGCATCAGCTATTTAGCAGGCCAGGCGCTGGCGGCACTTGCCGTGGCCGAACTTTTTTGGGGCAGTTTTGTACCTGACCAGGCGCTGCCGTCATTGCCTCTTGGTCGCTCTGCTGCCGAAAAAGGCTGCGTTTGGCACCACCTACAACCAAACCAAGACTTCCACTTTCCTCAACTCTGCCACTGCAACGCGAACCCTCGGCTGCGATCGTGACGGCGACCACAAAATCGCGGGTTTTGACGACCATACCGTGATCCCCGCCCTGCTCTGATTTTCCAGCACCTCCCAAGGCGACCTGCACTCGCCTGGAGATTCTAGGACTGCCGGCCGAGAGACTGTTGGGTGAGGGGAGCTTCCCCATCGCCCTGCGGCTGCCGAGCTCCGTTCAGCCAACCCAACTCCTCCAGCGCGAAAGTCGCCGATCACCATCACCGACCACCCACAATTAATCCCGCCATCGCACCATCACCCTCTCGTTCAACACCGACTGCTGCTGCCGTCGACCCCGCAACTTCACACCGCCAGCCCTGCCCTCCGCGCACCTGCGGCTCCGAACGCGAGGCTGTCGTCCGTTCGCCGGACGAGTGGGTAGAGGAGGGGGAGAGCTTCCTCTCGGCCCGTGCGGCCTGGCCGCTCCGTCAAGATGGGCAAAATTACAAAGTCTATGCAGTTCAAGCACAGGGAGAACTTGGTAAGTTGCCCGGCCTCGCCCTGCCTCCGTCCCGCCGCTCGCGCTGACCGCCCTTCGTGCGCCGCCCTCAGTCTCCCTGGGTCAAGGACTACGTGCTCGCCGCAGCCTCCACCCCGTTGCCGCTGATCCCCGCAAAGCTCGACGAGTTCCCGACAAGATGGCCGTTCCCCCGCGGGGACCTGTATCACTGGATCCCCCTCTTGAACCGCTTTGACAGCATCCTCGAGTCGTTTTGCGCCACGTACAAGCTGCAGGAGGGCTACCAGATGCGAGACTTCGCCTGCGAGGTGCTCTTGAACACCGGGGCACCAGTCGAGTACGCCGATGAGCAGCCCTACACCAAGGAGCGCCTGGAGCAGCTCGGCTACAAGGACGACGGGGACCGCCAGCTCATCATCTCGATCCTCACCTTCACCAAGGTGCTCCTGCAGCACTGCGGCAACCGGAGCATCTACGCCAGCAGCCCCCACCTCAACGATCTGCTCAACGCGACCGACCTCCACGTTGTCTACGCCACTCTCGAGGTTGGCCTGGAGCTGGCGCAGCGGTATCAGGCCTCCATCAAGCGTGTCGGCACCCCCAACCGCCAGGTGAGCAGCGCCCTTCTCGCCAACCACTACAACATCGACCTTGAGCGAGTGCAGTCTCTCGCCCAACCCTTCGTCAAGACTCCTGTCTCCCCGGGCCACCGCTTCCCCGACCTCCCGCCCACAACCCCAGGTTCGGCGAGCAAGGGTAAGGATAAGGCGCCTGCCGCGAGCCACCGGAATGCGACCTCGGTGTATGCCAACGACTTGACCGCCCTCGTGGCTCCTGGCCCGGTCGACGATGGTCGGTGGTCAGGCTGGGGTGATGTCAAGCTGCTCTACTATCCCAAGACCGAGACCTCGCCATCGGCTGCTGCCCCAGAACCCCATCTCGGAGAGGTCGGCTCGCCTGGTGTGCCTGCGACGCCTACCCCACTCCGACGCAGCTCCACTGGCATCTCACATACCCCGCGCTCGAATAGGGTTGCTGGCGTGGATGACAGCCCCTCCAGTCGGTCCCAGGGACACCCCGGAGAGGACCATGCTCCTTCCGGTCCCAAGTCCTTCGAGTTGCGCCAGGCCACGGTGCAATCGACATCCATCTACGAGCTGCTCACGCTCTGCCCGGCCGACGCGCCCAAACCGTCCCGCTACGAGTTCCTGAACCGGCTGAGAATATGCAAGGCACTTTTGGGATCGGCCGAGGACCGGCAACTTGCCCTGGCTGTTCGTCTCATGGCTGTCACCAATCTCGCGTACATCCATCCAGAGGCGACGTTTGTCGAGAAGGTCTTGAAGCAGGACAACGACGAGCCGCGGAGGTACCAGCTGGTGTACCAGCTCGCTGAGCTGGTTCATCCGTCCGCCGACGGCACCCCAGACACCCCCCTGCGACTACAGGCCATCGCCCTTGCCGCCCTGGAGTCCATCACCGTCATGCCAACGAAGTACCCGGAGGTGATATCAGCACTGAACGCGAACGTTAACCACGGCGTGTTGTTGTACGTCATCCGAAAGGCCGTTGCGAGTATGAAGGATGACTCCGCCGAGGCCGACGACGGGAAGGTGACCGACCTCGACCACTGGCGGGCGGCTCTCTTTGCCTTGACCTTGCAGCTAGCGATGGCTTCTCGGATAGGGCAAGAGATGTCGTCTGCCGGCCTGCTCGAGATCATGGTCGAGATTCTCAACATCCGCTCCAAGACGGCGACGCGCAACTACAGCATGGTGCTCGCATTTCTCGATACCATCATCTATGGGTTCAATGGGGCGTTCACCTTGTTCAGCAGTGCGGGTGGGCTCGATGCCATCTCCAACCTCATCATCGACACCGTCGCCAGGTCGAAGGAGCTTGTTGTCGCCGGGCAGGGCATGAAGCCCGAGTTCCACTCGCACACCGTGGACTACAACATCCCGTTCTACCAGCAGCAGACCCTCAAGTGGCTTCTCAAGTTTATCCATCACATCATGACCAACGCCTTTTCCTTTGGGGCCAACACAGACCGGCTTCTCAGGAATTTGGTCGACAACTCTGCCCTCCTCGGCAGCCTCCGCGCCATCACTGAGGACATGCACGTCTTTGGTTCTCTGGTCTGGACCAATGCCGCCGGCTTGCTGAGCGATTTTATCAACAATGATCCGACCAGCTTTGCAGCAATCTCGGAATCCGGCATGATCCAGAGCTTCCTTCAAACCCTGACCGGCCGACAAGTCGCCAGTCCAAGATCCTCGGGAACACCCAGACCCCAGCCCGAGGGTGAGGACGCGGCCGCCTCGCCGGCTGACACGGAGGAGTCGATCACGTTTGAGACCGATGAGCGGCCGCACCCTCCTACTCAGGAGATGCTCGACGCGCCTCGGGAGAACCTTGCCCCCGGCGTGCTCGCCTCAAACGACGCCATCAGCATCATCCCCTCCATCCTGAACTCGATCTCGCTGAACAACCATGGGATGAGGATGATCGTGTCTTCCCACGCCCTCGAGACCTACCTGGAGATTTTCGAGCGCTCGGAGCATGTCCACACCATGTCCGAGTCTGACTTGGCCAATATTGTTGGCGGCAGTTTTGACGAGCTCGCTCGTCACCACCCGTCGCTGCGGCCAACAATCTCCAACGCCATCATTGACATGGTGGCGCGGGTCCTGCACATCGCCAAAACCAAGTACGCCACCTCAGGATGGGGTGCAAAGCTCTCCGTTGTCGACCCGAGCGGGAATGTCGTTACCGCCGATGATACCCTGCTGGCGAAGGCGAATCCCACGACCGTGACAGACAAGGGGAAAGAGAAGGCGGCTGGAGAGGACACGGACGTCGAGATGGTCGATGCGAGTGTCACACCCCAGCAGCCCCTCGATGCTGGCAAGGACTCCGGAGTCGAGAATGAGAGGGGCATGGGCCCGTGGAACGAGATCACACCCTACATTGGGGTGGTCTCGTCATTCCTCAATGCCATCTTCCACAATTCCAGCCTTAAGTCGTCTTTTGTTCACGGGGGCGGCATTGAGCTGCTCTTGCAACTCGCAGAGGCGACCAGCCTTCCCGAGGATTTCGAGACCACGGTTGCGTCGCGGTCTCTCGCCCACGCTCTCGCAGCAGCGATCGAGGCCAACCCGGTGCTGGGCTTCCCATCTCTTCTCCATCGGATCAACGCCGCCATTGATGACCTGCAGCCGCTCATGGGCGACGAGAATGCGCCTCCGTTCTTTGCGACTTTCGTTGCCCCAGGCGCCTCGATGGCGAACGACCAGGGGGGGTGGGATGAGTCTTTGGTCCGCAAGGCCGCCAACGGCACCCAGGTGGTCCAGGCCTTGGTTCGTCTGCAGTTTTTGGTCAAGATCCTTTACCAGAGCTTCCCGTATTCCTCGCGGCACTCGACGGTCTCGATGCCGGCTGTGAATGTCTACGACTACTGGGTCACTCTTGTCAAGCGTCTCGGACCTCTCCTGCGAGACCTCACCATGGAGGAGCTCGCTCTCGCCGCTCTCGTTCCACAACACTGGACAGGGGAACCGCCCTTCTCGGAGGAATCTGGAAAGCCTTCCACCTCTTCTGCCGGCGATGCCAGCAAGCCTGAAGAGGGTGCTGCCGCTTCTTCTGGCGTGAAGGCGCCGGAGGCACTAGTGGAACCCAAAGAGCCGACCAAGGAGGAGAGGTCAAGCACCCAGTACCAGAACTATCTCACCATCCACGGCCTCCTTCGTCTGCAGGCACCCAGCACCATCTCATTCTTCCAGACGATCGGAAAGGTGCTGTTGCCCAGGAGGGGGCTGGATACCTTCTCCCGGGTCCATCACCTCAACGTCGCGGATACCCTGGCGCAGACAATCCTCGAGCAACTCCGTACACCAGAGCAGCAGCTCGCGATTCGCGACATGCACTACTGGAACCTCATGCTCCACGCGCTGCACGAGATGCTGATCGACCCAACACGTCCCCCTGACCGAACATTCGTCCAGCTGATTCTGCCTGTCCTCGTGGTGTTCAAAGACCAAGGCGGGCTGACGGTGCTCAATACACTGCTCCAAAAGTTTGCCGACGAGGTCTGCAAGGATGGGAATGGCCCTGAGGACGCCCACCGGTCTCGGTTGGCTCTGGTGGGGATGAAGAAGTTGCTCCAGATCTACCATGTCATTGTGAACGGCAAGAACGTCTACGAGTCGCTCGGCCAGACTAGCATGTGGACCAGGCCTACCGACAGGAATAGGGATTTCGGGCACCAACTTATCCTTGAGCTGAGGATGAGCATCCTGCCGACTGTTCGGAAGCTTTGGGAGTCGGACTTCACCGAGAAGGCGCCCACAGTGGCCGTGAGCTCGATCATCGACATCATCAAGACCATCTCGACAGCCGATCACGAGTCAAATGCCTGGCGCAGAACCGACAAATCTGGACCGATCTCCGTGTTCCAGAACCTCAGGTTCAACCGGTTCGGCTGGGCTTCTCACGCTCAGCATATCAAGAACCTGACGCAGGCGGGATACGACGAAGATCTTGCTCGTGAAGCAGTCTATCGTGCCAACGCTAGGGTTGATGAGGTGGTGGAGTATTGCCGCGCTCACTCCAAAGGGCTGGCGGGCCAGCGCAATCCCGTTCCCGAGATGGATGCGTACGTGGCGCCCCCGTCACCGAAGCCCCAAGAGACCCAGAACGAGAGCGCAGCTGCTTCGGCTGCCGACCCTCTCGCCGCCGGCCCGATGTCCTTGGATTCATTGCCCGAGGTCAGCAACTTTATCCGGGAAGCCATGGGCGAAGCCGTTCTCGAAGAGCTCTCCTCCGAAGACGAGGCCAGCCAAGACGGCTCGAGCGAGCACTCCGCAGTCCATGAAGCACCTGCCCCGACTTCGGCACCGGCTCCGGGACGGACCACCACGGCAATCTATCCGGATGAGTCTCCGGGACCCCCTGCTATGACCAAGGACGACCTCGACAAGGAGCGAGCTGAGATTCAAAACGACCTGATTGATCGTTGTCTCGATGTTATCAGGAAACACCCAGTTCTGGTGTTTGAGGTCTGCGACTTGGTGCAAGCCACAATCTTGAAGTCGGACAACGAGGACAAGCGCGCCGAGGTCGGCGATGTTCTCGCGAATGCGCTCATGTCCTTCGCCATGAACGATGAGGAGGAGAAGCGAGCAAATGGCGGCGGCATTGCTGCCTATGCTCATCTCTTGTCCCTTCTGCTCCAGAACCGGGCGTTCTTTAAGTCTACCCTGCCCGCGCTCAAGCAGAACATCGGCGAGTACCTCGGTTTCCTCAAGGTCTCTCCAGCAAGCTCGCACGAGGAACTTCCCTCGTGGATTCCGTACATCCTCCTCATCTTCGAGATTCTTCTGTCGGACGACGAACAGCCGGTGGAGGTTGAGTGGAAGGCGCCCACCAGCGAGGATGAAAACGTCACCGCCCCCGTTTGGGTGACCAAGGATCTCAGCATGTCGGACGAGGACCGCTTGACCTTGCTGACCACGATCCTGGACATTCTCCCCAGGGTTGGAAAGGAAGAGGCTCTCGCTGTCTCTGTGCTGCGGATCCTTGTGATTCTCACGAGAGACCACTCCGTGGCGAAGGTCGTTGGCGAGAAGCGCAATCTGCAGCGGCTGTTTGTTATGGCGAAGCAGTCGTGCAGTGGAGGCTCCGCGCGCATGAACCAGACACACATCTCGGACAACATCATGATCATTCTTCGTCACATAGTGGAGGATGAGGACATGATCCGACAGATGATGGAGACCGAGATCCGGCAATACTTGACGTCGAGTCGCGGCCCGCGGACCTTCCACGACCTCCAGGGCTACCTGCGCCATCTTTCCCATGTGGCGCTGCGAGCACCGAAGCTCTTCGTCGAGGTCACCACCAACCTGGTCAAGCTGCATGGCTGGAACTCCTCTGTGGACCCGACTATTCGCACTCCCAGCCTGTCCCTCTTGACGCCAGAAGAGACCTCGCCGACCAAGGAGGGCTCGGTCGAGCCGGCGGTCCAAGCAACGGGAGACCTGACCATCGAGGATGTGAAGCCCACGACGGAGTCGGCGGACAAGGAGATGACGGATGCTCCGAAGACGCCGTTTGAGCTCAAGCGCCCCGTCCTCGAAAATCCCGATGGGGTGGTTCACTTCCTTCTGTGCGAGCTGCTTAACTATCGGGAAGTTGACGACAAGGAAGCCCCGAGCCTGCCCCCCAAGGAGTCGGCGGTGGAGGGCGAAACCTCGAGCGTGAGCGGAGAGGCTACCCCGCCCGCTGAACCGCAGCCGTCGGAGCAGAAGGATAAGGACAAGAAGTCGCCGCGGTCTACATTCAAGGCGGAGGATCACCCGATTTTTGTCTACCGGTGTTTCTTGCTCAACTGCCTGGCGGAGCTGCTTCAAAGCTTCAGCCGCGCAAAGGTTGAGTTTATCAACTTCAAACGCAGCGCGCCGATGCAGACGAACACTCCCATCAAGCCTCGATCGAGCGTCCTGAACTATCTTCTCAACGATCTGCTGTGCCTGATTCCGACAGGCATGGCGATGGACTCGACCGTCGCGAAGAAGAAGGCCGCCACATCGACTCATGCGCAGTCCGTCCTCGTGGCTTTGGTTGCCCGGACACCTGAGAAGCCCGTCGACCGCTCACGTCACAGCTTCGAGTACGATGATGACTCGGACCTGTTGTTCGTCCGCCGGTTTGTCCTTGACACCGTCCTGCGCTCCTACAAGGAAGCCACCACTTCAGCTGAGCCTGCCGAGGTTCGTTATGCCAAGATGTTGTGCGCCGCCGAACTGATGAGCTTGATGATCGGCGAGAAGGAGAAGGATGTCCATCCCCGGGACACCCGCACCCAGGACCCGGCCCTCATGCGGTCTCAGCTGCAACTCAAGCGCCTCATGTACGAGAAGGGATACCTCAGCGCGCTGACGGCATCCATCGCCGACATTGACCTCACGTTCCCCAACGTGAAGCGCACGATCAAGTACATCCTCCGCGTCCTCCGCGCGCTGACAAAGACGGCATTCCAGCTGAGCCAGACCGACGTCATCCCTGTGACCACGGCCGACCAGCCCGAGGACGATTTTGCCTCCACATCGTCCCTCTCGGAGGTTGAAGATGACCGTGAGGAGACTCCGGATCTTTACCGCAACTCGACGCTCGGCATTCTTGAGCCTGGGCGCGAGGAAGACTTCTCTGATGAGGACGAAGATGGTGCGTTTTTGTCTTACGAGATTGTTCTTCCCCAGATAATACTGACATATGTAGATGACGATGCCATGTACGACGATGAGGCCTACGACGACGAGCTGGACTACGGCGAGGAAATGTCGCAGGATGAGGAGGAGAACCCCAGCGATGACGACGAGGAAGAGCTCGGCGGCATGGGTGAGATGGGCGGCGAACCTGGCGTTGTCGAGGTCATCATGGATGAGGATGAGCACGACCACGACGATGAAATGGACGAAGATGACGACGAGGAGCCCACCGATGAGGACGACGAGGAAGACGACGAGATGGACTCCGACGACATGGAGGACATTGAGGATCAGATCGAGATCGTCGGCGAGGAGGGTCATGCCGCCGGTGAGGAGGGCGGGTCGGCTTGGGAGAGCGACACGGATGAGGAGGACGACGATGCCGACGAGGCGCTCGGCTTTGACCCGGGCGCGCAAGAGATCCATGACGCGCTCATGCATGGACACGGCATCGACCAGCTCCGGATTCCGGAGATCCTTAGGAACGTGGTCGATGGCGAGGATCTCGACGCTGAGGACATGCAGGACCTGGATGAGCATTACATTGACGATGGCGTTGACGATGAGGGTGAGTTTTGCAACCCCCCTATTTTTCTGAGGTGCAATCGACTAACGGTGTACGCAGAAGAGGAAGAGGAGGAGGAGGGTGACGAAGACGAGGTGTACTACGATCAAGGCCACCACCGTAAGCTCCCCAGTCAAATTCTCCTGCACGCCGCGTTACCAATGTTGACTTGGTTCAGATGACGACCTCCCTCCTCCCAACATCGCCGGCCTCGGCTGGGATCTCCCTGGGGTGGAACCCCACCGGTTCCGACATGCGGGCGTGCGAAGCCCGTTCCCGAATGCCTCGTTCATGGGCGTGCATCACCGCGATCCTTTGGGGTCTGGTACGTCTGCCGTCGGCCACTTTTTGCGGCAGATTGAACAACTCAGCCATGCTAATATGCGGCAAGATTTCCGAAGCTACATCCGGCATGGACATCCCCGACCGCCTCCGAACCCAACTGATGATGGCATCAACCCCTTGCTGCTCTCCAGCAGTCGGCCCGGACCCGATGGAGCTGTTCGTGCTACTGGACATCACATGATCCGCTTTGGGATCCCTGGAGCTTTTGCAGGAGCAGGTATGGACGCCCCTCTGGCCATCATCAACGACTTGATGCAGAACATGCCATTTGCTACGCGCGGTGGCCCTGCTTTCAGTCTTCAGTTACGACAGGAAGGCCCTGGAGGAGAAATGCGACAGGTCAGCATTCCTGTGAGCATGGCCCAGCCTGGTCGCGAGACCCGATGGGAATCCCGGCGCGAGGTGTATCCGGAGCCGCACCTGGCCGTTTCCTTCAGCCCCGAATCTACTCCCGAGCGCTGGCAAGAGGAGGCCAAGATGATCTTCGGCTTCAACCACAACGAGAAGTCCAAGCTGCTTTCGACGGCAATCCTTGGGATGCTCACCCCCGCGGCTATCAAGCGGGACAAGGAAACCAAGGCCCGCGCCGAGGAGAAGCGCAAGCAGGACGAGGAACGCAAGAAGCGCGAGGAAGACGAGCGCAAGGAGCGTGAAGCCAAGGAGGCCGAGGAGAAAGCCGCCAAGGAGAAGAAGGAAGCCGAGGAGCGCGAACAAGCGGAGCGGGAGCGTGCGGAGGCCGAAGCAGCGCTCGCAGCTGAACAGGCACCCGAGGTTGTTGAGCCGGTCATTGAGGAACCCCAGGCTATGGAAGGGGTTGAATCTCACGCCGAAACTCAAGATGAAGCGCCACAGACCAGTTCGGCGGCAGACCGCGTCGTCACCATTATCCGAGGAGAGGCGGTGGATGTTACCGAGCTCGGCATCGACCCCGAGTATCTTGCCGCCCTCCCTGAAGAGTTCAGGGAAGAGGTCATCGCTCAAACCGTGAGCACTAGGCGCTCTCAGGCCCGCGAGCAGGCGGCCGCCGCCGCCGAGGGCGAGAACGGCGAGAACACCGAGGTCTTCCAAGAGTTCCTTGAAGCGCTTCCGGCTGAGCTTCGCTTGGAAATCGTCCAGCAGGAGCGCCAGGAGCGCCGCCGCCGTGAGCGCGAGGAGCAGCGGCGACAGGCGACTGCTACCGGACAGGACCTCGGCCCTGTCGAGATGGACGCGGCTAGCATCTTGCTGACATTCCCTCCTGAGCTCCGCGAGCAGGTGCTGCTGGAGCAGGGCGAAGACATCATGGATCAGCTCCCCCCCGAGCTTGCTGCTGAAGCCCGCGCCATAGTTCAGCGCCGCGAGATGCACCGCGCTCAACCCACAGGCGCCCGCCCCCGAGATCCTGCCCGGCGTCCCGAGGCAGCGGTGGAGGTCAAGCCGCAACGGCGCACCATCGTGCAGATGCTCGACAAGGCTGGAGTCGCGACCCTTCTCCGCCTCATGTTCATCACCCAACAGAGCTCGATTCGCAATTACTTGTTCGATGTCTTCTCGCATGTCTGCGAGAACCGCCAAAACCGCCTCGAGGTTATCTCGACCCTCCTCCAGATCCTCCAGGACGGCAGCACGGACATGGACGCTGTCGAGCGCAGCTTCGGCCAGCTGTCACTTAAGGCGAAACAGCCCAAGGAGAAGGACCCCAAGACGCCCCAGAGCCTCAAGCGGACGTTCACGACGATCAGCACCAGCAACAACCAGATGACCGGGAACTCCGAGGTCTCGCCGTTGCTGATTGTTCAGCAGTGCCTTGATCTGCTGCAGGAGCTCGCGAGCAAGAACCCGCACGTCCCCTCTCTGTTCCTGACGGAGCACGAAACGGTCGCCTCTACACTCAAGCGGAGTATGAGCCGCAAGGGCAAGGGCAAGGACGTCAACACCAAGGCCCAGAAGTATGCGATCAACTCGCTGCTTGGGCTCCTCGATCGCGACTTGATCATGGAGAGCTCGTCGGTCATGCAGCTCCTGGCGGATCTGCTCAACAAGGTCACCTACCCTTTGCAGGCTCTTGAGCGTCGGCGCAAGGAGGCCGAGGAGGAGGCAAAGAAGAAGGCTGAGGAGAAACCGACCGAGGGTGAGGCTGAGCCGAGTGCTGAGGGTGAGGCTGCTCAAGCGACGGAAGAGCAGCCGCCCGCCGCTGCGCCGCCGGCCGAGTCGAGCAACACTGAGCCTCAGGTAGCTGAGGAACAGCCGGCAACTTCGTCGAACAAGGACCAACCTGAGGCTGAGAGCTCGACGGCCAAGGAAGCGAAACCTGAGGAGAAGAAGGTTCGGCAACTCACTCCGCCCACGATCCCCGACCAGAACTTGAAGCTGGTCATCAATGTCTTCGTGGCGCGGGAGTGTAGCTCCAAGACGTTCCAGAACACCATTTCGACCATTAAGAACCTTTCGAACATTCCCGGTGCAAAGAAGGTCTTTGGCGAGGAGCTCGTCTCTCAGGCTCGTGACCTGAGCGAGAACATCGTGTCGGATCTCGACGACCTACTCCCTCACATTCTCAAGGCGGAATCGGGCACGGAGATTCAGGGCATCGCGCTTGCCAAGTTCTCGCCTGGGGCATCAGAGCAAAACAAGCTCTTGCGTGTCTTGACGGCGCTGGACCACTTGTTCGACACCAAGGGCAAGAAGGCAACGGACGGTGCGGAGGGCAGCGAGGCCGCGGACGACACCAAGGAGGACCTCCTCGGGTCGCTCTACTGGAACCCGACCTTCGGGACCATGTGGGACAAGTTGAGCGCGTGCCTCAGCGCCATCCGCCAGCGGGAGAGCCTGCTCAATGTAGCGACGATACTGTTGCCGCTCATTGAGTCGCTCATGGTGGTGTGTAAGAACACGACGCTGGCTGAGGCGCCCGCTTCGCAGGCCGCGGCCGCCAAGGAGATGCTCCTGACCAGCCCGCCCCCCGAGAGCCGCATGTCGAGCTTGTTCTTCACCTTCACGGAAGAGCATCGGCGCATCCTGAACGAGCTCGTGCGACAGAATCCCAAGCTCATGTCAGGGACGTTCTCTCTGCTGGTCAAGAACCCCAAGGTTCTCGAGTTCGACAACAAGCGCAACTACTTCACACGCAGTGTCCACGCCAAGACCGGACAGCAGCAGCGGCCGCAGTACCAGCCATTGCAACTCTCGGTCCGGCGAGACCAGGTGTTCCACGACTCGTTCAAGTCGCTCTACTTCAAGTCGGGAGCCGAGATGAAGTTTGGTAAGCTCAACATCCGGTTCCACGGCGAGGAGGGTGTCGACGCGGGCGGCGTTACGCGCGAGTGGTTCCAGGTGCTCGCGCGGCAAATGTTCGACCCCAACTACGCGCTCTACATCCCCGTGTCGTCGGACCGCACGACGTTCCACCCGAACAAGCTCAGCGGGATCAATGACGAGCATCTCATGTTCTTCAAGTTTATCGGGCGCATCATCGGCAAGGCGCTGTACGAGGGCCGGCTGCTCGACTGCTACTTCAGCCGCGCGGTGTACAAGCGCATCCTCGGCAAGCCGGTGTCGGTCAAGGACATGGAGTCGTTCGACCCGGACTACTACAAGTCGCTCGTGTGGATGCTTGAGAACGACATCACGGACATTATTGTCGAGACGTTTTCCGTCGAGGACGACGAGTTTGGCGTCACCAAGGTGGTGGACCTCATCGAGAACGGGCGCAACGTGCCCGTCACGGAAGACAACAAGCACGAGTATGTGCGGCTGATTGTGGAGCACAAGCTGCTCACGTCGGTCAAGGAGCAGATGGAGAACTTCTTGAAGGGTAAGTCGGCATTTTCTGTGGCGGTGGGTTTGAAGATGGTTTGCTAATACATGTATGCTTGGTTAGGCTTCCACGACATCATCCCCGAGGATCTCATCGCCATCTTCACGGAGCAGGAGCTCGAGCTGCTCATCTCGGGCCTGCCGGACATTGACGTGGACGACTGGAAGTGCAACACCGAGTACCACAACTACACGGCGGCGTCGCAGCAGATCCAGTGGTTCTGGAGGGCGGTGCGCTCCTTCGACAAGGAGGAGCGGGCCAAGCTCCTCCAGTTCGTAACGGGCACGTCCAAGGTGCCCCTCAACGGGTTCAAGGAGCTGGAGGGCATGAATGGTGTCAACCGCTTCAACATCCACCGCGACCCGGGCAACAAGGACCGACTTCCCAGCTCGCATACGTGCTTCAACCGTGAGTTTTGCTCCCTCCGCTTAGGTTTGATGGAGCAGCTGCTGACTTGTTTTAGAACTCGACCTTCCCGAGTATGAGAG
>Ga0247824_10000635_pt1 | contig 17749 bp, 18 predicted proteins | sample 13C_PalmiticAcid_FD_194412 | JGI IMG/M metagenome (GOLD analysis project Ga0247824, IMG submission 194412) | Soil microbial communities from agricultural site in Penn Yan, New York, United States - 13C_PalmiticAcid_Day48 | ecosystem: Environmental > Terrestrial > Soil > Agricultural land... | reverse complement strand
GTGACGATTAGCGAGACCCTTTCCAGAACCGAAGCGATTCCCTGCTAGTGGCTGCGATAATGAGTGAGGCCCGCCGTTTGCGACACTCTTAAAGTCGAGACGACGTTTGGCTGAGGCCAGAAGGCCTGTCGGCTGGCTGCTAGATCGGGAGCTTTGGTCTCTAATGATGGCGCCTCGAGCAGGCGACGACGAGTTTCGGGCGACCAGGCGATTTCGTTGGGCCGGGGAGTTAAGAAAGGTTTTCGCCGGCGACCGGATGCGCGACAGGGACACGGGCAGCCTACTCCCATGTCCGTTGAGGAGCGCCGCCGGCCCAATTCCGGATGCTGTGGCCAATATCAGAACTCAGAACTCGCGCGCGCACACATCCTGGTTGGCTTCTGGGGAGTGCGTACTCGTAGTGATGTCCATAGCCTCCTCGCCGCTTCCGTATTCGTCCTCTTCCTCCTCTTCTTCTAGTTCCTGGTCCTCGTGGTCCGACTTGGCCGGTGACGAAAAGAGGTTTTCGATGGGCTCCATGCCATGTTCGTCCCGTACGCCCGAGTCGGGAACCGTCAGGCCGGTTTTCCTGGGCGCGCATCGTCAGTACACCCGTCGTATCCTCAGTGGCAGAGGCCGTATTGGCGCCAACGTACCTCCCTACAACGCCGAGCTCGTAGATGTGTTCGCCCACCATGGTGCGACGCGCCATGGACTGTCGGGCCGCCATGTTGGCGGGGTGGGTTGCTGCTGTGCGCGAGTCGTCCGCAACGCGACAAGCCAAGGGAGAGAAGCAATTCGCAAGGTGGCCAGAGCAACGTCGAGCTCGGGCAGGCCAGGGGTTGGCGATATCAAAACAGAGCGCCAGGCGTCGTTGTTGTTTACTTGCGCCAGGGGAAGGGGGAAAAGCGACAAGCGAGCGGGATGCGGATCACGTCGAGCGTGTGTTGCGCATGCCCACATCGCAGCCGCCCTGGATTTTGCCCGGCATTGTGTCAACGGCTGCCCGAATGCACACCTGTGATTGGCCGGACCTCGACGCGTTCCCTGCAAGCTGCACGCGTCCGCCAGGGCCCCTCCAACCCACTAACATGGGAAAAAGTGACAGGGGTTTTGGCAACCGATGCCCATGCATTCATTCCATTGACTCCCTCTTTTGCGACCCGACATTCTGACTGCATCAATCTCCCAAAGCACCAGACTGCCCAATTATCAAAATACTCAATACTCAGTGGTGGGCCCACCAGGTTGAATCGCAGCACGACACATCACGAAAGACATCATCAGCATGGAAGACTCTCAACAGCTCGAGGATGCCGTCTCGGTCTTCGTCCCTCCCTCGATCAACCCGGCCGCCCTCCTCGCTGGCGAGACCTACTCGCACTTCTCCCCCGTGCCGCCCTCTCTCCTCCCGCCGTCCGATGCCGGCCCAGATGCCGCCGGTACCCCCTGCGCCCTCGGTGTCGACGAAGCCGGCCGCGGCCCCGTCCTCGGCCCCATGGTCTACGGCGTCTTCTACCTCCCGCTCCCCCTCTCCGACGCGCTCCTCCGCGACACCCACCACTTCGACGACAGCAAGGTCCTCACGCCCGCCGTGCGCTCCGCCCTCATGCAGACCCTCTGCACCCCGGCCAGCGACCTCCACGACTCGTGCGGCTGGGCCGTGGCCTCACTCTCGGCGCGGGACATTGGCGCCGGCATGCTGCGCCCCGGCGTATCGGTGTACAACCTCAACGCGCAGGCCATGGACGCGACGGTCGAGCTGATCAAGGGCGTGTACGCGCGCGGGGTCAATGTGCGCGAGATCTACGTCGACACCATCGGCCAGCCGGCCGCGTACCAGGCCAAGCTCGAGCGCGTGTTCCCCACGGCCAAGATCACGGTCGCCAAGAAGGCCGATAGCCTGTACCCGTGCGTCAGCGCCGCGAGTGTCTGCGCAAAGGTGACGAGGGACACGGCATTAGAATCGCTGTGGCGGACCAGGAATAGGGGCGGCACTGCGGCACAAGAAGGGGATGAGGCGGAGGCAGCCCAAGAGGAGGACGAGACGATGGCGTGGGGGTCGGGGTATCCGTCTGACGGGAGGTGTGTGTCCTGGCTCAAGGGCAACATGCACCCCGTCTTCGGCTGGGGGCCAGAGTGCAGATTCAGCTGGGGTACGGCAAAAGACATGATAGAGGCGGCGCCCGCGAAAGGGGGCGGCGTCAAGGTGGAGTGGCCGGTCGATGAGGACACGGACACCCACCGCATGACTGACTTTTTTGTCTCCAAAGACCAAGAGAAGGATGGAGACGAGCTAGGGACGTGGTTTGGCACACCGGCTGGGCTGGAAGCATTTTGAACTTGTCGGCGAGGTGATCTTGTACTTTATTAATCATGGCTGCATGGCTGGTGTTTGGCGTTAAAAGGAGTTTGGGTAATGATGAACCGATATCCTGTCCGGCCGGGCTGCAGCCTCCCCACCCCCCTTTCTTTCATACAACGACTGCAACACGAGCAAAACAACTACCATGCTATCTAAAACACGAATCGTCGGCCCATTACACTATATCTAAATGTCACCATCGTCTTCGGTCTCCTGCGCCTTTTTCCCACGGCTGTCCAGCCTGTCCAGGTTGATCCCCGCGCTGCTCTGCTGCCTGGCCGGCATAGCGATCGCTTGCCTGACAGTTTCGTTGCTCTCCAGGAATTCGCGCAGCTTCTCCTTGCCGATCTCCACGGCCTGGTTCGACGCTGCGTTGGCCATCTGCATCATCGGGCCGAGGAGGTTGAGGGTGTATGCGATGTAGGTGCCTCCACCCATCAGGAGGATGAGCAAGAAGAGCACGGGGTTGCGCAAAACTAAATTGTTGTCAGTCAAATCAATCCGCTGCAGTCCAAGATTGGAGACCACGTACCCATAACAATCTCGTTCCAACCCAGGACGAGAAGAACGACATAAAAGTACAGCGGCACCTGGGTAATGCCCCCAATGGCGCTCCGCTTGGCCTCGACATAGACACCATCCGCCATCTTCTTGAACCTGACCACCAGGTCTTGACGCTTGCTTTCGCTCAGGACCGTCATCTCTTCTTCCAGGCTCTTGCCCTCTTCCTCATCGACGCCGCCAATCGGGGCGAGATCCTCTTCGTCCTCAGGCTCGGCACCGGCGGGCTGAGGCCCGACGAAACTGGGCAAGTCCGGAGGGGCGTACGTCTCGGCCAGCCTGAACCTCGCAAGCAGAGGGATCAGCCCCAGCGTGGACTCGCGGGCACGGGTGTAGATGCCCTCAATGTCGTCGGACGGGCGCCAGATGCGGGGCACGCCCTCCTCGTCATAACGGAACTTATCCTCAAAGTTCTCACGGAGTTTCATGAGGATGTTGCTCTCCATCATCTCCTCCTCAATCCTCTCCCGGAGTGCCACCCAGCTCTTGCGCCGCAGCCGCCAAAGCCCCACCTCGACCTCCTCGGGGCTCGCCTCGAAGCTCTTGGCCCGGTCGGAAAAGCGCGTCTCGGCCTCCCGCACAATTCCGCTAAAGCCGTTCCAGACACGGTCCCAGAGGTCCTTCTCAGTCGCGGGCTTCTCGCCAGTCTCGGGCGCGCCCGAACCCCCCCTGCCGGACCCCAGCTTGTTGAACTCGAGGCCGATCGCGTCCCCCAAACGAGACTTGACCCATCTTTCCACCCGGATAGCCAGCCGGCGCATCTCCTCCTTACGCAGGCGCGCGCTGACCTCGTCCAGCTCCTTCTCAAACAGGCGGTACTGCGGCTTGAAGTTCGTCCACGACACGCCCTGGATCAGTAGGCTCTGCGCCTCCTTCTTGAAAACCTCGAGCGCCTTCTTCTTCTGCTTGTCCACAATGTCGGCGAATTCGTATGTGCCCCCGGCCTTTTGCCCAGCTTTCACCGCGCCGGTGACAGCCTCGCTGAAGGTGGCCACGCCAGCCTTGTGCGCTGCCGAGAGTTGTGCATGGTACAACGCCTTGAGGCGCGCGTCGAGCTTGCTCTCGAGGTCGCTGCGCTTCGTCGTGTACACGCCCTTGTGATACCTTCCGGCTTGCACCTCGAACGCCCTGACGCACTTCTCGCGGGCAGCCGCGCCGGCGGCGCCGAGGTCGGGGAGAACAACGGGCAAACCGCTGCGGGTCGCCTCGGCCTGTTGTTCTTCGAGGGGAGAGATGACGGAGTCGAAGCCGACAAGGACTTCGCGCGAGATCTCGTCGCAACGGAACTGCGCGAGGAGTTCTTGTTGCGTGGGCAGGTCGAGGTCCTTGTTGTTGACGATCTGGTCCCACACTCCTTCGGCGTAGATCGACAGGCCGTCGGCAGGTATCCTCCGGTGGTATTCGGGCAGAAAAAGGCCCCCGGTATATTCCTGGTCCTTGGCGGAGCGATGGCCAGCTGTGAAGCGGGTGCTGAGCTTGTCCACCTCCTCCAAGAACTTCTCCGGCTGCAGGATCTTGTGGGGCAGTGCAGCAAAGGCGAAATCAAAGTAATCGTCGATCTTGGAGTTCTCGAGACCCTGGGGTTTGGAGATGGTGGACCAGATCCTAGTAAGGTCCTGGATCAACGTGTCGCGCAGGTTGGCAAGGGGGGTGTTCCCGATGTGGTCGCGGATGACAAAGAACAGGAGAGACCTTGTCTGGGACCTAGAAACTCGCATGTAAGTGCCTGCGCCGGATAGGAAGAGTTGGTCTCTGGGGAAAGCTTACTGCTTGTCCTTCAGGAACAGCTGCAGGTTGACCTCAAAGACGGTTTTGAGCAGCCCCATGTTGGCGCCCTGGTATAGACCGACCTGGTGCTCCCAGATGTTGACCAGCAGGACTTCGCTCGTGGCCAGGGCAAAGAGGGCGCTCTTGCGCTCAAAATCCTGGTCCTCGCCGCGCTCGCGACCGTCGGTGCCCTCGACGTCCATGACCAAGATGTTATCCGCCATGCCAGAGGGCTCGCCGCCTGCGCCAGCGCGCTTGTTCTTGGACATCCATATTCCCTTGGTGGTCTGGCGGCGCTGGTTCTCGGACATGACGCTGAACTCGGTCTTGAACAGGTGGTTCAACAGGGTCGACTTGCCGGTCGACTGCGAGCCGAAGACGGAGATGAGGTGATAGTTGAAGCCAGCCTCGGCGACGCTGGTCTCGGCGAGGTAGTCATTGAGGTTCGTGCTGCGAATGGGTTGTCACGTTAGCCGTGGCATCTCCTCCTCGCACGCCGGCGACAAGCCTCCCTGGCGGGCGCCGGCGTGTGCTTGCGGACAGCGTGGCAGGAGATGGCACGAACTTGTATTGCTTGTCCTCGTCGATGACCTGGATGCCATGCTCGTACTGCCCAGCAGTCGGCCCGTCGCCGACCGCCGCAAAGTGGCCGTTCATCGCAGTCGTCGTCCTCGAAGCAGTGCTTGGTGGGCGGGCGCGCGGGAGCAGGAGGGACGGCGGGTGTTCTTGTCGTCTCGTATGGCGCGGCAAGCATGGCAACGACAGCCGGATGCAGAAATGCAGGGGGGGCCGTAATTTCGGCCGGCGGCGGGACTGGACTTGTGACATGTGGTCGTTGCCCAGGGAGTGGGCCTGGGTGGGTGTTTGTTGGGGTGCCGCTAATCCTGATAGGGCTGCTTAGCTGGGGGGGAACAGGCGTGCAGCCGACAATTGGCTACCCTGCATGCCACTCGCCAGTGTCGGATGACGTCTTTGACAGATCCAGAACCATCACGCCCTCCCTCCGTCCAGCAACTCGAGCAGGCACACCAAGTCCCATACCGCAATTTTCCCTCGTGCATTGTATGCGGCGTGGGCGCTGCCTGGCCAGTGTGCCCACGTGGGGCCTTGGTTCAGCGACGGCCGCCGCCGTGGAGAGTGGGCGATGAGGAGACCAAGGTAACCCCCAACAGGCAGAAAGCATCCGCGACGAGGTGTCAGGTATTGGCAAAAAAGGGGACAGGCAGCATGGGGTCTCGCATTCCAGGCTCAAGTAGTGCTGGTTCCGTGGCCTGCACGTTGGGCCCTGAATGTGACGTTCCGGCCGACGGCGTGCCAGATGCAGGACACACCAGCAAGGCCAGGCCTGCCCCGCGGTCCCCTCTCCACTTTTGACATCTCACCTCCCTCTTGCAGCCCCAGCCACGGTGCTGGAGCTCCATTGTTCATCACTTATCGAGTGCTGTCTGTCTATCTTCCAGCAATATAGCAGAATCTGCAAATATTTTTGTCGCTTTTCCGAGCCGACTGACTGCTTGAAGCCGAGAGCAGAGCTGACGTCACTGGTCGTCGTCTGAGCTCTACAACCCCCCTCTTCCCCGACTTACAACCATGCTCCCGAATGTTGACCCAGCCATCCTCGAGGCCCTGGGACTGGAGGCCACCAGTTCCAAGATGGTCTCTCATGGCGGTTCCGACTTCTCATCCACCTACAAGTTGATCGCCACCAGAGATGGAGAAGAGCTCGCCTTCTTCATCAAGACCGGCACTGGCACAAACGCCGAGGCCATGTTTCGAGGTCACTGCTCCGATTTCTGTTAATCCATTTTATTCTTCCGAGATACATGCTGGGAACTACTTGATTTTCCCCCGTTTCATTCCTCTCGTCATTCGTCTCACTCTCTCGCCCCTTGACTGTCTGCCCATTCTCCACCATCTTCAGGCTGAGCCATGCAGCTATCACTCCCCCAACCCATGCCCTGCCAAAATGGTCAGCCTTTACCTCTGCCCCCCGAAGATATTCTAACCTTCTCCAGGCGAACACTTCTCTCTCAACGCCCTCCACGCCGCCGTCCCCACCCTGCACTTCACCCCCCGCTCCCACGCCCACGGCGCCCTGCGCTCCTCGCCAGGTAAACACTTCCTCGCCATCGACTTCCTGGACCGCTCTTCCACCGCCTCGGGCGGCACCGGCCTCTCCCTGGCGGCAAAGCTCGCCGCACTCCACACCACACCGGCCCCCATACCCAAGGGGTTTTCCAAGCCCATGTTTGGCTTCCCCGTCCCGACCTGCTGCGGCGCCACCAGGCAGGACAACACCTGGACGGAGTCTTGGGCCAGCTTTTACGCCGAGCATCGTCTGCGAGCCATCGCGAAGGAAGGGGCGAGGAAGAACGGGCACGACCCGGAGCTGGCCGAGGCCGTGGAGAAGGTGGCCGCCGTGGTCGTGCCGCGACTGCTTGGGGACGGACACCTCCAGGGCGTCGTGCCCGTCATCGTGCACGGGGACCTGTGGAGCGGGAACCACGGCCGTGGCAGGATCGCGGGAAAGGGCGGCGTCGAGGAGGTTGTCTTCGACCCGTCGTGTGTGTATGGGCACAGCGAGTACGAACTGGGGATCATGCGCATGTTTGGCGGGTTTGGGAGTGCGTTTTGGTCAGAGTACGAACGCCTGGTGCCGAGAGCTGAGCCCAAGGAGGAGTGGGACGATCGGGTTGCCCTGTATGAGCTGTGGGTTTTGTCCGTGTCTGGCTGCGGCGGGAAACATGGCTCGCTGACTGCGTCGCAGCTATCACCATCTCAACCATTACGCCCTGTTCGGAGGTGGATATCGAGGCGGCGCCATGTCTATCATGCGAAAGCTAATCTCCAAGTATGGAGATGCGTCTGGCTAACTCTCGACGCCGTGCTAGGGGCGAGTGGTGTCGTGTTAGGTCTGGCCGGAATGAACATCCTTGACACAAGACAGGTCTCCTCGTTTGTCACTCCCAAGGAAGATTCTATGTCATAACCCCCCCCCCGTCCTTCCCTTTGCTCTCGCCGCCTGTTCTCTCGCCACTGGGTGGCATGGAGCAGGCTCGGGGGATTCCGACGCCATTGTGTTTGCCAGATTCGGTCAGCTGCAAACAGCAGCTGGGATCCGTGCCGCGGTTCTGGTTCAGTGCATTCATTCCCGGGTGTTGGGTGGAACATCCGGGGCACCGTTGGGAAGTACCGTGCTTCGTGGCCGAGGTACTGGAGGCGGCAGGCTAGCCGCTTGAGGCCATCTTGGATGAAGCACTTCACTGTCGCTGGGCGAGTATGGCGGCGGTGGGCTGCCAGTGATTTTGGCGCGGCTCCGTCTTGCCGCCGATATTGGAGCTCTCAACCGGATCGCGGATCTCTCTCAGGCGCCGGGCTGTCGATGAACCAGCAGCAGCGCGGCAGATATGGGATTTCTGTCACGGTTGTCACCACCCCTCACCCAGCAGGGTCCCTAGGTGACAATGATGGGCTCTGCGCCCGAGACGCCACGCTCTCCGGCGTTCGTGGGACTAGGGCAGGGAGCAATGAGTATCCAGAACCCTTCGGCGCCTGTAAGGGATCAAGGCTAGACATCATCCCATCCTGGCTGATCATCATGGAGGGAAATCGGATGTTGATCTGGTGAGGAGTCAGCAAGAGCGCCGGTAGGAGCAGACATATCAGCTCACCTCGTTGACGATACGGGCGTATTTTAACCCGATTTCGTTGGCAATGAACTTGAGCCTGCCCTTCACCCAGGCCCGTTGATCTTCGGTGGCAATGTCGTGATTCTTGACGCACGTCAGGGACCAAATCAGGAACAGAGCCGGCAGGGCTTTGTGTGTCCCCTCCTCGCCACACGCGAAGCCCGACACCCCCGACTGGCCCAGAGTCTGACCACTCGAGCGCCATCCCAGATGGTACGGCACCGAGGCGATAATCTCCGAGATTGTGTGCTCGCAGATTCGCCTCGAGGCTTCGTACTCGGACGTGGTGCGGTAATCTGTGGGTGCATGGATCCACGCCGCAAGGCGGATATCCAGCGAGGCGAGGATTAGGCGTGATACGCGGCCAACGTTCCAAGCCATGGCGGTGACAAAGTCCGGATAAATGTCAACTCGGCCTGGGTAGGCCTCTGCCTGGTCATAGCCATCGCCCTCCCTGACCCTGGCCTCGGCTTCAGGCATCCAGCACACAGTCTTAAAGCGGAGCTCATCCGGGATCGAGGCCATCCAACTGGCAATGTCATCGTTCATGCTCCGTACTCGTTCTGCCAGCTGGCGCGCCTCGGTGATAGACTCGGGTGACCGGGCAGCGTTGCCCAGGAGACGATTCACTTCGACTCGTAGGCCGCTATACCCAAGGGCAAAACGCTGACACCTTGCAAAGAGGGAGCCCGTGTCGCCCACGGACATCCACCAATCGACACCGAACGGCAATGTCAGGCCAGAAGATAACACTCGTGAGACCTGCGCGATGTCAGCACGTCACACTCACTACAGGGTTTGTGGGCCGACAAAAATGGCATTCCCCCAGGCTCAACGGGGAGGAGGTGAGTGAACGGCACTTACAAGGTGATGTCTCACGGCAGTAAACAGAAGTGTCCCCATCCGGGTGCGGCACATCTCTTCACGGCCTCGTGTCTTGATGATGTGAACAGCGCCGTCAATGTGCGAGCGCCATGCCAGCATCCGGGTTTCCTTGATGGCCGTTATGTTCTTGGGGGAGCGTCAGTGAAGGTGGCTCGATGATACATGGGGTCTTGGGGGGTTGAAGACGGACGCACCTCATACAAGCACAACAACAGCACTGCGGCTAGGGTGGAATCGGTGCTGGCGAAGGCTGGCTGGCTCAGTGCCTTGTGCGTCTGGGCCAGGGCCAATGTGTGCTCCTTCAGGGAGAGCTGGGAGAGGTTCATGCTCTCGGCCCTGACGCGGTTGCCCAGCAGAGCAAAGGCACAGGCGTTGAAGGCAAAGCGCAGCGCGCTGCCTAGGGGTTCGGCTTCCATGAGCGGAACGAGGTACTCCATGAAGCCATGCGGGGTGGTGCCCAGGGGCATCAGGATGAAGTTGGACGCAAAGTGGCATGACGCGCGGTGGGCGAGGGGGATGGCCAGCGACGGCTCTGGAGAGGGACTCGGGCTCTGGCGCCGCCATGATCCAGGCTCCTCCTGGACGAACGCGATGGGCCGAGCACTCGCGGGGTGCTGGTGTTGAGGGTCATCCCCCTTGTGGAGCCGGCGTAGGGTCGACTTGGTCTGGTCCCGGTGGACGATCTCGAACTCGGGCCGGTAGCCGCCGCACTCCCTCTTGGACTTTTCACATCGCTTGCATGTCGGCTTACCCTCATCGCACTGGTTGAATGCGGTTAGAACGGCGCTGGCGCTGGTGGTTTGACGCGCTGCGACACTGCCGCCAGCGCAAGGCACACAAGGCAACCCCAAGACACGCAGCAGCGCTCACTGTGCCGACAGTCAACGGGGGCGGACACACACACCTTGATCCGTCGTGCCCGGCAGGTCCGACAGCCGCGCGAGGGTTTCCCGCCATAAACCATCTCGGCCTGGGAGAGAGAAGAAGGCTCCGACGACGACGGCCCTCTGGTCCCCCGTGGCGACGGCCTGCGCTGCGTCCGCCGTACTCGTAATTCCTCCGGGGTATGCGGGGTTCGCTGGCCCTGTCAGAGACGAGGTGGGAACAAGGTGCCGCGGATGCTGTCCATGTGGGAGAGGAGGGGTCGCTGTCTGTGTGTCAGACCCGCTCTGGCCAGGGGGTCGAAGCAGCAGAAACCAATCGGCTCCCAACCGGCGCTGCTAGTGGCATCCTGGGAAACGAACTGGCGGCTCTCGCCGAGATGGGGCCACTGGACAAGGATTCGAGGGCTGATGCAGTTCGGGAGGAACCGATGGACAAAAATCATCCATCTCCTGCACAATGCGTTCTGTTGAAATTGTATTCAGAGGCCTTAAAACTAGCATAACTCTGCCTCTAGGGAATGAAGCCGTCTTCAAGGGGGGCAATGGCAAAGACCAACAGCTTCGTTCAAGCTCCAGCACATCAACTGTAGTAAAATTGTTGGGTCAGTCAGGGTACAAACTTACATCCGGCCTGTTCACAATCCTACCTACCCAGTACTGAACAATGAAAAGGCACCAACCCAAAAAACCACCCCAGGATGACTTGAACAAAAGCCAGACTCACCAACGCAGGTAATCGGCAGCATGCAGCTTGTGCCAAAGTGCTTCCCATCGCTGCCACCCAAGTCATCATTGCGCCGGGTAGCTAATTATAACCAATTGAAGCCAAGGTTCCGAGACGACAGATCAGGACTGCAGCCAAACTTCCAGCTCCCGATCCTCCTCATCGGAGTCCCCCTCGTCCTCACCCTCCACAGAGCGTTTGCCGTCGTTAGAGTCCCCGTCGTCCTCGTCCTCGGCAGAGCGGTTGCCGTCATCAGAGTCCTCGGGATAATCATCAGGAGTGACCAGTTCTTCATCCGGATCCCTATCTTCCTAGGCCGAGTGGCGAGGGACCCAGCTGGTAGCATACAGTGCCTCTATTGGCCCGTGGAACCACGGCTCTCCAGAACTGTTGGAGTTCTCAACCACGGGGCCCGGAAATCCCGACCTGGCGGCATTTCCGCCACCACAAGGACCGTCGGGCACCTAACCTGTCCTTGCTTGCTGGATCCGAGTATCGTGGCAACGGCGATCGAAAACCTTGAAGTCGAAGACGCCCAACAACCGCTCCCGTATCTGCACCAAGTGCGTCTGGCCTTGCGTCATGCGGTCAGGCATGTTGGTGGGCGGGAGAGAATCAATCTTGGCACGGACATAGAGAACCCAGATCAACCCGACCGGCTCAAGCGATGAAGGGTTCGGGACCTGTAGCGGCAAGCCGGTGCTGGGGTTCGTGACTTGCTGCGGCGCCCCGGGCTCCGGGGCCGGGTCCACGATGTACATGCGGGTCATCTCGTACTCGATGCCGTTGAGCCACCAGAAGTGCGACTCCTCAATCAGGCTCGATTTAAACCTAGAGGGTGTCGTGGCGGTTAGACCAGGGCACGGGCGGGATGAGGAGGGTCAAGAAGGGCTCAAACCTGAACTTGTTGTCGGCCAGGATCGTTTCGGCCCTCGGATCAGCAACCTCGAGGACCCTGCGCTGCGTGATGAAAGGGTGGCGCGTATTCGGGGGGTCCGGAATATCGGCCCATCTGACAACACAGGGCTTGCCAGCAGGAACCTCGGCGGTCGTGGCATTTCGACCCCGGGCGCTCTGCACCTCCTCGGTGATGTCGGTGCGTAGTTGCACGACGGACGGTTGCTTGACGAGGATTTGGTGCAGCTCCTGCCACTGGGGGAAGGTTGGCGTCCGCTCCTTTGCCATCTGCTTGATGGCGGGGAGACCCTTGTCTTGGGGCTCGTAGTGCTGGACGCGGGTGAAGCGCTCGCGGTGCCGCATTTCGGTGACGCCAGAAAGAATCGCCTGTGCCGTCTCCGCATCCGCCTGCGGAATGCAGGCGGTGATGAAAACCTCGTAGATCATGATGGCGGCGCAGAGGGTGGTTGTTGTTGTTCAAAATGATGCTGTCCGCAAATGATGTGAAATTGTATGAGTGCGGGTGGCTTTGGTGCATCTGCGGCAGCGATGCCCACCTTTTTAAGCTGCTGCCAGGTGTTTGGGAGCCTGGTGGGACTGAGCCAGGCACAACCAAGCCAGGCGGCACCGAGCCAGGCCAGGCCCGTGTCCCCCAATGTGGAAACCCAATCCATGACTTCCGTATTTGTCTCGGCTCAAAAACATCAAATGGCTTTGGACAACACAACAGCACTCTCAACCACTGTGGCAACTCCGCCACAAGGTATCATCACTTGGCTAAAACCCATTTGAGTTGATCAGCTGCGCATGCTTGGGTAAACCCTCTCTTGCGGTGGCTACTGGGCCTCCACACTCCGAGCAGACAGCAACGCGGCGGTAAATGTGTCACCGTCCAACGATGAAAACAAGACCGTATTATGACCACGTTCTTGAATGCCATTGGATTTTTTTGTTTTGTAGCTATTATCACTGTCTCGTCCCTGGGATTAAAATCTTCTTCATTCTCGGGTAGCCCCCCTCATCTACACTCCGCCGTTGTAATCACACTGCTTGATCAAGCAAGACAGACCCTCCTCGTCTCGCAGCCGTTGAAAAAGCCCATGATCTCGCCATATCCAAGAGCCACCCCCACACGTCTGTATGTCTCCGGCTGCGCGGCTTTGCGATCCAGTACCAACAAAAGCATGGTCAGCTCTCCGAGCTCGAGACAGACAATGTCCCGCTCGGTGCCTTCCTGAACACAGCAAGCATTTGGACGCCCACCAAGCTCGTCGCTGTCCGAGGGTGTAAGGTAGTCGAGCTGCCCGACAACCTCGCCGTGGTGTGCGTTCTTTGACAGGATCCGGCCGTCTGTTTTGTTTCGAGAATAGAGACTCTGCCCGGGAAAGCTGGTAAAATCAAACCTCGGCTTGCCGCCAACACCCCGCCCCTGGATGGCTTCCCAAGAGACTTCGCGTGCATTGCCGGGCACCAAGCGGCGGAAACGGCCCTGAACTTCAACAAACTTGACGGCTCTCCCTTGCTCCTCAACCGCCCGCCCGCGCTCGATCGGGCTGGCCCCCGAGCTCGAGGATGCTTCCCCGACTGTATCTTCTGCAAGCGGCACGGCACGAGCGGCGCCAACGGGCGTGGCCGCGATGAATTCGAAGTGGGCCGATGGCTTGAAGGGCTGCTTTGTTTTGGTATGTACCCGGAGAGGCAGGCTTGCCCAAGACCACGACGGCGCAACGTGCTGCAAGTGGTGTCGAGGATCAACTGCGCTCGCCACAGACCAGCCGAGGTGCCTGGCAAGGTCGTCTTTCCACAACCCTGCCAGGTAGTCTCCTGTGACGGCTGTTTCGCCGCTCCCAGAGATGGCAGTGTGGAAGCGCACAGCGAGGCCAGCAATGGCCAGGAATCGGTCCCGGGGCTCAACCAGGTCTCGACAGGTGTAGGCCTCAACGATGTCAAGCCACTCTTCGTGAAGCTCCTGGACATTCCCCGCGTGGCAGAGTTTCAAAAACCGTTGCGGTGAGCCCGTGGGAGCTTCGTTGGTCGCAGTCACTTGAGACTCGGAGTCGCACTCCGAATGGACCTGCTCGGTAACCTTCCGTTCGGTACAGGACCAGTACCATCGCTGACCCGTCCAGTAGAGAATCCTGGGCGACAGGCGCTCCTCCTGCAGCGTCCAACCTCGTTGTGCGACGGGGGAGTTGAACCGGACTCGGTCCAAGGGCATCTGGGTGTTGTAGAGCCACCAACAGTCGCGCAGTTTGCACGGCTTGCCCCGGTGTGCCCAAGCCAGCCGGTCGTGCAACAAGTGGTCGGTTGCTTTGCCGCTTGAGGATGCAACGAGCGTGAAGATGGCATTTCCGTAAACCTCGTGCATGAGTGACGCCTCCGTGTCCCAGTTGGTGCCCTTAGGAATGCACACGCTGTCGATCCAGATGTAAAAAAAACCGAGAGATGCTGCAATCGCCACGGCGTCCTGCATCGTCTCCGGGAGCTCCCACATCTTGAAGGGGTGCAGCCTCTCAGGGACAGGCAACCCTTGTATTGTCTTGGTGCTGGCGGCCTTGATCCTTGCCCATTCGGCGGGCGGCATGCTCTCCTTGTCGCCCCAGGAGTAGCTGAGCACGACGTAGTCGACGGGGGCTCGGGGCCCTTCAATTAACTGGACGCGGTTGTCGGGGAGGATCTTGAGAAGCCAGGTCGGATTTCGACCCGACCAACGATAGTTAGAACGGCATCGGTGGTTGTCACTACAGTCATCGATGACACGACGTAGTTTGGCGATATCAGAGCGCAGGGCAGGCGGCCCCCTTGTTGGATCCAGAGAGGTATGTTGGGGCTGGTCGCTCACCCGGATAGTGGCGGAGAAGGTGACGGCTTCCGGGGTCAGGATTGTGAGCCGCAGTCGAGTAATGTCGTATGACCGGATGTCCAGAATAGCGTGGATCGGCCCTTGGTTACTGGCAAGATCGAGAAGAGCCGCGTCGTGCCCGGTGATCTGCTCCAGGAGAAAGGCACGTCGCAATAGGCGGCAAGTGTCACAGCCCGAGAGGGCGGCGGAGCGGTCGAGTTCACGGTAGCTTCGATGGAGGACATGGGGTTCCGAGGAGCCAGAATAGGAGTCGCCGTGTCGCCTCCGTTGCACCTCCCCCCAGCGGAGGAGCTCGCAAATGCCCTCGCATTCCTTGCACCTCCGCCGGCCATACCCATTGGACCTGGGTGACTGGAGACCGGAATCAGGAGCTGACGCTCGAAGCATGCCCCGAATTCCATCCACCGCGCGCCAGAGCTGGGACTGGGTGAGGGAGTCTGCCAGCATACCGTGTCGACAAGATGGTGTCTGTACTGGCAAGATGTTGCTGATGTTGTTGGAACGATGGCAAAAAGAGCCTCTGGGTGCCGATGAGACGCGGGGCGGATGATGCTCTCCATGCTGTCCCGATTATGTAGTCCGTAGGGCACCAGTACGTACCAGTTGGGGCGCAGGACCTAGGCAAAGGGCCGAAGTCATCACCATTCAGCTGCCCTTTGAGGCTTAGGTCCTGAATCCCGCGGCTTGTCCGCGAGGGCCATTAGACAAAGTAAATGTACATATCCCTCCCCAACATGCACAGTCCTGGAACAAGCCGGGGAGCCAACCAGCCCCGGCTGTTGCAGGACCGTGTTTGCTTTTCTTAGCGTCCGTCTGGAGGGCATGTGCTGAAACCAACCTCGCGTTGCCTCTGGTGTCCCAGGAACGGGAGGATAAGGGGGGGCGGGCGATGCCTGGGAGCATTGCGAGCGAGGGAAAAGGTTCAAAACCCACCAGGCCGGGCCGTCGCGGCTATGCAGCGGCACGCAATAGGCACGGCAGAACCGATGTCCATGGTGCGGGAACGAGGCTGTAATTCTCCTTGATTAGGAGGTAGACGGCCCAAGGTCCATGTGACCCCCGCGCCCCAAAGAAAAAATATCCAACGTTGGCCGTGACGGCTGTCGTTGCAATGTCGAAACGTCAGCAGGCTCGGTCAGGCATTCGCTCCACCCATCCAACCCAACTCGACGCTGCGCCTGCTTTGGTTGGGTTGGTTGGATGGCGCTGGGGATTCACCCTCAGCCCTCCTCAAAGAGGGGCGCGGGCGGGTTTCCACTCATGCCGTTCCACGCTAGGCGCCGCTAAAATCAGCGCAGTGTCTCAGCCCTATCTGCCCCACGTTGTTTTGGTGGGCTGAATTCTGTGCCCCCTTTCTGGCCCCCCCTTTTTTTTCTCGCTCCACATCCAGCATCCAACCGGTGGTGCATTGGGTGGTTCGGTCGCACGCGGCATCCATGCGCGCGATGTCCACACAAATACCAGCATCTGAGGACATTCTGATGGCCGGGCCCGAACCAACAACTGATCGAGGAGACGTCATGTGCCCGTGCAGTTGGGACTGGGGATGAATCATCCTGGTGCCGCAGCCCCCACAACTTCCCGCCGCCCCAACTGGCCGAGCTCCGGACGGCGCATCGACTAAGCGAGCAAGAAGTGTGGCTTGTCCTGCGGCGAGCCGTTAGAGCCATGGCAGCGCGGCGGCGGCAGGATGAGGCTGGTGGGTGTATCGCGAGGGCAACATCGTCAAAAAAAGAAAAGACGGCAGCCTAAGTCGCGCCCCGGGGCCATTCTTGTCTGACTCCCCACCGCGCCCAGCATGAGCAGCTGCGTGTGGGATTCCTGAGGCCTTCACATGTTCCGGATGGGTCTGGGCCTTGTAAAAGCCAACTACCTAATATACATGGCATCCGGGATGGGCTCAAGCAAAGCCGTCGTTGATTAAGTTGATCGGTCACTCAAGCAGCCACCCGCCGCCACAAGCTCCCCTCGCACATCTCCCAACCGCCTGTTACGGAGCCAGACAGCTTCACCGGCATGTATCGCACAAGGCACCTCAGCTGGAAGTTGATGCACGTCGGGGGCATCCTGGTCCACCTCTTTCTCGTTGTCGCAGCAACCATCGGCTTTCTCTACGACCTCGGCAGGCCCTACCACCTGGAACAGTGGGAATATCCCAATCACCCAACGGCCACTGCACTATACCCTTGCCGTTTCCGCACTGCCGTGGAGAGCCAGGGGTACAGTCTCGCGTTTGACAGGGCAGCCCGGGCAGGTTTGATCAAGATCAGCCTGTGCCTGGTATGTTTGTTTCACCGACTGCCTTTCCTACCAGCAACGGGGGTGGCTTCTAGCTTTGGACAAACATACTGACTCCAGAGTCCAGGCAAGTGTCGGCCTTGTTCTCACCACCGTTCTCTTTGCCTTGCTGCTCCGAGGCGAGAAGAATCGCATCAGTTTGACAGAGGGCGAGCAACACTGGCGCAAGCAGGTTCTTACATTCTTCGCCTGCTTGCTTCACCTGCTCTTGGCGGGCGCTGGAACTGGCCTGGCTATCGCCCTCGGCAGCAACATGAAAATCTTTGATTCGACGGCATTGGTTGCGCCGCTAATATGGGCATCCATCCAAGCGTTTGTGCCCCATTTCTCCCACCCTGTTAGGAAAGCTATCCTGCTTTGAGAGATATACTGACAACTTGACTTTCAGGCCGTTGTTGTTTTCAATAGCCATATACGACGCGGTGAAGAATTACAGGGAAGGTATAGATCTTCTTGACTAGATACTGCGTGCTGGCAGGTATTTTGGGGGGTTGGGTTTGGGGGCTGCCAGAACACCGGAGTCGGGAGTCAGGAATCGAGAAATCTCTCAGCCATTTGTTTTATTTTCGTCAATTAGATATTGGCCTTTAGGGCTCCGGTTATTTGCATGATAGATTTGCATGGCATTCAGTGATTATCAAGATTTCATTGGGTCGAACCGGGTCTTGGGGGCAATTTCAAAGCCGAGCTGATATCGGGCAGGGCAGGTGACAGATGACCACACATCCCGCAACGGCGGCTCGGCGGTCATCACCAAGACTTGACCGGGCCTCGTGTGACTGACGGCGAGGGCACTTCACCAATGACCAGCCACCTGCACCCACCCATCCCACCCCC
>Ga0247824_10000633_pt1 | contig 17758 bp, 18 predicted proteins | sample 13C_PalmiticAcid_FD_194412 | JGI IMG/M metagenome (GOLD analysis project Ga0247824, IMG submission 194412) | Soil microbial communities from agricultural site in Penn Yan, New York, United States - 13C_PalmiticAcid_Day48 | ecosystem: Environmental > Terrestrial > Soil > Agricultural land... | reverse complement strand
CATTGAGGGTTCAATGGGTCGTATCGTCTTGAGCCAGTTGTTGTTCCTCGTGTTGGTAAAGTGAGGAGATCAAGAATGACCAGGGTACCTCGGATAGAGCATTACATCGTGCCCCGTCCGTCTACAATTAACAGCATCGGATACTGAATGGAATGGTCCATTGGTGCATGGAGTCGATTCGTCTTATCGGAAGCTGCAGCTCCCAGGGAATGCTATCCTAATCAACCACAACAATTGTGCTTATTGTGCTCCCTGCTGCGTTTCCCCTTCCCCCCCTCACCTCAGTCGTCGTTCATGGGCGTCTGCATGTTGTCCCAAAAAGCGGGGTGCTTGCTTGTGACATGTGGCAATTGCTTATGTTGTGTTGTGCGCAGAGATCTAGTTGTGCTTGTGTGACAAGGAACCAGCTGTTAAAAAAAACCCCGGCATGAGAAAGCAAGAGGGGAGTAGGGTCTTTGGTGGATACCACCATTCGTGTCGAGCATCAGTCTCCTTTGGAACAAGTGCAGTATAGCAAGGAGAGGGGGGGGTCTTTCAGAGTGAGGTGCGAGGAAAAGTGAAACAACAAGGGAGAAGGGAGCAAGCAGCGCAAGCGAGCTGCGCGAGAAAATGGGCTTGTTGTGGTGATACCGGAGCGACTATGTGCGACATTCAAGCATGTCGCACATTTCACAAGGGTTTTTTTTTGTGTGTATTCTGTCTTTCTTCAGTTTGCCTCGACGTTTTTGGCGATGCAATTGAATTGATGCTGACACATACATACACGCACGCACTCTACGACGTTGCCACAGGCCATGGAGGCCACAACCTGCCAGGCCCAGCACAGCACCGCAGCACACAATAGAGGCATTTAACCAGGTATGTAAATGTAGCTCGTTCAACTTTATTTAGCACAGCAACTTACAGGTTTGGCCGCTGCTATTGCTTCTGTCCATCTTCTCTGGAAGAGAAACCTTCCAGACTTTTCATTACACCGCCCCCATCTTGCCTTGCCCTCTCATGTTGGTAACCGAGCCAAGCTAACATTGACATTTCTCCATCTGTCTGTCACCTTTCACATAGTTGATTCAAAGCCTTCCAAGCATGCCAAGCCCCACCATCCCATCCTGGCCATCATCAACGAGACCCGTCACTGGCGGAAAGCAACCGGGCAAGGTACCCAAGGCTCCTTCGGTGATGGAAGAGACGAGCGACGAGAGTTCGTCCTCGGGCGACGACTCGAATGATCCATCTTCGGATATCGAGTCTGATGCGGTGAACCATAGTGATATCGACATTAACACACAGGGCAGGAAAGGAGTTGGGTATGGCAGTGTCCTCGTCATTGATGCCTTGTTCAAACCAACATGCACTGTTCTGAACGATACTTCCCCATCATTCAATCTTGTCTGGACATTAGTCGCAAAACTGCTCATCGGAGGGATACCAAGTCAGGAATTGTCAGTGGGAAACGACCTGCAGGAGCTGTTTCTGGAAAGACTCCCCCGGATTCTACTCGGTACTATTCAGATTCGCATGCAAGAAAGACATCACTGAATCAATGCTGCTGTGAGCTGTCAAAGAGGCAAATATCGGAACTTCCCAAGCGACTTGGCACCATGGCCCTTTCGAAAGCGCCTGTAGTGGTCAGGATAAACATACCTTCGTATTTACTTCCCCTGAAGCCACAGCCTCGGCCAGAGACATCCAAAAGCCTGTCGAACCATTCATCAGCGTACTCAAAATCGAATCCAAAGGCAACCTACACGACGGATTCTTCTGATGATGACCGCCGGATGGACATTGATAAGCCCTCTAGTTCCAACAAGGAGAGCAGCGCTGACTCGACTCGGTACTCCAGTTATGACCACGGTAGAAGGGACACAAAGCGCCAGGAGCGTCACACTGTCTCATCCAGCACAAGGAACCCAGCAAAGAGAAGTCGCTCATATTCGTCGGATGGATCCAATTCCGATAGAAAAGGGCCATCAAAGCACCCTTCCAGAGATCACAAGGAGAGGCGCTCAAAAGAGGAAGTCCGCTCAGAGCCAAAGAGAAAACCAGCAGACACTGGCGCGTCATACGACACGAATACAAATACACGGCGAGAGTCGACTGTTGTCAGCTCATCAAAGCATGGCCCAGAGTCTGTGGACGATAGGGGCTACCGAGGTGCGGACGAAAGAAGAAGCGCTGGGGGTGCTGAGAGATCTGTACGGACCAAGGAATCACACTCATTGTCGCCGGTCCTGGATCGGAGTAAGGACAAGAAGGAGCGTGTGGCATTTCATAGTGCGGACGAAGGGGAGCTGGATGAACCGTTTAAACGTCGACGCATGTCAAAGGACCTGGGATCATCAAAAGACTTGGGATCGTCAAAGGTATATCCAGAAATGAACGAAAGCCGCAGCAGGTTAGAGTCCAAGGACACCTCACAAAGAGATTCAGCACACGCGCGCAAGAGCAGTGAGTCTAAAGATCGGAGCAATGCCACAACCGATCCTCGTCGCAAAGGAAAGGATGATGATAATGCCAGAGAAACCAAGGAGAAGATGGCTTACATCGAGAGACCGCCTTCCTCAGCTTCTAATAAGGAACGGAAATACTCCAAAGATGACGACTTTTCTGTTACCAACCGCACAGGAAGCAAGAATGACAAGACAGACTCGACCTCAAAGTCAGACCGTACAAGTTCCTCAGCTGCACCATCATCATCACCTAACCGCCGTTCAGGTAGAGACGGAAGGGACAACCGTGATGGCCAAAAGGACAGTCGTGATGGTCAAAAAGACAGCCGCGAAAGCCAGAAAGACAGTCGTGATAGTCAAAAGGACAACCGTGATAACCAAAAGGATAGTCGCGATAGCCAAAAGGACAGCCGTGACAGCCAAAAGGACACAAAGTCCAGAGGTGAAAAGGACGCTAGGGATGACACGTCGTCTTCAGCGCAGCGCAACAACACTGGAAACAAGGACAGGACGACAAAAGATCGTGCAAGATGCCGGTCACGCTCGCCATCGCGTACACGCTCTCGCTCTAGGTCACCCAGAGGGAGATACGATCGTAACAGAAGTCCATCTCGCAATGATACCAGAGACAGCAAGTCCAATCGCGATCGCCGAGACTATGATGATGATCGGTCCTCGAGACGCAAGCAGGATGGTCGTCAGCGAGATGGTGGTAGTCGTGACCGTAATGATCGCTCCGGAAGGGGACGAAGCCGAGAACGGTTCGCGCGTGACAGGAGCCGGGATCGATCGCGCGATAGGAGTCGTGACCGTAGCCGTGACCGCAGCCAGGACCGCGGAGCGAGCCGTGAAAGGAGCCGGGATAGAAAACGAGCAAGGTCACGATCAAGAGACCGGAACGATGTAAGGAAAGACAACGATCGCCGCGGTAGAGAAACTTCAGCGACCCCTGCTTCAGGCTCAACGGCAAGGAACGAAGCACGCTCTGATACAAAAACACAACAGCAGCAAGCGCAGGATTCGGGCAAAACGACATCCGGTCGTCGCGAGTCTGAGAGCAGATCCGGAAACTCTGCGGCTTCAAACTCGAATTCGTTGCGACGACCTTCTCAGGCAATCAAGGAAGAGATACCTTCGCCGACTTCTGGATCGGTTGCGTCAACTACAGTGTCAGCTTCTTCTTCCGAGTCTCGGGGACAGACGGATTCTCTTCAGAGATCAACATCAACTGGTAGTGTGAACGCCTCCTCTATCAAGAGGATGTCCATCGAAGATTATCATCGCAAGAAGAACAACGGAGAGAGCAAGGTAGATACGCCTAAAGCTGCGTCCGAATCGCCTGCATCCTCTGCTGTGGCTCCTCCAGGAAAGTCATCGACAGGATCAAAGGAATCAGGCCAGAGACCCACTGCCGAGCACAAGTCGAGTAGTAGTATCTCCAATACCTCTTCGAAGCCAGAGTCGCAAAAGAAGATTGCTGAACATCTCAGCGTCTTTCGATCGTAAGTTCACCGTCGCATTGGCGTCAGGTCAGGTCCACCATGTCGAGTATGTGATCTTGGAGCTGACTGCTAACTGTACCTTGTTTCCCACATTGTAGGCGTCATAATCAGGGTATCAACTACAAGCGCATTGCCGACGATACACTCAAAAACACCGACAACCCTCAATTGGGCGCTATTCAATATTTCTTGGGCGCGATTGAGTTCATTGCTGCTTTCCATTCCAAGGACAAATACCATAACCTGTCTAATCCTACCCGTCCTGATGTGGCTATCAAAGAATCCATCGCATCCTGGGACACCATGAGGCAGTTCATCAACGCGCTGACGAATCAATGCCGCTCCAACAACCTTACTGGACTGGACGGTGCGAGGTAAGAAGCTTGTCGACAACGTCATGATCATTGTGAAACGATCTCCAGTGTAGACAGTGTCAATGGCTAACAGTATCATACTTTTTCCCATCATAATAGCGCCTTGGTGGAAGTCCTTGTGTATTTCAAGGTGTACAGTTACCACTCGATGACATTGAGGAAAGAGATGGTCAAGAGTGGACTATTCAAAGGCAGCAAAGGAGCAGCGGCCAAGGAAGAAAATGGCATACCGACACCCACAGTCCCCGTTCCTCAGGAGATGGCAAGCAGGATTCTTCAGAACCTTGAAGATTTCGCCCACATCCAGAAGCGCTTGGAGGAATGCCGACAATGGTTGACCCCGGACATTGCACGGAAAACCTTCCCGGATACGTTCCGCAAGTGGTGTATCCATCCTGACCAGATCGGTCAAGCAGGTCAAAATTTCGACCGCCAAGTCCCAGGGACCAGCTTTCAAAAGATGCACTGGCCCCTTGGAACACATTTGCACCTTCATGAATTGATGGGCTTTGTTGAATCGGCGCTGGATGAATTCCAAAAGCGAATCGGTATCGACGCCCGCATTGATGCTGCTAACAAGCAGTAACCATCCCAGTTTTTATTTGATATGATACTTTTCTCTCACTCTCATCTGTTCGTTAGTTATCATCACCCCCTTCATCGTATATCCTTCCTTCTCTTTCGCTTTTTTTCTTTTGTTGATCATACCTGTACTTCTAGATTTTGTTTTTTTGAGGACAGCCGAACGAGTGTCATTTGTAAGATGATATCTTGACAAAAGACCCAGGCTGTGTCTGGGGGGTTTTGTTGGATCTCGGCACACGAGTTGTTAGCGCTCTTTGTTGGCTGTCTTTCATTTCTTTCATCTTTGAGTCGTTTACCGAACGTATCAAAAGAATAAAACGTTTGTCTTCTGTCCCACGCGCGTTTTATTGTCCTATAGGTAGATGTCGTTTCCTGTTGGTGCCTGGTAACCAACAAGCCTTCTTGCAGCAGCATCTCTATTCAAGATTGCACCTGGCCATGCCTCACCTCCGCCACCATCATCGTTCTCATTGTCATCGTCATCTGTGTGTTCGTTCCTGGGGATGGAGGCCCCTGGTATACTTGGGTCTATTCCCGTCAGACTCGATGATCCCGTGTCCAAGTGTTTTGATAACCGGATCCTGATCGTGGGACGATGTTTTGTAACAGTGATTGGCGCTAGCTTTGGTTTGTCGGGGTTAGGGTCCCAAATCTCTTGTTCCGTGATCTGCCCGATCTCTGTAAACTGGTGCAAGTCTCCTTGCATTCGACGCTTTAGGATCTCTGCCACGGTTACTGCTTTGGTGATTGAACGACCTTGGGCCTTAATAGTGAGCACGCCACGAGTAGTGGATTGTTGGGAGGGTGTAGCTGGGGTAGAGGATGATATTGAGGCCGATCCCAAGGTTGTTTTGGACTTTGATTGCTGGGATAGGGAACCCTATCGAAGAGAATGAACCAACATGATGGTGAGGAGAGTCCGTTGGATTCCATGCCCCTTTCCTTTCCCTGTTGGGTATGATCCAAACTTACATGACCTGTCGTTTTGTCTACTGTATCGACGCCTTCCTGCTGAGGTGTGTCATTGGCGTTGTCTGCTTCGGTCAAAACTTCCAGTCCACGGGTAACATAGTTGCGGATCTTGCCGTTTGGTGAGATCAACATGACGCCGTGCTGTTGAGGCCGATTGTGTTCCTGTGTGCTGATCTTAGATCTTGAGGATCCCGCTGACCCTGATCCTGTCTCCTCATAATTCTCAAACTTGTTTGTTGCGGATTTGGAGCGGCGGTGGTAATTCTCCATTGGTCTTGATGTGTAGCGAAGTGAGTCGTCGAAGGACCGAGTCCAGGCAGGGACTCCACAATATGGATCACGTGATCGCCGCAGGCAGGAGGAGCTGGAGCAAAGGTCGGACATCAACCACCTCTTGCTGCCCACCTGCCTGATCGCCTCCAAGGACGGTGAACATCACGATGACACGCATATACCCACGAGCAACGCTCAAGAGGATCATTCACGCCCATGAACCTACTTTTAAGCTCTCAAAGAACGTTGACATCAAGGCACGTCGTTGCAGCAACTGATCGTTTTTCAGTTTGGTCCGACCTTATGCTGGTTGCATTGCAATAACCGTCCCCTTTCTCTTTCTCGCTCTCATAGATATACGTGGTATATCTCTTATTCCTCCAAAGACTTGTGTCTGAAGCTAGTCGACAGGCGCAGCTTACACACGACAGCATCATTCAGTCCAGACATGTCGCTCGTGCCCTGAAGGTACCAAATAGGGAACATGCTTGATTGTACACAGCTCTGAATTGAAGGACTCATCTCCTTGCTCTACATGTTAGATGGTGCTTCAGCAGTTCAAGGGCTAACTAGCCACCTCCGAGCCAACGCCGGCGCCTTTCAAACCCTCCACACTATCGCATTCCATATCACTTTAATTTAGACACCTAATATCGATATCCGCGACACTCGACCACCATGCTTAAGCAAGTTCAATGGTAATTCGCATTCAAAAGTTGTCTATCACCGTCGCCACGAGTAGCAGCAATAGCGAGGCAGCAGTTGTTGTGGTAATGGGGAAGGCAACTCGCTGCCAAGCCCACATTTGAGGACTATGGGTTCTAGCATCACTTTCCACAGGAGGTTGTTGTGAACAGTGTGGCCACCTCGTGCACATGGTACTGGGTCGCGTTTGATCGTGGATGAAACAGAACATCTTTCTTGGCAGACCTACCAAGCGACAGCCGCTATCCCTGGTCTCCATCATCCGTACCATTAACCCGGTACCTTAAATGCAGGGCTAGCCACAGCCCACGGATCACGGCTTTATTTCTGGGATCCCTGCCGTGAGCGAGGAAACAGAGTACAAACGTTGAGCCAGAGCATAAGAGAATTTCCGACGGAGAAGCCTGGGTGAACAAAATCCGACGGAAGAGCTCCGTGGGTGCGTGGGGTGATGTGCAACACTATGCGCACACAGCGTGTCAGACCATTATGGGTCTTGGCATTCGTACCATTCAGGCCGATTTGGCGACTGGTGCCAGTCTTCACCTGTAGATTGTGATGCCGCTGAGGAACGCTGCTGAAGGGGGAGACAAGCCGTTGAGCCGAGGGTCACTAAGGGGGATTGTCCGATTTCAGTGATGACACGGACGTCGGCATTGGCTGTTTGGGATTAAGGAATGCGCCGCAGGGATGGCAATGATGCCCTACACTCAATTGACAGTCGAACCACTGCATCTGTCGACTTCACACATCGGATGAGTGACACAACCTCTGGCCAATGCTCTCTACATCAGGCGATGTGGGCAGACCCCAAGGTAAGGTGATTTGCTCAAAGAGCAATTCCATTCTCCGAGCTCATGAAAGGGTTTTTCATATATTTCAGGCCATGCTTCTACTCTCCATCGCTGGGCTGTCGCCCAGCCTTACTCTCCTTGATATCGCAGAGAGGCAGAGAGGCAGATAGCCAAGCTGCAGGTCGAAACCGCCACGAGTCCTGTGGCACCTAGGAGACGATCGCGTTGTTAGACCTTGTGTCCGATTTCCGTGCGAATCTGGCAAGCTCAGCGACATGACTTGCATCACACTGACAATGTGCGCTTCCTCGGAGACAGATAAATACAGGTTCTTGCCCCCGCCATTTCGTTCCTGAACAACTTCGCACACCCTTATACCTACCATAACATTCATTCATTCATCCATTCAGGTTTGCTCTCTCTCCATCGGATGTTGCTTGCGCAGAACTCAATATCACAACAAACGGATGCTGACCGGAATCGACCCCTGTTACTACCCCTTTAGCATTGCCGTCTCGACTCTTCCCGTCTGCTTCTTATTGAGTTGATCCCCCTTGCCTCTCCACTCCCAACCCTTTGTTTCCCCTCGGATCTCCCCTCTCCCTCTCTCCTCCCGTCAATCACAACCTTGATATCCTTTTTTGCACACAACTTCTCGTCCTTGTTTCCCAGCAAGTCGGCAACGTCGAAGACACACAAAAATGCGAACACCCAAAGAAGCACCCACAACTGAACCCAAGAAGAAATCGCTTACTATTCACATCTCCACAGACCATGTTGGTCCCCATGGAATGCCACTTGTCTATGGATCAACGCCAGACAGGATCGGATCAATCAAAGGCACTGTGAGGTTTGAGACCAACTACGACTGTAGAGGCCGCGATATTGTCATCTTGTACGAAGCCAAAGCAGAGGCACAATGGACAGGTAAGCACACCAACTCCAAAGCGCAAGTGGACAACATGTTGGTATGCTCAAATCTCTTTGCATCCTGCCTGAGCATTCCACTGACATGCAAACGTAAACAACGCATTGCACTCCCTCTCCCGAATGGCATATACCCTTCTCCCTCAATAGCGCTAGAGAATAAGAAGGTCGTCAACCACCATACTGAGGAGATCTTTGGACATCAGACCTGGCACTTTCCTCTCGAACACACGAAGCTCAACGGCATCACTGTGGTCAAAGGAAAGTATGAAAAAGAGTTTGAAGTTCAATTGGTTCACCCCTTGGCCCAGAGTCGATCATCGACTCTTCCTTTGACAGGCTCTCCGACGAACAGTGCTTCCACAACCACTTCGAGTCGATCAAACGCTTTGCTTCCATCAAGCAGCTATGGCCCGAACGCGAAGATGAAATACACCATCCGGGCCATCCTTCAAAGGCCGTTCCCATGTATAACCGATATCGAGGCCTCTCAAGAGGTTTGGGTGCTGCAATCCTGCTTGCCTCCTGCCAAACTCAAATATCCTTTGAAACCCCCTAGATTACTTCTTACTGATGATGATCATAAGCAAGTCGATCCGTCAACACCAGCAACGACTCCTCCCGCTACAACGGGTTCAACAACCTCTCCTCCTTCCACACCCATACCAGCACCGTTGGAGGGCGAGCAGGAAGCCAAACCACTGATACAGCTGACCATGCCTTCCAAAGTCTTCAAGTCTGCACTTTCCATGCTCCCAACTATCGATCTGTCGCGTTCGAAACAGCTTCTGCCTCTTTCATTCCCGTCTCTTCCTGCACCATTGAGTCCCAAGATTCCTCCACAGGGATCCTCATCCTCCGAGAAAACACAGCCAGAAGGTCAACCATCTACCGAAGCGACAGCGTCTACGATCCAACCATCTCTCTCGAACGATCCGCAATCCTCTGCACCTGTCACTGTTCCATCATCGCCTTCTAACGCGTCGACATCATCAAAATCACCATTGCATTCATCTGTTGGTACAACAAGGCAAAACAGTGTCGAGTCGAACGATTCGCGATGGTCAGAAGACGAGGATCCCGCCAACTATACCGGTTTGTGGGAACCATTCCAAGTTCCGTACTCTTGTTCATTATCCTCAGAGACAGTCTACCCTGGGCAAAGGGTTCCACTCACGATCCGATTTGGACCACGAAAGGGTGATCGCAGACGGAGACGTGATGCTGCAGGGGTAAACAGCACGAGCAACAGAGGTGACAGGAGGAAGCATAGGAGACATGAACACAAGCAGGATGAGGATGACGACAGTGTCCATGCACGCGACAATTCACCCCATGGGCTCCTTCCACGCTTTGTGGTCAAGAAAGGAATAGCGAAGGTGGTGGAACATACACTTTTGAGAGAAGTGACAGTGATGTCTGCGCCATCCAAGCTCCGGAACAGGAAACAGGCTATACCAATGTCAACAACGTCGGCCAACAACACGCAGGGAACATTGGTTCAGGATATACCATTTGACCGGCGGCGGGCAACAAAGAAGCAAACTAGCGAGCAGTCACTGATGTCAGGAACCCATGCCAGCGTAAGCTCTATTCCTGGCAGCGTGACAAAGAAGCAAAGCAAAGCTTTGATCTACCAGGAAAAATCTTACAACGGCAGCCATTCACATCTTTATGATCTTCTCCAGCAGGAAACCCATGTTCACGGTCAAACCGGCAAGGATTCTATCGGGCCGTTGCCGCCGCAACACCAACAACAGCAGCAGCAAGACCAGCGACGAAGCCACTCCAGTGACCTGAAGCGGTTATTCTTTAAGCCGAAGCGACATAGCATGGACTTCTCTACGGAACGACCTTCTACACCGACCCGTGATCCTTCGTCGTCTGCGGCTCCTCCTTTGAGCCCGACACCGCAAGGTCAGCCTCCGCGTTCACTTTCACCAAACGCGGGCACCCGTATTGTCAATACCATTGAGGCTAAATTCAAAACGGAAGTTATGGCATTGGCCTTGACACCACAGCTGCAGAAACGCGAGGCTCAATATCAACGCAGGCTACGAAGGAAACTTCAACGTCGTCGATCTGGCAATGATGACGAGGAAAACGGACACGATGATCATAGCGATGATGAAGATGATAATGAAGACGATACCAATGAGAGTGAGGGCGAAGAGGACGCGGACGTGGACATGGACGAGGAAGATATCTGGCAGACAACCATTTGGATCCAACTTCCAGGATCCGCAGAACTGGCCACGCTCACAGAGACGAAACATATTGTCAAGAAACACACATTGCAGTTGATTCTCCTATGTGGGTTGGTTGGCAACACCGCAAGTAACGGTAGTAGTGTTGCAATGGAGACAGGATCAGGCGGAGGGACGTCTTCCGAAAAGGTCATCACGCAGCCTGGTGTCAACAAGGAGTTCCGACTTGAGAGTAAGTTCTATTATCAACTGGCACTGGATGGATTAGAGCGACATTCGATGTCGTCAAAACCACCGTACTAATCATATCACCGATGTGTGTAATCGTGTTTCTTCTTGATAGTGGATCTTCATGTCACTGGCCCTCGTGCACCAGAATAGCATACCGTAGTGAACTCATTAGAGCAATAGAAGTTCTGTTGTCCCATTGCACCGATGTAGCCCATCTCCAACCTCTGTTCTGATTCTTTGCAACTATATCATGTGGTCTTACCATGGCTAAAAGGCGGAGTGAACTGCTATATCGAGTTTCATCCAGCTGTGCCGACGCGCGTCACCTCAAGGGTTCTACACGTAGGATGATAAACCAAGTCCCGCTCGACAACAAGCGTTCTAGATCTTGCCAACAACTCCTCTGATTTTACGGTAGGCTCACCAAGAAGAGGCGCTTCAGACTCAAGAAAGGGCACGGGTGCCATTGATATCGACACGGTTCAAACCGAGGACCTGAATCCTCTTAGTGGGAAGGTCCTAGAATGATGGTATGTCGCAAGAGAACGAGTGGTGAATACTCAGTCGCCACAACGGACGAGCCGGGAGGTGATGTGCTCTTGTAGAGCTCTTGCAAACTGTTTGTCATTCCATAGAAGACGCGGACGCGACCTTGACAGGTGGAGGCCTCCACTAATAATATTCGTTTGGTATATATATCGTGCTACATTTGCAACGGGAGATTCGACTTTTGCCACCGAAACGTGTGTTGTTCTCGGCCCTGATCCATTGCGAAGCGATGGTGCTCACCCAAATTGTGACAATGAAACCTTATCTTGTTCTGCGTTGATCCCGATCGATTCTGGACCTCTTGGAGTTGGACATGGACAGTTTTGAGAGAAATGAAAGAACGAGAGAATGATAGAGCGAAAGAACAAAGGGACGGGGCGATGGGGTGGGGTGAGCGAGCGAGTGAACGAGATAGCGTGAAGGGAACAGACTCATCCGTCTTTGTTGTGGGCTGTCAACCATCTCAGTCGGACTTCACAGCCATTAGATAATGCTGAGATGGAGGAACACACAAGGTTAGCCAGCTTCGACAAAGACCCCAACTGTAAAAGACAAAGGGGGTGCTGCGGTCCCTTTTCCCATCCTCTGCAGGAAGAACAACCAAGGTTGGATGCCGTCTTCACACTGTTTTGAGAACAAAGTATCCGCGAAAAGTATGGTCCGAACACTTGGCAGAACCACAAGCCTTGCTTGATCGCCTTGACCGTCTTGGCGCTGTCCTTGTTTCTCTCCTTCACACCTTCTGTTGCTCATTCCCACCTGTCGAGTTCTAGTACCACACTCTGCCTTCATCGGTACACTGTTTCATCGCACTCTGCTCTGCTCAAGCGTTCCTGGCCGATCGACATCCTGCTTCACTCTTTCCCCCCCGTCCGCTTCGTCTTCTCTGTCCACATTGTTCTCCTCCTTTGGCTCCAGATTGGCCCCTGCCAGAACGTCATCATCACCCTGTGATCGGCTGGCTCATCCTCACCGATCCTTTGCCCAACCACCTGTTTTGCTCTTGAACAGCGATACCCTTGGACGGCCCTAATATACCATGGCCTTTATCCGGTTTTCATCCTTACATACCATCTTCTTCCTATCCATATTCGTCCTCGGATGGCTAGCCTGGTCGAATATCCGTTTACGAGGTACGCGTCGTGTTCTGTGTATGCTCCTGCAGACCCTGAGAGATAATGTGCTGTTTGAGTTTCCCAAACGCTCACTGTTGCATTGTGCTGTATACCAATGAAAAGAACAAGAATCAAGAAGACTGCCAATACATCCACCGTACAGTGACATGGGAGACTTCTACGACGGAGAATACGATCCAGAGTTTGACTTTGGTGACAACAGTGGACTTCCAGACCCGGAACGGGACCTGCCCTATGTCACTGATCGCACATCCTCGCCGCTTGATAACCTGACCAAGACCTTCACCATTGTCACCGCCGCTTCTGCCAATCACTTTTGTGCATTGGAAAGTTTTCTCTACTCGCTATCGGAGGTTTTTGAGGGCTTGGAACGTACAGAGACAAGACCGACACTGATCGTGTACAATCTTGGAGGGATGTCACCGGAGCAACAAGCCCAGCTTCAGTATTTGACGGACAATGAGTATATTGACGTGTACAGGGAATTTGAGTATGAAAACTATCCAGACTTTTGGGATATCAATTTTTCTCGAGGAGAGTACGGCTGGAAATCAGGGATCGTGAAGGAGGTTGCAGACGAGTTCCGTGGCTATGTTCTCTGGCTGGATTCTGGCAATATGCTAGCACTCGACTTTTTGAGATACTTGCCTGGATACCTGGATAAGTTTGGGTTCTGGAGTCCGCAGAGTTCAGGGTCATTCCGGCAATACACACACCCAGGATTACCAGAGTTCTACGGAGAGAGCCTCGAGACATATGCCCAGGAAACCAACTGCAATGGCGCAGCCATAGCGTTCGATGCCTCGAGCGATCGGATCTACAATGGATTGTTGAGCGAGTGGTACAAATGTTCGTCGAACAAGGCTTGCATTGCTCCGGAGGGTTCGTCTAGATCAAACCACCGTCAGGATCAAGCCGTACTCACATTTCTGGCGAAGAGGATGGGATTTGTGGACCAATGCCGGCGTTTCCCTGAGCATTATGGCGTCACTGTGCATCAGGACAAGGTCTGCAGGGAAAGGATACGTGCCTACAAGATCATGAAAGGAATTGATCAAGATAACGGCTTTTTGGACGATGGCGAAGGAGAGGAAGAAGAAGTGGACGAGGAGGGTGAAGATATTCAAGGATAACGGAGCATACTTCAACTTCTAGTTTTATCAAGGGAGGATCTTGCGAAAGGCTGGAATAGATAATTTGTGTCCGTTGCACTTTTACCCGAGTCAATGCAGTGTTGTGACCTAAACAAACGCGTTTTTCAGTTGTGCCACCAACTCTTCTCATCGCTTGATCCCTTTGCGTTCTTTCACTACGACAGTTGCATCGACTGTAAAGTCCACCCACTTTCACCATGTCTGCTTCCAAGACGAGGACGATGGCTGTCCGGCGTCAGATCGTTCGAACCTTCAAGAAGCATCAGCTCACTCTCCAAATCGACGCAACCGAGTACCTAGAAGAAACGCTGGAGGCTCAGGACGTGCCGGCCGAGGACTTGAATGATACACTGGAGAACATTGCTGCGGGATATGTCGCTCGGGAAGGTACCGGTCGTCATTTTCGGTCGAAGAACCCGAATTCAAATCGGGGGTGCCTCGTTAGCTGATACCATAGCTTTCGTTCCCCTTCAATAGGTCTCCAAATTGTCAGTCGGGCACGCCTCGAGGTCGTACTAGAAAGCATGCAGAAATGGACCCACCATTTGAACGAAAGACCAACCCGTAACCCTTTGGACCCTCACAAACCTCAATCATCGCAATCCTCACATCCACAGCAATCACAGCAAAGGCAGCGGTCAGATCCACGGAGTTCTGGATCGATCGATATGGAGTCTGTTCGACATAGGATCCAGGAGATGGAAGGAGATCAGCATACTTTTGAGGCTAATAGCCAAGACAACTACCACGACTTCACTATGGATCAAGAGCCTGCTCAAAACATGGATGAAGAAGACGATGTCGATATTACGGAGCTATTTCATGTTATCGATGCCTTTTCAATGCCTCGCTGGACATGGGCTTCTGATGTCAAGACATTCACTCGTGTCGATCCTGCTAAGAAGCAACACGGAGCTGAGCATGGGCATGGATATCACGCCAACGGATCCAGCAATGTCACAGACAATATGTCAAATCACATCTTGGGAACGGCAGAGGAAAAGACGGCCATGTTCCGGGCAAGGTACCATGTGCTTTTGCAGCGTATCTTAAGAAACGAGCGTTTTACGCCGCCAGTCTTCACCGGAGTCAAGCAGCAGCAGGACCGATTTTTCAGGTTGACGCCGATCAAGGCTCTCAAGGGTAGATCAGGGGAAACGTTTATGATGTTCGGGATGTTGGTCCAAAAGGGCGATGGCAAGTTTTGCCTTGAAGATTTGGACGGTAGGATTGAACTAGTGATGCATGTCAATGTAAGTCCCGTCTGCTTGGAAAGTGGTTGATCGGAGACACTCGGTTCCAAGATGTTAATTGGTCTGTCCTATAATGTTATTGATAGGAAAAAATTCCAGGGATGCTCACAGAGAACTGCTTTGTGTTGGTGCGTGGGCAGTACACGGACGACGATGTTATCGTGGTTGGGGATATTGGCTTGCCGCCACCGGAGCCTCGTGAAGTAACAAAGTACGTCAGTCAGATCATCCTACTCGCCGATTTTTAGCACAGTAACCCAAGGACCAGGCACTTATCCTCTGTTACACTGCATCGTTAGAAAGGTGTTTGGAAACATCGACTTTTTGGGCGCGCCGCGGGAGATGAGAAGCGAAGAGCAACTCAAAGTCATTGCTGAGGAATATGAGGATATCTCGTTTGTCATTCTCTCTGACGTCTGGCTTGATCAACCAAAGGTAACGAGTGACCCCAGCCAAGATCTTTTGTTTTCCACGAGATCATTTGTGAGAGTTCTGACCCTGATTGTACTTCCCACGGTGTACGGTCATAGACATTCGCAACTCTCCGCACGATTTTTGAGGGCTACTCCAGCTCCATTCTACCCCTGGCATTCATCATGTGCGGTAGTTTCAAATCACAGCCATTTCTCTTGAATGGACTCGAGTCAAGACCTTACAGGGAAGGCTTCAATCAACTTGCAGAATTGATCGCAGAGTTCCCAACAATGGCCAACTTTTGCCACTTTATATTTGTGCCTGGACCAAACGATCCTTGGTGCAGTAACATTCTACCTCGTCCCAAGATCCCTGACTTTTACACAGCCAAGGTCAGATCGCTGGTGAAGCGATCCATCTTCACATCCAATCCTTGCAGGTTAGTGAGTCGTTTCGCAACGCGGATGAAGCTAATAGCGGCGACGACATCCGTGTATGCACTCATCTGTACCTCTTTTCCACATAGGATCAAGTATTGCGATCAGGAGATCGTGATCTTTCGAGAGGATATTCTGAACCGACTTTTCCGCAATTGTGTTGTACCACCATCCAACGAAGTTGCAACCCAGACACATCTCGTCCGGACCATCATTGACGGTGCTCATCTCTGTCCTCTGCCATTGACCACGCGGCAGGTTTCTTGGGCGTACGACCACGCATTGCGGATCTATCCTGTTCCTGATGCTGTAAGCAGATCGTTCGTGTTACTATACAACCCCAATGGAAGTATCAAGGGAATGCATCAACTAACAGTCAAGACCGTGATCATAGCTCATTCTGGCGGACAAATTTGAGGCCTATAGTCTCAAGTACGAGAACTGTCATTGCATGAACCCAGGAAGTTTCCCAACAAGCGACTATTCCTGGATGGTGTACTATCCTGCAAGTAGACGTTCTGATATCTGGTAAGTCTGAAAGTCTGAATGCTGTGTAACACTTGTGGGATTGGAGGGCCATACTTGTTCGTGGTACTGACTTTGCGTTATTGCTGTGTGCCTCTCCAGTCAAATACCAAAGCCAACGCGGTAATGTCTTGCAAACCAATAAAATGTCGGGATATATTGCTGTTGTCAGACATCCTCTTGAAGTCCTGCATGGTTATGTAGCGTACCAAGGTCGACTGACTGACGAAAGTGGACATGGTGGAGTTGTCGTTTTAGGTTGTCGTATTGCTCCCTCTTTGCCTCTATGGGAAAGAGGAAGTGAGGAGGCCAGGTTCTAAACCAGGCTACCACCTGCTGCAACCTCACCTCGCGATGTGTAAGGAAACCCTCGCAATGGAGGATTGTGGTGTGTCTTCGCATTACAACCGTTGATAACACAACCATGATGGGTTGCATGTCAAGGTTTCTGCAGTGTGAAATCGCACCACTTGTCCATTGGAGTTCAGCCACCATAGAGCACAGCTTTTTCAGGAGACCTCAAGGGACTTGACCATCATCTCCTTCTTTGCTCATCCTTCATCATCAACTAAAAACCCATGTGCAAACATATCCTAAACGTTCAGGTACCCGAGGGCTTCACTCAGGACAGGATCTGGGCTTGTCTTTCAGGAACGGAACATCGTGCTAACACACCCTTCATCACTCGGCTAACTGGTTAGGCTTCGATCCGAGCCCCGTGCTGCAAACTGTGGTTCGACTGTGCAGAATGCCACGCCGAAGCCTCAGACCACCCCCTCAGGAAGACAACAGAGATGGTTTTTGGGTGCAAAAAGTGCAAGAAGGTCTTTCGCAGGGATATGGCGTACGTATTCACTTTACATCCGGCTCATGCCCCATGGCTTTACACATTCTACTCTACCGGTCATGTTAACACACGTTCTAATTCGTCTATGATTCACAGGAACTTTGAAGAAGAGGATGAATATTGCCCAGGCTGCGACAACAAGTTTATAGTCGACGCTAAGACACCTCAGATGGGTATTGGCGTGGAGGGACACGACGCGCGAATGGGTAAAAGGTAATGCTCATCAGGAAGTGACCCCCCCCCCCCCCATAACGTGGCGACGTTGCCAGCCACTTTGATGGAGACAGCCCGACTAAACAAGCAATTGATATGCGCTCACTTTTATAGGTTCGAAAAGGACATGAGGATGAAGGAGGACAGTGACAGGTCGACCTTTGATCCTAGCACGGACATATCCCATGTCTTGGGATGATCTGATTGCAGGTC
>Ga0247824_10000632_pt1 | contig 17764 bp, 18 predicted proteins | sample 13C_PalmiticAcid_FD_194412 | JGI IMG/M metagenome (GOLD analysis project Ga0247824, IMG submission 194412) | Soil microbial communities from agricultural site in Penn Yan, New York, United States - 13C_PalmiticAcid_Day48 | ecosystem: Environmental > Terrestrial > Soil > Agricultural land... | reverse complement strand
GGTCTGCTTCTGTATTGCCGTCGTCGTATTGCTTCACAGACGACAATGACTGGGCGGGTAAAAGTGATGACAGATGGTAGCGAATGAAGTTAGATCGGCTATTTCAAGACAGACGTGGAGTTGGCTGAATGGACACTTACTGGGAGAACCATGTGGACAAGAGTTGTCTGTTGAATAACAGGACGTCGTGCAATTTCCTTGATCAATTGTGGTAAGGCGCTCAGTTTCTCCTAAGGAACGAGAAGCAGATCATCATTGCATTCTGTTCAGCGAGTGTCCCTCGGTTAAGAGTGCTTCGCCTTCGAACAATACCTAACCTACCTCCGAAGGAAGGCGTTCGTATCCCATCTCGATGTAGATCAGAGCAAAGTTCTTGACCAATAATGAGGTACTAGTTGAAAACTGTTGTAGCAAGGCCGTTACTGGTAACTTGATGGATGGCTTTGGCCTGATCCGCTTGTTGATGTGCGTCAGGATGCCAATGACCTTTCGGCGCCACCGAAAATGCAAAACGTGTGAGATCCTGACCATGATTGCTTTCGATGTAATGGGAGGACCCCTCGCAAGCGGGGTTACTTACTTTTGCGCGGACATTCTCAGCTGGACTTGCCAACTTCAACAGCATAGGACAGAGAAAAGTGTTGAGGGTTTTCTCTAGCTGAGCATCGCTCTCTGCTAAAGCAAAGCGCAGCTCGACGTTGTCTAAGAGCTCTGCAAGCAGTTTGTAGAGAACAGGGGCCCAATGTGTTTTTAGTCGTGGGCCAATGTGATAGTAGGACGCCTTCTGCTGCCTTGACGCACTTACGAAGATCGTTGTTGGACATGGTTGAAGGATGAACCACACACAGACACAGATGCTTGCATCCTTTTATTCGTGAACCACGCGCGCTCCGTGACTGGCAGCCGACCTTTTTGAAAAGCGAATTGGTTCATTTTCACACTTTGTTTCCCACACGCACACACGCAAGAAAGCACACGCAAACATTTCTTACGCAACCCTTGCTCAACACTTAACAGAGAAACGTACTCCCCATGGCCATGAACACAGAACATCAACTCTCCACGGACGACACTCCCACACCGCGCTTTGCCAACAACTTCTGGGTAAGGACTCGCTCTGACCCGTGACCCAGGGATGCAAAGCGCAGTCTTGGAGGAGCATGTTTCCGCTCACTCATGAATGGTGGACTACGGGATAGGGTAAAGACGATGCAGGGTACTCGGCACTTACAACTCGCATGCGACATGCCAAAGTGACCTGTCAGGAGATCCTTAGCATGTTCCAGGCACGGTGAGTACAACACTGGGGGGGTAAATATCGTCGCGAGAACCTGCCGTCTCCCTATTTCCTAACACTCCCAGTCTCCGCCAGGGCTGCACTAGAAGAAGAATATGGAAAAAAGCTCCTCAAGCTGTCAAAATCGCCTCTCGGCAAGGACGAGCTAGGGTACGAAATAATGATGGGTCCTGTTGTTACAACCGGTGCACAAGTGGCTGATATCATGTTGGTGTACTATCTAGGTCACTTCGCGATTCGTTAGATGTTGTGCGATATGAAGTCGAGGCCACCGGGAAGTCCCACATGGAGCTAGCCAGTAAGATGCGGGATCAATTGGAGTCTGCTTTAGCAGAGTTCAACAATAGCCAGAAGGATAAAAGGAAGATGGTATGTGAGATGATGTATTGTCAAGATGTCTCCACATAATCCACAAAACCCATAAAGTGCCAACTAAGACAAGAGCTTCGTTTATCCCCAATCGCAGCAACAAGCATCGATAGATCGAACGTTTCGGAATAAGCAACTTTATTTACAGCAGCTAGTCAAGGTAACGACACACGTACAAACATATCAGATGGTAGACTGGCGATACTCATTTATTTTGTCTACATAACTTTTTAGGCAAAAGAGAAATATGATGCAGAGTGCCTGCGGACAAAAGGCTTGTCGGCCGCCAAAATGAATCTCGCCGGAAAGGAACTTGACAAGGTGTCCTTGAAGATGGAGAAAACGGAGCTCGCCTCGAGGGCAGCAGGTAAGAAGAATACCTGAACTTGGTTGTGTTGTTTGATCGTAGCCTGCGATACTGAATCTGGGATGTTATTAAATAGATATCGAATACCAAGCAAGCATCCGACAGCTTACAGAGATCAATGACAAATGGATTGTCGAATGGCGTGCAGCTTGCGATGTAACGTCAAGAACCATGACATGACACTTTGTTATTGTAGGGTGTTTTGAGAAGTACGAGACACTTACTCATATACATCTCGTCAATAGAAATTCCAATTACTCGAAGAACAGCGCATTGATTACTTGCGGACGACGCTCTGGAACTACGCCAACATCATATCCAGTACCTGTGTTACAGACGACGAGGTGTGTTCTTGACCCAACTGGACGCTTAATGGTTTGGGGTAGTATTACAAGACCGCTAACATAGCTTCGTTTGACTCCTCTCGTCATTCCAAAGTCTTGTGAGCGCATACGATCCTCACTTGAGCTGTGTGATGTCAGCCAAAACCTACAGAGTTTTATTGACGTTTCTGCTACTGGTGCAGAGGTCCCTGATATACCAGCGTATCTGAGTTCAAAGAATGTTGATGGTGCTGAAGTCAACAGTCCGACTATTCCCCGGGCCCAAGCACCGGAGCAACGAACGAGGACAGTATGCGGTCCCCATCAACCAATACCAAGCAACGATAATTCGACACCATCATCTCGCCGTCAATCAGTTTACTCAGCAGATTGTAGGTCTGATACAGACGGTGCCTCTGGTGCCCCTATTGAAATGGCGCTGCAAATCGGAGGGAATGTCTTCAAGCTTGACACTCAAACGACAACATTGCTCAATCAAGTGGATGACTCTGCACCCCCTGATGAACCAGTAGTCAGCTACAGTGATGATCGATCATCGGTTACAAAAGGTCCAGTGTTACACCAATCTGTGGGCGAGAATAGTCTTGGTATATCCCTCGACGCCAGTGGCACAGTGAAGGAGAACAGGTTTCCGCATTGGCAATCCCAAGTCCCATTACAGCCACACCCTACACCCGTCTACCCATCGGCAGGTTCGGTGCATCCACATGGGCACTCTCAGCAACATGGCTCTATGAATGTAGCACACGGAGGTGCTCCTGCTATTCATTCACACAGTCAAACTTTGCCTATTCATAACGAGTCTAGCGGCACCGGTTTCCACGGTGCTAGTTCTGTTTCCCACATGAGGACTCCCAGCGGGTCGTATGCTGCTTCCCCAGGAACGAATCAATTTCATGACCAATACCGAGGAGTTGCCGGTCCACCTACTACTCAACACATGCATGCCGCACCACAGACGGCTCATGATGGTCGACCAATCTTATTCTATGGTATATGAGATTTTGGACTGTTGTATTGGATGACTGCATGATTTGATAGGCAAACTAACCCACAACTCTCTCGTTGTCGTCTGTTCCAGTGCGTGCTATGTATGACTACGAGGCTGCGATACCTGAGGAACTTAGTCTGAAGGAAGGGGATGTTATAGGGGTTTTGCACGCGCGAGATGATGGATGGTGGGAGGGGAATCTCTTAGATGAATACCGGGGCCCCATAAGAGGTTTATTTCCTAGCAACTTTACGGAGCCAATAGCATGATGAGCTGGAGAGACCCGAGCAACGAGGGCTCGACAGATCCTAAACATTGAAGGACATGATTTGATCACAAATAGATAGCTTCACCACTCGGTCCCCAGTCCACTCGAATTGAATGTGATTCAGCATCGATTGATCGGATCCTAGATTGTGTGTTGAAGGCGGCATGTCAGTACAGTTTTCAAAACAATCATAAACACGACATTGTGGACATGTGGGTACCTGTAACAATGGAATCCTGTAAAGCAAAGTCGAAAGTACGGATCGATTGTTGAGATGAAAGGGAAGGCATACTGCTTTGGAGACCATGATTATTGCTGACAGTCGATTTAGAGTGCCCCCAAAGGGAATTCCCACTCATCAGCATACCAAAGAAGCCTGGATTTGGGTGCCAAAAGCGCACAGCACGCTCTTTGATGGAGCAGGATACAATGGTTTTACCATCCCGAGAAAACGAGACCGCAGAAACTCCTCCTGTATGACCTTCGAGAATTTGCCAACGGGTTGCGGTCTGAAGGTCGTAGACAACAATGGCTCCCTCGAGAGTTCCAACAGCCAGCTTTTGCGACCCAACATGGAAATCCAGCTGTGGGAAAGACTGCACTAGGTCTACCATGACGGACGTTGCTATAGGTAGCAGCTGCTCGCGGACCTGCAAGTGTGTGGGATCGAGGGACTTGACGATGGCTTCGGCTATTCGATGTACTCCACTGTATAGGACTCCCGGGTTCTTTGAAATGTCAAGAGCAGCTTGGCTTAGTGAGCAGAGTTCACAGACACGATTATAAAACCGAGCAAGCGAAATTAGGAACCATACCTTGCGCGAGAATATCGATATAAGCTTAAGAAAACCAATCTTGATTCCAGGTTTCTTTGCATCCATGATATCATGAGTTAGCGTGGTAACAAACAATGTCGGGTTGACCGTAGCAATCTGGGCAATTGCCCTGCGGGCTCGACGAGAGACCAGAGCGTTTCCAGGTTGAGAATCCATCGCCATAAAAAAAAGAGTATTGAGCACTGCATCTGCTCGTATATGAGGCTGCCATGTCGCAAATCCTTGAGCCAGAAGATCGATCGAGGCTACCTTGTACGATATCCGGGAGTCATCATTCAAAAGGATTGTGAGAGACAATGCCACCAGCTTCCGGATTCTAATAGATGAAGAACGCCCATTACAAAATGTCTATGGTTACTCACAAAGGCATGGGCGATTTAGACAGTTGCCTTGGGCTCTTCTTGAAGAAATGATACCTTTCTGGTAAAGCTTCTGCATTCTCAGCTCCTAGAATTCCTAGGATAACTGCAGAGCGTGCCATATACTGGCTAGAGCACGAATCCGGCAGCGCCGCAGCTGGCACTTTCAAACATAGGAGCAGATCAGACCAGACCAAACCATTAGCAAGTAAGAAGGTCCATCAGACAGTTGAAGCTTGCGTGCAATGGTACTGCATAGGAACTTACAGAATGCTGACCAGTATTTAACCAACGAGACAATCTCGGACTTGGACATCCGTTCAATGGCTGATAGCAATATAATTCTCGTCGCTTCTTGAATTTCCGCTTATAGAGACATGACAAGCAAGATACAGGTAAGGCTGCGGCGCTGTATGTCAAAAAAGGCATGTGTGATGAGAGCAACTACTAGAGAGCTTACCTTGAGGATCTTGCCAATATTTAGCAAGAAAAGATAGAGAAGAAGGACAAAACTTTGAGCCGACCGTATCCTGGACAGCACGGCAATACCCTTGGGACCAAGTATCCATGTCTACATCCAAATTCTGAACTGAGGCAATGGTTTTGCTCAGTGAGAGTATAGCGATGAGCTTGGACGCTGTCATGGCTGAGGAAACGCACCAAGAGTCGCTCGGATTGCCATTTACAAGTGGAGCGCCAATCGATATGTTTCCATGCGCACTATTCAACCCAAATGAAATAATCAATGGTGAGCACGAGTCATGCGTCTGGTTCATACCTACATGGCACGCATTCTTACACCAGGACATACCCTCTCATCCCAAGTGCAATAGAAGGCGATGACTGCTCCAGCTGCAGCAGGGTCCTGATAGAAATAGCGTGCACATCGTTTTCGGTGACAAGTAGACTTAAAATGGCCTTGGCGGCACAGAGGCTCCGTTGAATCTTGTCAGAAAGTGTTGGTGGTTGATCTTTTAACAGTGGATCGGAAGTCGTACGATGCAGCTTCGGTTTCCTACTGATTACTCGCTGTTGCTGGGAAGGCACCTTTGTATCCGCATCTGAAGCTCGCATCTTCGAGCCTGACATGTTTGGATAGTCATTCTGCAGGTCGACAAGGCGTGCCGATGACAGCATGTTAAGAAGATGCTTGAGGTTGACAACTATCATCTGCAAGCAAACTGATGCACGAGATGTTAAAATAACTTGAAAGATATTCTCTAAATCATTGGACAGGAAAAGCAAGAATAGAACACCGCTCACCAGCGTCGTGCAATGGTACGGTTATGCTGTCAAATGCTAACTTTGGTGAATGAGTTCGGACGGGAGATATTTCACTAGCAATAACCAAGTTAACGCAATTAGTGAGTGACGATCCCATCCTTATTACCCAGTCGTACTTCCAGCAAAGCTACACATCATACCTGACACTCCAGCGAGTATCCATCATCACCTCACGAGCAGCTTCTCCTTTGATGACACGATCTAAATGTCCCGTTTGCATCTGTAAATGAAGGAGCCAGTAAATAGCAAATTCTTGTACACCAGATTTGGTGTGTAATTGCGAAGCAAGACCTACGAGAGAGCGAACGTACCTGCCAAACGAAGGCTGTACCATCGGCATGCCATAGGACAATGTAATCCTCTGGAGGCCTCCACTGAACGGAGAGCAAAGCATGCTCATAGCCACCAAAGAGATAGATACTAGATGTCCAAGAGAAAAGAGAAGATCAGTTTGAACCCAAAATATGACAATACTGGGAGTTTATCAGCTAAACATACCAGTTCATCTCTTCTATTGAGATAATGGCAATGGAGTGATCTTCTGCAATCGATACCACGCTTCTCTTGATCCTGGAGTTCACGTCATCAGGAACCTGCAAAAAGTGAGTCACTGGTCTGCTGTGATTGCTGAAGCACGCAACTTCGATTCCTGATCTAGCAAGAGTAGGAGAGGGGTCTGATGTAGCTCACATCTCAGGAACCAAATGTTTGGATGCTTGCCGAACACACACCTACTTACTCGACATTCCATATCCGTGCAGAGCAGTCGTTGCCCCCGGAAAGCAAAAACGACCGCTGCATCAAATCATCCGATGTAAACATGCTAGTGATTGGACCAACATGCCCTCTCAACACCCTTGCGTCCTTTGAAGCCTCAAAGGCGAATCCAGACGATAATGCAGAAATTGATTCGTGAAGAGGTATCACCCAAATTTGACCACAGCCTAATGAAATTTGAAGAACGGTTACTCATCGAAATCTACACCTGACAGAACGTCCACTCGGACCAAGTTCAAATGACACCTACTACGGCCTAAAGCTACCAGCGTGTCACTCAACATCAGTGAGCAGGTGACACTAGGCAAAGGTATTGAGGTATCCAAATCGTGACCCCAACGAATGGGGGTCTCATGAATGACGAACTCTATCGAAGATGAATTTCGCACCAGGTAAGTTTTGAATTCTTTGTACCAAACAGACAGTAGCTGGAGAGTCTTGAGTACCATTTCCAGCTGGGGGACTATCATTGACCGCGTCTTGCAGCTTAACGCCCACGCAATATAGACCTTCCGATGCATGCTTGAGGCTAAGCAGATATGACCCTTCAAGAGCCTTGAAGACGAACAGCGAAGAGAGAAATCCTTGCTCGAGCTTCAAGAGCGGGACTAGGACTTGATGTGTAAGCACTGAGATCACCAGTTATTACTTGATCAATGTGCAAAATGAGTACAAGCTACCTTGCGCAGGTTTACTGGGTACTGCCAATCTAAACACCATCAGAGTATAAAAGATAATGAGATCCATGTATCTCATTGACATGAATGACACTTGAACCTTCACCTTCAGATGGGACGAGGCAAAAGGACCTCGAGGGTAGCATGACGCTCGTATAGTCTCTGCCCATGTGCAACTCGTCCTTTAGGTTGCATGCTTCCTGTTGTCTTCCAGGCCGACACCCTCGGTAACCGCTAGCATTAAATCACCCCTGATCCCACGAACTCTGCTCCTGACGCCCATAGTTGGTGCACTATGTCCATGTCACATATTGACCAGAATTTTGACAAGGAGTAGATCAGTACAGGGTGTTGCTTACCTTGGCTCAGGTGAGTTCAGTTCGGCAGGATGGCTCGACGGTTCTTCCACCAGAGATGTGTCCTGCTGTAATTCGGCTATCGAATACAGGTACACACTGCCTGACTACTCAATGCAAGGATATCAGTCATCTTGTTGGGCGTTGCTTCCAAACAACAGAAAGGTGGATTTGTATCACTCACTTGAGTCCAAATGACTATCCCGTCGGTGCTGAGAAACGCCGCTCCTGAAAATGGTTCTTTCTCTGGACATTGAATCATGAAGCATGCTCTCTTCCCTGGATGAATGCAGGCAATCTAGGATTTCAACGCATATGTCAGTACCCATCCCTGTTGGCATGCGTATAAAGGGAAGAATTAAGTAGAGAGGATCCGTTACTTGCCTGTACATTACTCTTCATCACCAACACGACCCATGACGCATCGTTGGGGCATGCCACTAGTGAAACGATGCTATCACGAACGTCAGCAAAGACCTCATGAACCTTGGTTTTTACGACAGCCAGGCTGCTCGCATTGAAGACCCAAACCGAGAGCTTGCAATCAGACGATACAGACAACACCCTGTTCAAATGTTGTTCTAAAAAAGATAATCACTCGACAAGTTACTCTATGCTCCGCAAGCAGCCTTATAGGTCATCTTCGAAGAACAATGAACATACCGTCACCTGGGAGGGTTGTACAAGAAACCCAATCTAAGTGCCCTCCCCACACCCTGACTACCTCCAGCGAGGTCGAATCCAAGATACAGGCCTCGTTTGAAGTGCCGGCGCATAAGATGAACTTTGTTCCTGTTCCTGACTAGTTACCAATGATAGTCAGCTGTAGTGTCATCCAACGCAAGCCCTACCAGCGTTAAATCAGGTTCATACCTTCTCCCCTACGGACAACGTTCCAAGATATGTTGGCACACCGATGAAGGCGCTTGAGTTGGATTGCAGACACCTTCCGTCCGGTATGCTCCATTTTTTGACATCACTAAATTTGTTCAACGATTGTTCTGGTTACTCAAGGTGTATTCCTTGATGTAAATTGGGCACATCTGCGCCCAATTTGACCCGTCCGTTGCACCTTTACCCAATCATCCATCGCTATGAAAGAGCGACATGAACAAACATGATCAGACTTCAATGAAGTCCGTCAGTGACCCTCCACAGTAAATTCCACAGGAGCATTCAAAGACACTTTCGGATTACCCATCTTCTGAAGCGCTGATCAAGATCCACTCTCCCGTCGATTTTGCATCTCCATCCGTGGACATTGCCTCAAGGGCTGTGACCCTGCTATTGTGCCCTATAAGTAGAGTACCTGGGCTGAGCTAGAAAGGTTCGAGTCATGGAATACATGTTAGACCCATCCATCTTCCACATCCTGATCACCTAGTAATCCGAATTAACACGACTTCCTCAAATACCGAGATAGCTTCAGCAGAGTACTGCGTGGCGTGATTCTCGCCAGAGAGGGCCCTGTGAGCTGTGAAGACCCATATGAGGCCGTCGTCAAGACCTGCAACAATGAAGTGCTCGTACGCAAGTGTAGCTGACACTGTTGCGGTAGAGATGCCTCTGGTCCAAAAAGCGATCGGAATGGAAAGTGACGCAGAAGCCATTTCGCGTTGGTGTGTTTGAAATGGAGGAAAAGTAGCCGTGGCTCTGTCTTCTCGCACACCCTACCCGCATGCTCACATCTCAATCTCACGTGCGCGTTGCGAGCTGTGAATCTCGCCACCATTGTGCTGTCAACATATGCTTCCACTCATCCTGTGTACCACGTTCTGTACAACTACATTCTGAAAGTTACCATCTGCTCATCGACACGCTTGGACTGCTACCACGAAAAGAGATCTGGATGAGTATCGCAGCCTTTCTCCAGACAGAGCTCGTCGCCCTCTCTAATGAAGCCAGACGCAAGCACCCAGAGATAAAAGAGGTAACAAGTGGACCCGGACACGGCTACAAGTGATGCCTGACGACACCTGCCGTTTTAACATATGCCTGTGGGCCCGCTTTTTGGACACCATAGGCGGCTGAACGGGTTATAGCACTGCTACGACACCCCGGACAAGGACAAAGTCCCAATCTAGCTAATGGTGAGTGGACTATTGGGAAATCTTACTGGAAAGCCTGTTGAGAAGATTTGTTAACCCTTGCTTTCCGCCGGATAAAGTGCTCAGTCAAAATCAAGATGTACTTCGGCCTTTTCTCCTGGCATGCGATACCAAGAATGTGAAGCTGGTGACAATATCAATGGGATGTTTACGGGAGCTCATATCACATCGAGCCATGCCAGAGGTAAGGTCCAACCCGTCTAGAAGTGGTTCACCGTTATGGGCCGAACAGAATTCATGTCCTGCTGTCTCTCACACCCTCCCACACCCTTGATCTTACAGAGTGCAATCCAGGTGGTGCTGAAAACACTAAACGACATCATGTCGCATGGAGTGGAGATACAACTTAAGATCCTGCAAACAATCCTCCCTCTTCTCACCAACTATAACGTTCACAAAGAGTCCCTCGCCGAGGTAAGTTGCAATCCTTCATTGATTGCATTATCTAGTTGCTCTCAGATATCGTTGTTGTAATAACATATGTGTATCAAAAGGCTCTCCTTTTGTGTTTTCGTCTTCAAGACTCTCGAATCGTGTTCGTCAACAACACAGCAGCTGCCACACTTCGTCAACTGGTGATTTACATTTTCGAAAAAGTCGGTGAAGAAGACTTGGCACAGCTGGGACAGGGTATGAGCAGGAGAAGACACGTGTTGTGTATTCATCCAGTTACATCTAATTACATCCAATTGTCGTGAAGATTGATCGAAACAAACATCTTTTTGCAGATGCAAGTGTGGAGACTCATCAGAATAACACGAAGCTGGATGCAACGGGACTGGAACAGGTTAATGAAGGGCAGCTGGGACCATGCGCTTTGGATGCGTATCTGCTGTTTCAAGACCTGTGTCTCCTCACCAATTCGGAGCATGCTCGCTTTCTAAGTCTCGGCAGTATCAGCAGGACATTTGGACTCGAACTTATTGAGAGCGTCCTCACCAACCACTTTCATCTATTCAAACAGGTAGGAGAATCCCTCGTGCCTCCGTCCATTCTGATCATTGCATGGCGATAATCACCATTTAGATACTATCCAGAATATTAACAGAGACCATTATCGAATATTCTAGCACAAGGAGTTTGCATCGCTTTTGCGGGAAAGAGTCTGCCCTTTGATCATCAAAAACTTCTCGGATAAGCAGGACTTCCCACAAACAATGCGCCTCATGCGGGTTGTGTACATCCTCATCAAGCAGTTTCACGAGATCCTGGTGAGCTTTCAATAGGTTGTTTGTAACTGGTGGCTCATGGCTCGAGATATATTAATGGCCTCCTTCCTATTGCAAATTTTGATAGTCCATTGAATGCGAGATTTTCTTGTCGATGCTGATCAAACTGCTGGAGCCAGAGGGCAACACCTTATGGCAGCGAGTGTTGGCTATGGAGATATTCAGAGGGATATGTAGCGATAATGCCCTCATGCGACGGATTTACAAAGCGTATGATCAGCAAGGAACAAGCACAGACGTCTTTAGCGACATGATCATCGCCATTGGACGCTTGTCGACGGAAAAACCACAACTCATTGGCGCCGGCACTTTTGTACAGGACAGCTCTGAGATTGCAAGAATTTCGAACACGAATGACAGGGACACTGGAGATGGTGGAGTTGGAGGGCTAAGCATTGCATCGTCGACCATGCGAATTCAATGGTAAAATATCATCTTATCTGTGTGGTGGTTCTTCTATGATAAGCTGTTGTTTTGACCATGCCCCTGTGTTTCTCTTTGGCGCACCCACAGTGTGGATCAATTGGACAAGGCTGATCCGCCTCCGATTCCTGAAACCTACATCTACTATCTTTCACTAGTGTGCGTTAACTCGATTGCGGATGGACTTGCATCCTATGTCTTTCCGATCGTGTCGCAATTACTGCATGAACAACAGCGTCTCGCTCATGAGCAAAAGGATGGCAGTGAAATAACTGATTCTGCGCTGTCACGGCCAACGCTGTCCGTTTTCCCAAACACAAACTCCCTGGCGCTCTCCAAAACGAAAGAGGCAGACGATATTACACTGGTAACAGCAATGGCGGAGTCAGCATGGCCAGGATTGCTAGCTGCATTCTCCTACTTTCTCGGGGCGAATCTGGACGAGGAACTATTCCACAATGTCATGCGCGCCTACCAGAATTTCACAAGCGTTTGTGGCATCTTGCAACTCCTCATTCCACGAGACGCTTTTTTGACGGCGCTGTGCAAAAACTGTCTGCCGGTTCTACAAACATTGGACCAACGTTCCGGGATTCATGTAGGGAGCAGCACGCCTCAGGAAATAACAATTCCCAACATCACCGAGAAGAACATGTACTGCCTCCGAATCTTACTTAACGTTGCACAGTACCTGGGTGGAACCCTGTTTGACAGTTGGTACCTTATCTTGGAGACAATGCAGCAAGCAGAGTATCTTTTAAAGGCCAGACTGCAAAGAGGAACCTCTTCTGGACAACTTAAAAGGACGGGGACGGGAAATTTTGTAAGCAATCAGCAAGGCGGGTCTCAGAGACCTGCTACCAGTACGACTGAGTATAATGGAGCCGTAGCAGGATCTCATCAGGACGCAGACGTACTGGCCCTCCTTGCATCGTTCAAACAGTTATTTGACCTTACTACACATCTCGATCCATCATCATTCCGAAGCTTCACCCGCGCACTCTGCAAGTTGGGAGCAGCAGGAAGCGGCCTCCCATATTCAGACGGCAAAGGTTCTACCACGGCTCCTTTCCTCAAAGGGCTCAGACATGTTAACGTGAGTGTTCGGACCAACTCTCCCTAATATACTGCGCGGTCGAGGAGCTTCATTACTGGGCGTGATCTGACTCATTCTATATTCCCATAGAAATCAGATGACAAGTCGTTTGCGATTGAGAAACTCCGGAACATTTGTCTGCTGAATGTCGATCGGATTGCCACAGGCGATAATGAGACCAGAGTCTGGGATGTTGCTATGGGCTACCTGATTGCGACATCGAATCATCCTGTGCCATCAATCCAGGTTCGAATGCAAGCTTGTGATGCCATCTCCGATATCATCATCGCGGCCATGGCTCATGCAGAGCAAAACTCGATAGCAAAGCAGGAAGAGATGCAAATGAGGATCATGATGGATCTGCGGGAACTCATTCAGGGTCATAGCAACTCTTTGGTGGAGATCCAACGGATGGGATTGGTAACACTCAACAAGCTTCTCCAGACTTCCGGCCAGTCGTTGTCGTTCGGCTGGGCCCTTGTCTTTGAGATGATACAATGCTCGATTGGAACGTCTTGCATTAAATCTTGGGCAGGGCCACGACCCGATCAATCCCCGATAGATGAGGCGAGTTTGCCTGGAAGCATATCAGCTGGGTCTTCAAAGCCTACCGGTCTCGTCCGAATTGCTTTCCCATGTCTTCAGTTGATTTGCACCGACTTTCTGTCCTTGTTGAGTGCAAAGAACCTGCAGCTTTGCATCGATACCCTGGCCGCTTTCGGTTACCAGACAGAGGATCTCAACATCTCTTTGACATCTATTGGCTTGCTCTGGAACGTTTCTGATTTCGTTCAGCAATCATTACGAGATCTTGGACCACCTGAGCAGGATTCGGTGGATCATGACGCGGGAGCCACTACATCTGGATCAGAAACCCTTGACGACATCGTCTTGCTGTTCCCGGACCCTATTTTGTCCCATAGGAACCTCGGTGGATTGTGGATGCTCCTGCTCTACAAGCTGTCAACTCTTTGCTCAGATTCACGCCCCGAGGTCAGAAACGGCGCAATTCAAACACTACTCCGCACAATACAAATCAACGCGGCCAGTCTGGACACCCGATCTTGGCGTCAATGTGTCTGGAAGATCCTCCTGCCTCTGTTGGACGAAGTGGACATCGCCTCATGTCAAAAGGTGGAAGAAATACCTGAGCCCGTTCAAACAAGTTCGTTCGTCATGAGAAATGATTCACCGAGCAAACAATGGGATGAAACGCATGTCCTTCTTTATAGCGGTCTGGCGGATGTATTCCAAAACTTTTTGCTTCAGCTGGTCAGTCTGGATGACTATTTGGAAGCCTGGATACTTTTAATGGAACATCTCGAAACAGCCTCGCTATTCTCCTCACCTGATGTGGCCATCGCCTCGCTGAAAGGCATCCAGACGATGATGAAGATTCCCACGGTAAATGATATCTCCTCAAGAAGCCGCTTGGATGCAGAGAAATGCAAGATACGAATGGAGCAACTTTGGGATACAGCTTGGCTTATTTGGGAACGAATCGGTAGTGCAATCGTGGGACGCGAGCCCTCCCTCAGCAAACGCCGCGAGAACTATCAATCACATGGACGCTCTATCACCAGGAGTTTTACTCAAGAGACGCTTACGGAATACGTCAACATCATGCACCACCTGTACCCGATTCTCTCCAACAAATTTGATCTAAAGGATTTGCAGGCATTTCTCGACGTCGTTCATCGGGTTCTGGTGTTTGATGCCAGCCCTGTGTATCGCCCAGACATTGACTACCTTTCGCCCCTGCAGTTATCGATACACGATGCTTTGACCCTTCTGAATCTGAGCACGATTTCAGGGGGCCCAGCAGCGGTGCTTGAACAGCTCATAGGCCAGTACCTTCTCGCTTTCCAGGGTGAAGGAGCCAACATCAGCCGTGGTCCCTCAACCACCCCAGCGAATTTGGTGGGATCTGTGCGGCCAACATACATAGCCTTGTGTAAGGTCACTGTCACAAGGATCGTATTTCTGCTGGACAAATATCAGCGTGAAGAAGGAGTTTATGCGAGTGGGGTGTACGCCAAGATCCTGAAGGTACAGTAAGAACGGGTCCCATAACTGACTGCATGCCATAGTCAGTATGCTCACAAGTGTTTGCGGTCGTTATTCGTCGGTTCATGGTGACTAGGGCCTTGGTGTAGCCATGATTCTGCGTTACAGATGTCCTCTCTCCTATAAGCATGTTGAAGACATTCCGTTATGGAAAACAGCCACAACAGCATTCATGGAGTGCATTAAGAACGGCATCGGCATTGTGGAGAGTCTTGAGAAAGGTAACATGTCATCTTGCAAACAGGTTGGTGTGGAGAAAGAGCTGCCCGTACTCATCATAATTATCCAGATGTCCCTGATATGCAATTCCTTGAGATTTGGCAAGAGCTTGTTGTGATCTGCCACGGTACTATGGCCCCTGCATTGTAAGTAGCCTTCGGAAATTGTTTTGTAGACAAGGCCTGCTCGATAGCTTTACTCATGACTTGTCACCATCTACCGACTGCACCTGGGAGAAGACCTATCCCTTTATCAGATATGTCCCTCAAGAATCAAGCTCTGGATGAGTCATTCGACCTGGCCTTTCTCCATTGCTTGAAATCCAAGGTCTTCTCCAGGATGGGCTATCACCGTGTACCCAAGAAGCTCCTCATGGAGTTAGTGCACATCGTGGACAATGCTGCAAACTTGTATATCCTCTCCAGTCCAGCCATGGATGTCTCGACAATCTCGTTACCACCCAAGCAGAGTTCGTCAGCATCGTTGACACATGTGACCCTTGATCATCCTCCTGGACCTGACTCCAAGGCAGCAGTCCTTGCCAACTTTGACGATGCTCATCTGGATATCATACAAGACTTGGGGATCACTCTGCACTCGACAACGAATACAATGGTCCCTGTACGTCGCGAGCGGTTTGCATTTGCATGTTTGGAGATCCTTTTTGACCTCTGCTCGTCTGGGGAGGATTTATCGGACAGTAGTGGCCACAACGAGACAGAGATTCGAAAGCGTACCGCAAGGACATTGACCCCTGTGTTGATGAAAAGGTGTCATGTATTACTGGACGCCTACACTGCAGACCAGGCATTACTAGGGAAATGCCCATTCCCTCGTCTACGCCACCAGGAGATCTCCCTGGTCTTACAGCGACTTTGTGAGCTGAGATTAATTCCAGGTGTGTTGATCTCGGATCCTGCAGTGAACAGCGAGATTGGGATCAACCATCAACAACTGGATCAACATCAGAACGGTAAGCAATTCTCCGTTACCAATAACCAGCGAAGAGGTTGATCTAAAGGCAACTCATTCAGCTTTTCTTATTTCTGACAGGTGCCTCCACAGTCCACATCAGGCAATCGACTCTTGCAGGGTCCACCGCACACCTATTCTACCTGTTCGAGCCTTTGACGGATGCCATGTTTTGCCATGACCCCGAGGTGTTGCAGCTGCTAAAAGCTTGTCTTAAGGCTGCTGGACGGTCCATTGGTCTTAACAAATGATTCACGTCAAAATTTAGACCTAGGCGAGTATGCTCACCATAATATCACTTGTCAATGGAGTTTTGGTCCCAGCTTTTGTCTTTATCCCTTGTGTCTAAATCTACTAGTGCCATGTAGTAGATAAATGAAACCGCATTGTCGGTGCGGATAGGTATACACTGATGTGCGACTGCAAAAAAAAAACTATGCAGGCAACGACCTACACACACAATGAAAAGCAAGCGAGGTTAGTTGACTGCGCTTTACAGGTGCACGATGCACAGGTTGAGGTGCAGTGGACTTACCACCATTGCCTCGGCGGGATGCCTGGCCAAGGTGGTCGTGCTCACGAGGACGGCCGGCCTCTACAAAGGATAGGATGGACACAAGTGCTTGTATGAGCACCACACGTCTCGACTCGCGGGCGGGCCTCTCCCGCAGATTTAGGGTTAGGTTCGCCTAGCGAGCTTGAGACCAATAGAGCTATGTGGAACTTATAGCCTTAGGCTCCAGCTAATCGGTGCCGGTCCGTTATGTAACCCAGCAACCTAGATGGTCTCGATGATTGAGTTTGGTCAAGCGACTAAAAAAAAATGTCCAATGCTCCACACACATTGTAATCTCACCCCGCCTTTTGAGTCTGACTGTCTTTGTTCGAACTGTAAACTGTTGCTCCATTTACGCGGGTTACGAGTATCAAAATTGCGATGGTGCGTAGCGGTGTCCTTTGAGTTCTGAGCTCTTCGCAAGTCCTTCTTAAACAATTGTTTGCCATCAGCGGGCTTTGATCTAGTTTCTTGCGAGAGAATCGTCAAGAAATGTTAGCGTTGACTCAAGAAAAAAAATAGAGTGCAGCAGCATGCGGGGACGCAGGTGTTGCTGTCGGTTACAAGGATTGCTTGCACCGCCGCCCAGCGCCGTTTAACGAAGTATCAATCGTGAGCTCCCGACTGTTACAGTATTATGGTAAGGAATACTGGGCTTGCCCGAGGGACCGCAGGCGGGGTAGTGGGGAGGAGCGAGAGCTTTCGATAGGACAAAAGAGTGTGGATGTCACGGACAGCGAGGCAACGATGCCCAATCTTGAGGATCAATGCCCCTCAGCCGTTGGACCAAAGCAATTGTGAGCCCAAGTTCTGCATCGCCGTGTATACCCCAGAAGGCACAGAAGAACGACTGGTCAAGAGGGAGAAGTGTGCAGACGGTAGCTAAGCCACATGATGGCTCCTCTCCACCTCCAACCCCACTCTTCCAACTCACCCCTCCAACCCCTCCTACCCATCAACCCTTCAACCCATCGCCTCCAACCCCTCCAACTCATTCATGTCGAATGTATGTTTAACCAACGTGATTTCGCGACAGCTACAGTATTGTTCCTTGTTGGAGAACTACATGACTTAAGCTTGCTCTATTGCTACAGCCAAAACTAGTCCACATCTCGTACAAGTGCTACCTCTGTGCTACCGACAGGTCCTATGAAACACCCCACAATTTA
>Ga0247824_10000631_pt1 | contig 17768 bp, 7 predicted proteins | sample 13C_PalmiticAcid_FD_194412 | JGI IMG/M metagenome (GOLD analysis project Ga0247824, IMG submission 194412) | Soil microbial communities from agricultural site in Penn Yan, New York, United States - 13C_PalmiticAcid_Day48 | ecosystem: Environmental > Terrestrial > Soil > Agricultural land... | reverse complement strand
TGATGAGACATTGTGTCGTTTTGTTTTCTTCTTGGATCGTGTTGAATCTCAGGAACAAAGGAATTGGAAGGATGGGGCCAGGTGTCCGAGCGTCCGAGTGGTGGTGGTGGTGGTGGTGGTGGTGGTATTGAGGGATCAATGAGTTTTCCCGAGAATAAATTCGGATTCGAACTCGGGAAAGAAAAGAAAATCAAAAATGCGTTGGTTGCTTTCCTTCGGAACTGTTCTCCTGGGGAGGGCGCAGCAGGGGGTCACGGTGGTGTACGCGTCATGCAGTCCTCAAACAGGCTGGTGCAGATGCTGCTGAAAACAATTCCAGGAGCCTGTGAGGCAGAATCTGAGTGAAAACCATGGTGTAAGCGGTTCCTGAGCTTAGCAAGGGTAACAATTGAATCGGTTGAAGTGCATACTTGCGGTCTCAACTGGTGTCTCTGAACCCCCTGAAGATCTTGGTTCATGTAAGATCGAGACGAATATTTCGTGGAATGTGAATGGCTCCTCTAATTAATTCGGCGAAATGGTTATAAATGGCGGTCTTGCTTCTTTTCCAATTTCTTACGATCCGTGGAATTAAGCATTGCAATAAAAGCTTCTCTTTAATCATGGGCGCCGGCATGGTCCTGGCTCAGTTTGAATACTCCGTCAGTGAAGTCAATGTTTTGTTTGGGTTGACGTCATGTCCAGGGCCCTTCCCTGCCGGTTGCCGCAACACGTCACTCTGGCGGGGCGTCCCACCCGCCCGGACTCAGCCGGACTGCGGGGGGGAGGGCGCTAAACTTTAAAGGTGAGCCGCAGGCACGAGGTGAATCGAATACGCGTATCCGTAAATGATTACCACTTGATGCCCAGGAGACAGACAGGCAGGCAGGTGCTGGAACTCATCGATATCGTCTCTCTCTGCGCCCTTCAGTAAAATACACTACAGCAACGCATGCTTCTCCCCACAGATACACTCATACAATCCAAGCACCCATATCCCCCAATTTTGCCCGTCCCAACGCCCCCATCCAGCGCCCAATCCTTTGCTGGACGTTCCAATTCACCGCGTACCCGATGTCCTGCTGCCCTAGCCAGGGCACCTGCGCGCTTGTCCCAGCCAACTTATAAAACAAAGTAACAGAAAGTCAGCGCTCTAAACCAGGCCCCGCAGCGCTTTCTTCCTCACTGCATGGTCTTCAAGAAACCATCCAGATCGAAACTCTCCTCATACTGCGTATTGTCCCACAGCTCGCCCAGGCCCTCCAGCCACGCCGCCTTCTTGCCCGGTTGCCGGACGTCGCCCGTCTCGACGTCCACCATGTCCTCTTCCCGTCCCTCGAGGTTCTCTTTGCCCTTCTCCGCTATCAGGCTCGGGCCCGAATCCCCGAGGTTGAACAGATCCAGAATCTGGTCCGTGTCCATGGTCGCTAAGCCCGCGTTCTGCTGGTTGACCACCGTGCTCGCCACGTCAATCTTGAACCGCTGCAGGCTCAGAATCTTCTCCTCGAGCGTGCCGCGCGTGATGAGCCGGTACACGTTGACCACCTTCTTCTGCCCGATGCGATGCGCCCGGTCCATGGCCTGCAGGTCCTTCTGCGGGTTCCAGTCGTGCTCCACAAAGATGACCGTATCGGCGCCCGTAAGATTCAGCCCCAGGCCGCCGACGCTCGTCGTCAGCAGCAGCACGTCGTACGACGGGTCGCTGTTGAACTTGTTGACAATGTCCTGCCGCTTGTTGGCCTCGACCGAGCCGTCCAGTCGCAGGTACTGCACCGACGGCAGCATGCTCTTGAGCACCGTGTTCTGCACCATGTCCAGCATCTCCTTCATTTGGCAGAAGACGAGAGCGCGGTGCGGCTTGATGGGTGTGTACAGCGGGTCCGACGCCTCTTGGCCCTCGACGCCGATGCCGCAGTCGACAAGCAGATCGCGCAGCGCGGTCAGTTTGGGCGCGTGCGCTGGGTCTTCGAGGCTGGTGTTCTGCTTGGACAGGAACTTTTGAGTGTCCTCGTAGGACCGGTGCCCGGGTTTCATGACGAGAGCTGGTGAGTTGCAGAGCTTGCGCATGTACTGCAGCGCCTGGAAGATGTGTTGTTTGGCCTCCTTGTCCTCCTTGCCGGCCTGCTCCGAAAGCTTCTTGCCTTCCCGCTTGGTGAAGTCTTCAAACAGCTTGAGCTGCAGGTCGCTGAGGTCGCAATAGTAGTTCTGCAGGATCTTGGGCGGCAAGTCGTTGAGCACTTCTTCCTTGAGCCGGCGCAAGAGGAAAGGCAAAACCTGCTTGTGCAGGGCTTCGATGGCCAGCGCGCCGGCTTCTTGCTCTTTGGACGAAGCCTTGCTGTACCGGCTGTTGGCAATCGGCTTGGCAAACCGGTCGAGGAAGACCTTCTCGGCACCCAAGAAGCCCGGCATCAAAAAGTCAAAGAGAGACCAGAGCTCCAGGACATTGTTCTGGATCGGTGTGCCGGTCAGGATGAGCCGGTGGTTGCTGTTCAGTCTCTTGACCGCCATCGTGATCTTGGCCTTCGGGTTCTTGATCAAGTGGCCCTCGTCCAAAACGACGTAGTTCCAGTTGTACTTCTCAATGATCTCAACGTCGTTTCGGCAGACGTCGTACGAGGTGATCACAATGTCGGTCTTGTCCAGCCTATCCTTCAGAGCCTTGCGCTCGGCCGGAGGACCAACGTACGTGGTGACGCTAAGGAATGGAGCGTACGCCTTGATTTCCTGCTGCCAATGACCCGAGAGCGTCGGCGGGCAGACGATCAGAGAAGGGAGCCGTCTGACGTCCGGGGCACCAGTCTTTGCGAATTCTTCGCCACGTTGGTGATGGTCGCTCGCCACAATGCAAATCGTCTGGAGCGTCTTGCCGAGACCCATGTCGTCACAGAGGATGCCGTGCAGATGGTATTTGTTGAGGAAGTTGAGCCAGTTGACACCCTCCTGCTGGTAGGAGCGAAGTTCGGCCTTGATGGCAACGGGGATCTGGAAAGGCTCGACCTTCTTTGGATCCAAGAGCTGGGCAATGAAAGTGCGCTCACGGTCGCGGCCCCTCAACAACTCCTCGGAGAGACCCGGAGGATCAGGGATGCCCGCCTCGAGCGGGACCAGCTTGACGAGCGTCGCAAACGACGTGGTCGCAATCAGTCGGATCTCGTTATCGGAATCGCTCATCCGGCCCAGCACCGGAACGATGAGGAAGATGACATAGGGGAGGATGGCATCGCCCATAACGGCGATGAGGTGATAGATGACCTCGATGGCGCCCTGACGGAAGCTGAGATCGAGCGGGTTGTTGATAGATGGGAGCACCTTCTCCACCAAGGCGGTCATGCCCTCGACGGTGATGACGCTGCAAATCGTCGCCATGCACTTGGCCGCCATGTAGCGGAAGACTGACAGTTCGGAGTGCAGCGCCTTGATCACCAGGGGTACCTGGCGCAGCACGAAAGGATGGAGATCTGGGTGCAGTGTCGGGGTCATGGTCCGAATCACCGACATAGCATCGACGATTTCTTGCCCAAAAGTGTTTTCTGGGTCCCTGGCCTCCGCGGGCAGGTCGCCAGAGAAAGCTTTCAGCAGAGGCTCCTCCATGAACGCTTGCAAGCTGGGCACACGATCCAGGACACCAGCGCCAAACGTCCGCGACAGGATCTCCAAGGCTTCCTTGGCACCACGTCGCGTGATGCGGGCCGCCCTCGCTTCTCGTGCAAACTTGGCCGCATCAGGATGGTCGACACGATCCTCTTCCTTCTGCATCGAGAGGATGACGTTGGTCTTGAGAGCATGGTTGGGGAACTCGGGTGTCTCGGCGACTTCAACGCACGAGAACTTGACCAAGTTTGCGACCACCTTGTCGGCTGGGCCCCGGCGGCCGGAATCGGTAAAGAGCTGCACAAGGCGCGCAATGGTTGCGGCCGAACGACTCTGCAGCTCCTGGTTCTCCTCAGTCTTGATGCTGTCCATGATAGCCTTGATGAGAGGGCTCGGCTTCTTGGGAAGAACCTTCATGGCAACCAAGGCACAGGCAGCCGCAGCCCGGATGCGGGCATCCCGGGCCTCTTTGGCCACCTTTGCCTCCTCAATCACGGAGATTGCTGCATCGCGTGCCTCGTTGAGTTGCGGAAGAGCAATCAGCCGTTGACCGGGTGCCATAGCCTTCTTGAGCTTGTCGAAATCATCGCTCACGACCTTCTCCGCGTTGGCGACGGAGAAGGCCCCGGGTCCAGCCTCCGGCTCGCCTTGAACCACGACGGCAAGAGTGGGTAGTTTGTTATGAGAAACCTTGCCGTGGTCGCGGAAAAGGTTGATGAGCTGCTGCGACTGCGAGCGCACCCGCTGGACAAAGCTCACCAGGTCCCGGTAATGCGAAGGCCGGGCCTGGTCGATGATGTTTTGCAGGGGTTCGACGAACCGTGCGGCAGCACCGCTCGTCTCACAGTTCTTTGCGTACTCGTCGATGACCATGGCGGCGGATAGCTGCGTCGACGCGAACGGAGAAGTGAGGCCTTGCAGGATGCTGCTGTCGTACGAAGCGAGGCTTGAGACCGGTACCAAAGCCATGATGAGGCCCATGGCCTTAGCCGCCGATGCGCGTGAGCGGACCAAGGCGTCCATCCCCACCAGGTCGACATCGCCTTGCATCATATGGCCATCAACATCGTGGCTTGGAGTAGAAGTGGGGACATCGTCAACCTTGGTCGACTTTCTACGCCGTTTTGTAGCCCTCTCCCCCTCGGGCGGCGATGACCGCCGACTTGTGGCCGGTGCAACGCCGGACATGGAGTACGTTCCGCCGGATGGCTTCTGAAAAAGGGTTGCGTTCATGGGGATGGGGTGCCGTAGCACGCCGATGGGATGGAGCGCCAGCTGCATGAGCGCATCTACGTGCGCTTCAAACTCGTCGGCAAGGACGGCTGGATCCTTGGCAAGATTGCGCACAAGCGCGGCCCAGAGCTCCCTGGACATGGCGAGCGTGGCCTCGTCTCTTTCCACCAGGATATTTTGGAAGATGAGGCGCAAGATCCTCCCGTTGAGCCAACCTTGAGACGTCTCACCGCCGAGGTTTGCAAACGTCATCAAGGCCTTCAGGACGGCGAGCCGGACCGAAGTGATGGTATGTCGGAGGAAGGGATAGAGTCGGGGGACGAGCAGAGTGAAGGATCTTTCCTCATCTTGGGCGGCTGAAACCTTCATGGTTTCCAAGACTTCAGGGAAGCTGCAGAGGGTGGCAAGAAGGTCCATGATCTTGCCGGTCGAGGCACTCAAATCATCGCCCAGGTTGGAAAGACTCTCCCAGACGATGCTGATGAGGCCGTCGAGTGCTCCTCGACGCATCGTGACAAACTCCTTGGCCATTGGGATCAAGGTTGCGGCGCTGACGGAGCGCACATCGTCGTCAATATCGCCGAGGCCCTTCATGACCGAACGAATAACGCCGTCGATCATGTCCCCGTCTTGGAGCAAAAGGTCCTTACGCACGGCCACAACATAGCGTAGACCCACCATGCCTCCGTGGCAAACGGCCCAGACATTTTGCTCGAGCTGCAGGTCTTCCTGCATGACCATCCGGTAGAGTAATCGGTAGATGGCGTAAACAGACTCTGCCGGGACGTGGCGGAGGACTGAGCCGAGAGTCTGGCCGACCGTCTCCCTAATGGGGGCGACCGACGTGTCGGAGCTGTAGTCGGTAAACTTGTCGAGCATGAGCACGCAACAGAGGCGGCAAGCCAAATCATCCAGCCATTGGCGGCTGAGGTCATTGTTCTCCTTGCGCGACTTGTCTTTCCGCCGTCCAGCGCCCGCCCCGTGAACTCGGATGAGTTCCCTCAAGCCCATGGCGGCGCCGTGGCGTGTCTCCCACTGCGGGTCAAACAGGTCGACCTTGAGAAACTCGCAAAGCCGTTCGTATGGCCATTCTGCACCTTCCATGCTCTCATCAGCCTCGAGCTCGGATTTGATCGGGAGGATGGGCCCTTTGAATTCCGAGACAACCTTGGTGTCTTCATCCAGGTCGGTTGGCCTGTCGAGGTTGAAGTAGTCGGAAACTTTCCCGTTCTTCTTCGAGTCAGCATCGGGCATCGGGGTATCGTCGGCGAATCCGTCGGAGCCTGCGGTTGTTGTCCGGCGGAGGGTCAGGTCACCAAACCCACTCTTGCCCTGGGCGGCCTTCTGAGCCTCCCGCTTCCGTTTCCTCTTGAGTACGTTGAGTTGCCGAGTGCTTAGCTTGCTCTCGTCTTGATTTTGGCTCTGGCTCTCGTTGGCCATGCTGTCCTGCCGTCCAAACCCGTTTGTGCCCGCAGCGTCGTGTGGTGTCCCGGGGCTGATGGCATGCTCGTGAATGATGGGAATCTCGTCGTCCTCAAACACCCGACCGAGAAGCCCAAGCCTGCCATTCAGCGTCTTCTTCTGATGCGCCAACCGCTTTTGCGGATCGAGGGCGGCGAGAGCGAGATCCACAGTCCCACCGCGGAGCAGCGGCCGGCCAAATCGGAGGATGGCCGCAATGTCCAAGGCGTCAAGGCCGAAATACTCTTCTTGGTCGAGGATGGCGTCCCCTTGCTCTTCCTTCTTGACGAAGCCATTTTCCTTGACGGGGTCCTCCGAGGGGAACGCATCGTCCGCATTGGGATCGTACAGCGGCGCATTTTCAACGATTTTGCCAATCGCCTTGGCAGCGGTGCTCCTCGTTTCCCATTCTTTATGACGGAGGTACGGAACAACCCTGGTCAGGAGGTTGAACAGCTCATCGGGATGTTGTTTTTGCCAGTCGGCAAGCTGGTTGACAGCGGTGTCCCGTATCAATCGGGTGCTGCCGGTTTCGAGGATTCTGACATGCTGGTGTTAGTATCAACCGGCCTGAGCTGGGATGAGGCCTTGTCTCGTGCAAGAGGGCTACAAGCGACATGGTTTGCCATGTCACAGGTACCCTGTGCTCGAGACAACTGCAGAGGTAACTCACGTAACGAGTCGGTCAAGCCTGGTACACATGTTAGCGCAGAACATGCAAGACGTTTGTGTGCGGGGCACCCTAAGGCGGGACTCACCGAGACGCCATCCTTGTTTCATGTCAACGAGTCTCGTGATGATAGCTAGGCTGTCAAGACCATGGCACTGCAGTGTGTTAGTGATGTCTTGCATTTTGGATTCGCCAACTAGTTTCATCGGCAAAAATGATGGCTGATTCTGAGCAACTCCTTCAAGAAAGGACAAAAGGAAAACAGACTGCCAAAAACGGAATGCAAAGGATGGGGCGGGTGGTGTTGCAGCGGAGGCACGGTTCCGGCTGGCGACAGCTGGTGGGTCGGGCTGAAAGACGAAATGCAACACGAACCTGTACCTGGCCGGAGTGCAGTCTCGGAATTATGTTTGTTGGGGGTGATCCGAGGACGCGTTGAAATGCTTAATTTCTCAAACACTGTGGTAAAACTGATCTTAGCTAAATGGAGCCTTGATGGCTATGCAGATTTCGTCGCGATTTTCGCAAGCACGGTGATGGTTGATGGGTGAAATGTACAGGTTCGCGGAGTGCATACCATGGATGGAAAAAGGTGGGTCGCTGTTGATGGATTTCAAGGTGAGCGAGCCTGGCTGGGGTCTGGCCGCCAGGTGTGACGGGCGGGGTGGTGGGATCTGAGGCGGAGGGTGTGTGCAGGCGAGCGAGTGCAGTGGGAGATTCGGGTGGGTGGAGGGCAGGCACCTGTCTATAAAGAATAATGGTTTTTTATAGACAGCGGGCACTTCCCAACGCTCCTCCCGGGGCCTTGCGCATTTTAGCGCCATTCTTACACCCCTGTCCATGCGCCGCCCGCCCCAAGTCCCGTGCCCCTTCCCCGGTCCAAAATTTATCAACGAACAAAAGACGTGGATGGCAAGCGCGTCCACAACCAGCACTCATCCATTCAAACACCTGTGCCTGGAACTTGAAGCTGAGAGAGTTGGCAGCCCAACCCTTTCCCCTTCCCTCCTTCCAGGGGTTTTCCCCCAGCTAGGCCCCTCTGCACAAGAGCGTCGTTTATTGCTGGCACTGCACATCCCAGCACATTCCCCAGAGCCCCGCCAACCTGGAACGTGTCCAACTCGGTCCGCCTGCCTGGAGGAAGCTGCAGTTGGCAACGCGAGATCCCAGATGTGAAAACGCCAGGCTGCACCAGATCAGGAGCGCATCATCAGGCACACCACACTACACACATCCGTGACTGACCTGTCTCGTGTTGTGCAGGCATACCACGCCAACGAAGCCAGCACTTCAAGTTGGGTTCGGTTCGAAGCGGGACTGCAACACCGCGGGCGTGGATCCTCATCAACGCCTCCTGCACGCGTCTGGTGCCTGGACCTGGTAACTGCATCTCGAAATGCACCGGCCACAGCGGGTGTAGGGAACCGGATGGGACACATGACAACGGAACGGTGCTGTCTCCATGTCTGCTTCTGCAACGGACACCGTGAATTTAAGTATGGCAACACAAACACCTGAGGCTGCGATTTATTCCCAACTTGAACGGTGCAGCACCGGAGAGGACGCATTCGTCCACAAAGAGATCCGTTTGCTTTGAGCTGTGACCAAGACCATTGGCCTACTTACACAGTATTCGTCTCACTCCAGTTGCCAAAAACATGACGGGTTTTGAGGAGGTAGAAGGGCAGATGCATAACTTGATACTTGATCGCCCATGCTGGCCCAGATTGGGTGGGTGATGCATGCAAGGGCGCGATGAGGTCAGCTACCTAATCTGACAGTGTTTCCGCTCCATGTAACGTTATGTACAAAGTACCCGCAGCAGCCCGTCAAAACTTCAGGTTCTCACTTTTACTCTAGCCTTTCTGCTTTACTTTCTTGTTTTTCAAGTCCTTTCTTTCTTTTTTTATTTTTTCGTTGTGTAGTACATCCTTTTCATTGTGGTGGGAGATTAATCGGCGCCAAGGCTTCTTGGTGTGTCAAGTTGGGTAAGCCTTACAGTTGATTTAGTCTCCGGGCAATGCCAACCCAAGATCGAGATGGGATAAATCACGTGATGTGCTAAAGTGACCCGGTTGTGTGGGCTGGATCAGCGAGTGTCGCGACGAGACGCGTTGTGGAAGGTCCCCCTCGCCAATCTGTCAAGCCGCGATTTTGTTGCTCGAGTGATTGAATGATGCCGACAACAGCCACACCCCCTTTCAACATCCGAACCCGGTATTGACGCGTGAACAAGACTCGCACGACTGGCCTCGAAACATTTCTGTTGATTTCTGACTCGGCTGTCGAGTCGACAGCACCCGCGCAAAGATGCACATCAAACAGATCATCATCCAGGGCTTCAAAAGGTGCGCCGAGCCCCGCCGAACGGCCCTGGGATTGGGATTCTCTTGATTTAGTTGCCCGCTGACACCCCTTTGTGCGCAGCTACAAGGACCAGACCGTGATCGAGCCCTTCTCCCCGGGTACCAATGTCATTGTCGGGCGCAACGGGTCCGGCAAGAGTAACTTCTTCGCCGCCATCCGATTCGTCCTCAGCGATGCCTACACCAACATGAGTCGTGAGGAGCGGCAGGCCCTCCTCCACGAAGGTTCCGGGTCCGCCGTCATGTCCGCCTACGTCGAGATCATCTTCGACAACCAGGACAAGCGCTTCAGCGAGCCCGGCGACGAGGTCGTTATCCGCCGGACTATCGGCCTCAAGAAAGACGAGTACTCCGTGGACAGGAAGGTCCAGACGCGCGCCGATGTTCTCAAGATCCTCGAGACGGCCGGGTTTGCGAAGGAGAACCCATTCTACATTGTCCCGCAGGGTCGCATCGCCGCGATAACAAACATGAAGGAGTCTGAGCGGCTGAACCTCCTGAAAGAGATTGCGGGAACCAACACCTACGACGACCGCAGGATACAGTCGCTCAAGATCATGGCCGAAACCAACAGCAAGCGCGAAAAGATTGACGAGACCCTGGTGTACATCAAGGAGCGCCTGAGCGAGTTGGAGGAGGAGAAGGACGAGCTGCGCGACTTCCAGGACAAGGACAGGGAGCGCAGATGTCTCGAGTACGCGCACTGGCATCGTCTGCAGGCGACCAATGCCGACGCCCTGGAACAGCTGGAGGAGGCGAGGCAGGGAGGGGCCGGCGCCTCAACCAAGGACCGCGCGCAGCTCCAGAAGACGGAGAAGGAGATTGGCGTCTTGGATCAGAAGTCTCACGAGTTGAAGCAGAACCTGGATCTCCTTGCCATGGAACGGCGGCAACAGGACGAAGACCGCAAAGACGCCGCCCGAGCACGTGCAAAGGCGGAACTCAAAGCGAAGCACCTCGACGAGACCCGGCACGCACGGGAACAAGCACAGCGCAAACAGGAGGCAGAGTTGCAGGATGTGAGACAGAAGATCCAGGCCGCCGAGTCAGACATCTCCAATATCACGCCCGAATACGAGCAATGGAAGACCCAGGAAGCGCAGATCAGGTTACAGCGGGACGAGGCGGTGGCCGGAAAGAACCGTCTACTCACCAAGCAAACGCGCAGCTCCCAGTTCAAGACGAAGGCGGAGCGCGATGCCTACCTCAAACAAGAAGTTGACGACGCCACGACCTCTCTGGGTGTGCAGAAGGCCAACGCAATGGATGCACAGGAGCAGGTGAAGTCGGTGGAGGCGTCTATTGCTCAGCTCGAAAAGGCCGTCCGCGACATTCGCCAGAATATCGAGGGCTACGGCGGGAATCGAGTCACGCTCGCGGAAAAGCTGACCAAGGCTCAAGAGGCCCGGGAGCAGCTACACGAAGAGCGGAAGAGGTTGCGGCGAGAAGAGGACAAGCTTGGGTCACTACTCTCCAACACCCGGGGAGAAAGGGATCACGCAGAGTCCTCGCTCTCGCACTCGATGGACTCGGCAACGGCTAAGGGTCTCGCATCAATCAGGCGGTTGAAACGAGAGAGGGACATTCCTGGCGCCTACGGTACCTTGGCGGAGCTGATGAGCGTGCCAGTCGAGGCGTACAAGTTGCCGGTCGAGCAGGTGGCCGGAAACAGTCTCTTCCACTATGTCGTCGACAACGCCAAAACGGCAACCATGCTCTCCGACTACCTCTACAAGACTTATGGTGGCCGACTCACATTTATGCCCCTCGAGCAACTACGGCCGAGGCAGGTCAAGATGCCCAGGGCGTCAGACGCGCAGCCTCTGATCAGCAAGATCGAGTACGACCCAGAGTATGAGAAAGCGTTCCAGCAGGTCTTTGGCCGCACCATCGTGTGCCCCAACCTCTCAATCGCGTCTCAATACGCTCGATCCCACGGTCTGGACGCAATCACGCCAGAGGGTGACACAACGAACAAGCGAGGTGCCATGACTGGTGGTTATGTTGATGCCAGGAGGTCGCGTCTCGACGCAGTCCAGCGAGTCAGCAACATGCGCGACTTGTATGAGCAGCAACTGGCAGATATTGACAAGATCCGCAAGGAGATTGAGGTCATTGACCAAAAGGTCACGAGTGCCAGCGGCGAGGAGCACAAGCTCGAGCAGCAAATGCGCCAGTTCGAGATGGGCTTCGAGCCCCTCAAGATGGAGCTCCGCACAAAGAATGCGCAGCTGGAGCGCGAGCGAGCCCACCTTGAGGCGGCCATTGAACGGCAGGCTCAGGTGGAGAAGAACCTCAAGGACCTGGACGACTCGATCTCGACTTACCAGGCCGAGCTCTCGCAAGACTTCAAGAAGGCTCTGTCCGCAACAGAGGAGCGGCAACTGGAGGAATTCAGCGCCGAAGTCCATCGGTTGCAGCGGGAGCTGAAGGAGGTCAGCAAGAAGCGGTTCGAGCTGGAGGGCCGCAAGAAGCTGCTCGAGACCGAGCTGCAGAGCCATCTTCGGCCACAGGAGGATCAGCTGCGAAGCCAGGCGTTTGAGAACTCGACAGCGGGGGGCAGTGAGAGCTACAAAGACGCCCAAAGGGAGCTCAAGAAGGCACAGAGAGCCGCGGCCGACGTGGAACAGCAGCTGCAGGAGAACGAGCAAAAGGCGGAGAAGGTGAGCGGCGAACTCGCCAAGCTTGAGGCGCAGAAGGCCCAGAGAGAGCAGGACCTGCAGGAGCTACAGAAGCGGATCGACCACCACCAAAAGAGGATGGAGAAGAACATCCAGACGAGAGCTCGCCTCGTCAGCCAGGCTGCCGAGTACGCCAAGAACATCCGAGATCTGGGCATCCTGCCCGAAGAGGCGTTTGGCAAGTACGAGAAGATGAAGCCGGAGCAGGTGAGCACTTCTGACCGCAGGCACCATGTTCCATTCCACTAACAGCACCAGATCGAGTCGAGACTGCGCAAGGTCAACGAGGCGCTCAAGAAGTACAAGCACATCAACAAGAAGGCCTTCGATCAGTACAACAGCTTCACAACCCAGCGCGACCAGCTGCTCAAGCGGCGCAAGGAGCTCGACACGTCCCAGAAGTCGATCGAGGCGCTTATTGAGCATCTGGATCAGGAGAAGGACGAAGCAATCGAGCGGACGTTCAAGCAGGTATCTCGAGAGTTTGCCACCATCTTTGAGAAGCTGGTCCCTGCCGGCCATGGCCGTCTCGTGATCCAGCGCAAAGCGGACCGCGGCAAGAAGGGCAACGCAGACGAGTCAGAGGAGGAGCCGACGGGGGTGGAGAGCTACACGGGCGTCGGCATCAGCGTCTCGTTCAACTCCAAGGTCATGGACGAGCAGCAGAAGATCCAGCAGCTGAGTGGTGGGCAGAAGAGTAGGTTTAGGCCCAAAACCCCCTCACTTCGACACTGCTAATTTTTTACTCCAGGTTTGTGCGCGCTCTGCCTGATCTTTGCCCTGCAGGCAGCCGAGTCGAGCCCCTTTGTCATCTTTGACGAGGTGGATGCCAACCTGGATGCGCAGTACCGGACGGCGGTGGCGAGTCTGTTGCAGAGCATCTCGCAGGAGCAGAAGACGCAGTTCATCTGCACGACTTTCCGGCCGGAGATTGTGCTGGTCGCGAATAAGTGCTACGGTGTGACGTTCCATAACAAGACGAGCACCATCGACTGTGTGCCGACGGAGGAGGCGCTGCATTTCGTTGAGGGGCAGAAGAAGTGAGGAACTCTTGTGTGTTTGGGTTGGGGGACTGTTAAATAGCAATGGGGTGGGCAAATCTTGCTCAGGGGAGGCATGTTATACCCTCTAGTTTAGGCCTTTGTCGTTTTGGGCCTTTTGCTTCGTGAAGCAGGCTTCTCCATGGCCAGGCTGCACCAGCAGCAAGCTTGTATCAAAGAGTCGACGCAGATTTATTGCTTGGATTGTTTCTAGCTTTCTCTCACGCATTCGTCAGCCTCGTGATAGTATGAGTCTGAAAGGAGCTTTCTGGCGTCTTCTCCCCTCAGAGGAGTGCTGTTGGTGGTTGGTGCAAGGATTCGATGGTATTCTGCCCCACTTCAGTTGTGATTCCACAGCGAAGAGCTACCCCACCATCTGCTGAAGGTCAACATTGTGACAGCAACAAACAATCGACATCTCGACAGGGCAGCACTCTGTTTGTGGATTTCTCCCGACTCTAGGACCGCAGACAACAGAGTATTACTTCGAAATTGTGGGTAGCTGCAGACAAACACGATGCCGGTCGATTACAGCAAGTGGGTATGCAAGCCTTCCCCCAACTGGCACCCCCCCTCTACCCCTCCATGGCAACACACCAACTGACTCCCTTCTCCAGGACGCGCTCGAGCTCAGCGACGACTCGGACATCGAGGTCCATCCCAATGTCGACAAGCGGTCCTTCATCCGCGCCAAGCAGAACCAGATTCACGCCGAACGCCAGCAACGCAGGAACCAGATCGAGACCCTCAAGTACGAGCGCGTCATCAACGACACCCTGATCAAGCGCATCTCCTCCCTTCTCGCCTCCCTCAAAGCACATGCATCCGATGCCAAGACAAAAAATCCAGGGGAGGTGGCCTTCCGGGCGGTCATGGAATCGGCCGCCGGGCTTGATCCCAAGGACGACCAGCCTCCCCCGCGCCCAGCGGGCGTCCACAACGCCGAGGAGCAGCTCCCCAGCTACACCAAGATGATGGCGACGCTCCTCGACCAAGTCAACAAGGCGCTCGATGAGAAGAAGCTTGCGCAGGACGAAAGATACGACGGCATGGTGGCCGAGATCGGGGAGCACCTCCAGAAGGTCACTGACCTCCAGGGCGAGCTGATCAAGAAGCTCGGGGAGCTCGAGAAGGAAGAGTCGCGCAAGATCACCAGCGAGGGCCTTCACACGGGCTTTGACAGCTCCCACGTGAACAAATCAACCTCCTCCTCCTCCGCCTCAGGAGCTAAGGACGCCTCCAAAGTTGAACTCCTCAACCCCAGCTACGCCGGCACCACCTCCCTCCCGGCCGCATCCTCCTCCAAACCCTCCGACTCTACCCCCGATAACGACGACGACGATGAAGAGGTCACCGCCTCTCCCCTCGCCAAGCAGTTTGCCGTCATCAAGTCCACCTCGTACCGCGACTCCCTCGCCTTCCTCTCGCAGCACCCGCAGATCCTGACCGAGAAAGAGACCGACGGTCTGCTCATCCTCGCCTTCGACGCGCAGCTCGAGAACCGCTCCGACTACGCCCGCAACTGCGTTCACCAGGCCCTGCTGCTGCAGTACTGCCGCGCCCTCGGCCGCGACGGCGTCGCCCTCTTCTTCAAGCGCATCAGCACCCCCGGGCACCAGGCCCAGGAGGTCTTCCACAAGGACGTGCAGGACACGTACCTGCGCATCAAGACGCGCGCGCGGGAGATTGTCATGCAGCGGGCCAAGGACGCCGCCGAGGGCAAAGGCGAAGGGGTCGAGCAGATACAGCTGCATGCCGTCGAGCCGGGGACGGTGATCAACATCAAGGTTCCGCCCCCGGTGGAGGCGGGGAGTGAGGATGAGGAGGCCAAGAGGGCGAGGGAGATCTTTGAGGGGTTCAAGCCCGAGATGAGGAAGGCGTTGGAAACGGGGAAGTTGGATGAGGTGAATAAGGCGTTGGGGGAGATGAAGATTGACGAGGCCGAGGAGCTGGTAGGGTTGTTGGGTGAGGTGCGTATTTCTGCCGCAGTGAATTGCCATGGCTGAGAATGAGGCTAATGATTTGTGCGTCTAGGCTGGGATTCTGAGTCTGGAGGAAGAGATTATTGACACGACCACCGAGGAAGGCAAGGACAGGTGGAAGCAGATTGAGGAGGAGAAGGCGGCCAAGTTTGCTGACGACCCGGAGTGAGGGTCGAGGTGGGTTTGGCATGAGTGTAAATTTCTAGTCTAATGTGCAATGGCAATAGTTCTCATATCCTCCAATTGGCGATGGTGCGTGAAGCTGGTGTCCCAAATGCCATGACTAACTACTGAACTGCCAACTTCGAAACTCCAACTCACAACATCTCCAATTGCACCCCCCAAATGGTTTTTATTTACTCTCAAACCATCAACCGAGGGCTGCCTTGAGATTTGAGGGGACCAAGGAGTGGAACTGCGATAATTGGCAGCGCTACTTTCCCAGCTACTTCTCCCCCTTTCTAGTTTTCTCCTTCTACACAAGTCCGGGGAACAAGACACTCTCTCCTACAAGCTTAGTCTTAAATTCCTACGGACTTTTAACTTGACCTCGGACATTGTTTCCTTTCTTATCACAGTTCTTTATTTCTCGTCCATAACCCCCACGTTTCGCCCGTCTCTCTCATGCCTGCTTTCTCAGTCCCATCTTTTATTACCAACTACTTCCTACCCACCGCCTGGACCCTTCACTTCCCAACCACCACCCTCTTACTTCCAACCTTCTTTTTTTGTTATCTACAACCTGTTTTCTTAACCAATTCGTTTACTTCCTCTACCTTTTTCTACACCCTGATTTTTCTTTCTCTTCTGGCGATTTGTCAACCTGCAACCAAATATCTATGGCCATGGCCTTTGATCCCCGGATTGCCTTACCACACGCCCAATTTGTGAGCGCTGACCTCAGGACGGACTCATTTCCGGTCGACCTGGCAGCATTTGAGCAGAACCAAACCCAAATCATGCAAGAACCAAGGCAGACGGTGGCCAATCTTGCTCTCACCCAGGGCTGGAGCTTTGCCGGGGTTGCTGCTGACACCGCGTCTCCAGAGTCTGCCTCTTCGGGGACTATCTCAGCAAACCCGCAACAGCCAGTCGCAGAAGTTTCGGTCTCGGACGGAATTGAGAGAGGAGCGAGCAGAGCTGAAGCACCACCTCAAGATCTGACGCCCACAGGTTTGTTGGTTCGATACCTAAGTAAGGGAGAGCACATCGCTAACTATCCGCAGAAACATCGGCAAAGTCCGTCTCGTCCGAGGTCACCCCAGGGGAGACTCCGTCGTTCAAGAGCACTCAGACCTCCATCTCAACCATCGAAGAGAGTTCGGATGGTGAGGACGACCTTCGCGCAGTCATCCGCAGATGCAGGGGCAAGAGCACATACCAACTACCGTCTCCGGCCAACCAAACACAGTCTTCCCAAATCAGAGCTTTGGTGACACCACCCCAACTTACTGGTATCGGATCTCAGGGTCCCTCTGTCGTACCTCAGAACCCCTTTCTCACCAAATACGACTACTCGGGAAAGAAGCGGCAGGATCCAAAGACTGCTGAGGAAGCCGACATTACACCCAGACACTTGCGCAAAAGACCGTCTCCCGAGGTCATTGACCTCACCGAAACCCCAGACAAACCAGACAACCCCGCTGTTTCTTCCCGCCGGGAGGGCAAGAGACGGAAATTTGACGTGCAGGGGCGCGGGAAACGAAGGAGGAGCCACACAACCCGTGAGGAGAAACGGCACCGGGACCGTCAGCAACCGAGTCAGCCGCTGGACCAGCAGTCTCGTCAGGAAATTATTTCAGGTAGTCAACAAGAGAGTCGCCGACAGCCCAACCGAGAGATTCCTCACATAGCCCAGAACATTCCTCAGGTTGGGGATGAAAAAGGCCAGCAAGCGCTCCCTTTACAAAACGGTCAAGAGATTCGGCAAGCCCCAGTGCAGGGCCAAAGTCAGGAGCCGATTCAACCCCCGAGGCCAGACACGCAGCTCAAGCCAAGTTCCGAGTTGCTTCCCAGAACAGTTCCAGGAATTCAGCAACGTCCCATTCGCAGCCAGCTTGGTCACGACGAAAGAGGAAGAGGACAGAGTATCGAATTCCCAAGTAGAAACGACAGGGAGATTGTCAACGCAATCAAGAATCGGCCCGTCAATGCTGGTGACAAGGCCAGACGCAGGGTGGAGCAACTCAAAGCGAAGCATCCTCCGACCAACAATCCCTCGACTAAGAATCCCTCAACGGCCGGTGGTCATTTGTCAGTTTCCAGCCTAGAGAACGATACGGCCCTCTTCGAGAAGTTTTCATCTAAGGTCCCCGAGAAACGGACTGCCCAGTTGGTCTCCCGTGTGCCCGGCCACAACAACCATCTCGAGCCGAATAGCTATAGAAGAGCAAGCCAGCGAGCCGAGCCTCTGCTACCTGTTGCACCAGTCGACCAACACATCCGTCTCCCCCTGGAGCCTACCGGGAATCTACCAGTCACCCAAGTGCCTCACCTACCGTCAGCATCGGCTCAGGGAGGCACCCGGCAAACCAGCCAACTCCCCCAGTCCCGCAACATCTTCCAGCCCAAGCCCGTCCACCAACGCTTCAACCCACAGCCACGCAGCGACATCCCTCTTAACCAAACAATTGTGCCCCCGCCTCCCACACATCCCCGGCCGTCCCTCAACCAAGTTACCCCCCAACACCCCCCCCCAGAAACAACCCCCCCCAACGACGCCCACCGGGAAGACCGCGGCAACCTACAGTTCCGCGTCTAACCCC
>Ga0247824_10000630_pt1 | contig 17769 bp, 23 predicted proteins | sample 13C_PalmiticAcid_FD_194412 | JGI IMG/M metagenome (GOLD analysis project Ga0247824, IMG submission 194412) | Soil microbial communities from agricultural site in Penn Yan, New York, United States - 13C_PalmiticAcid_Day48 | ecosystem: Environmental > Terrestrial > Soil > Agricultural land... | reverse complement strand
GCGTATGGCCCTCAAAAGTCTATGTGTCGTTCAGTTCATTGATCAATAATGAGGATCGCGTGAGCTCCATATCATCACAGGAATGTGGAGTAAAAAAAAAGTTGCTGAAATGATGATAAACCAACGCACCTGAATACACTTCCAATTCTTGTCCCAGTCCCACAAACGGATCGTCATGTCGTCAGATCCTGATAGAACATAAGGAAGTGTCGGGTGGACAGCAATGCAACGAATATAGTCGCTGTGGGCATCCCAGCTGTGGACTTTCTCATGAGTGTTGTAGTTGAATACACGGAGCTGCATGTCGTCCGATCCTGTGATCACGTAGTTCTTGCGGGCGATGAATTTTGCAGCGCGCACTAATGTCACCAGTTGTCCAGGAATTGGTTAGACTCGACTGTTCACTGAACAAAGCGCACCGATTCAGAGGACTCCATTTGCTTGCCGTCTCTCACCTGGTTGATCAGTGACCTCGAAGGTTTTCACCAATGCCTACAAAGTGCCGTTTCAAGCAGATAGATCCCAACTGTTGAGCTACTGGATCACAATTATAGCCCCACAGAACTGTTTCCTGCCCGGTACTCCTCATCCAAGTTACCTGAGTCTCATAGTTCCAAACGTATACATGTCCATCGTACAAACTGGCCAGAATCCATGGTTCCGTTGGGTGAAAGTCCATGGACTTGACACGCTCGGAACTGGCCTGCAGTTTTTTCTATTTCGTCAAACGTTTGGGCAAAGTTGAGCAAGAGGCGATGATTCCTGAGACAAACGCCTCTCCACAGGCCAGTATAGGCATTGGTCGGCACGACGGCGCTGTACCTTGATCTCCAACTTCATGCCCTGGAAGACGTTTAGAGAAGAGAAAGTGGATCGGTCAACAGGTGAAGGTGCTTGAGGCGTGCAATGAAGATCAACGATCGATTCTTGTGCTGTCGACTGAGACAACGTTGCAGCCGTACCATGATGAAAGCGTATGTCCTCTAAGGGTATTCTTCCTACAAGATGCAAGCTTGGTGCAGACCAAAGGGCTGAACTGATGAGGGATGGTTGATGGACAAAGTTTGGACAGGTATGTAGACGTGATCGGTTTTACGATTTTTTGTGACGTGGCAAGCTCAAAGTCGAGTTTTATTGGCCTCCAAGAGACTGGGCGATCGTGTGAGTAAGGGGCAGTGCGTAAGGAAGGACGAGCAGCTCCAGGGCAGCTCCCATCATCAGCCAGTGATGGACATACCACAACTTGATGTTGCCGTGAAAGAAGGCGTCGTATCCTAGCAGAACAATGAGTTAACGGCGACTCGTTAGTGACCGAGAAAGCGTGATATGACTCGTTGTACCAAACGTCTTCAAGTGAACTTGCCTCGGTAGCTCCATGCAGCATTGTATCCAATCAAATAGATCAGTGTGTAACTGGAAGCAGTGACAAAGCAACATTGTCAGAATACCATATTTGTCACGTCCAGCGCTCAATTGACATTAACACCTTACCCTTGGATGATTTCCAGCACCCAAATGTTGATAGGGAAGAGCAGGACACGGAGGAAAGTCGAGCTGATCAGAGCGTGGTAGCCTTGAATGAGAATCGGGATGTAGAACACATTCATGATGTATTGGTGTACGGTCTATTCGGCAAAACAGATCGAGAAAGTGTCAAGACAGGCTACCCAATGATGATCCGAACCTCGGTCCAGCCAGTCCACTTCAGATGAAGAGTGTGGTGAACATTTGAGCCGAGAAAACTGCATTCTTACCGTGTGTCCCGGACGTCCTGCAAATGGCTTGACGCGTACGGTTCCGTCGGGATCCTCAACGGTCATCGTATAGAACGTGTACTCTAGTTGTGGACAGCAGGATGGTGACGATGAGACCAATTGCCATAGGGCTCTTATCATCCATAGACACACGCCAGGATTGCCAGCTACTGTGGGGACATACCGGTGCAACTGAAGAGTCCAGCGCCGACAAGAGACTGGATTTTGACAGCAAGCGATGTCGCGTACCACCACTGAATGGCCACGAGCGCGATGAGGACATAGCCGAGGGTTGGAATCGGGTGTTCCTTCGTCTTTGGTGGAGCAGGGGCTTGGAGGAAGGCCAGCATTGAGGTTTTGTTGTGTTTCTGGGAAGGAGGTGAAGACTGATCGTTGAAGAGGAAACCAAGCAGAAGCTTTTATTCACGGTTCAAAAAAAAATGCAACGCTCAACCGCGCATGTGTTTGCACTCTCCACAGACACATGCACCCAAATCATGCAAGCTCTGTCCCCTCGAATTGAGCCTTTTCGATGACCCCTCGAATGAGCCTCCTCGACGAGGACTCCAGTTGAGGAGGGACCCAAGAACGACAAAAGACAGGTCGCGATGATGCTCGAGGGTCTGCAATGACTGGCGCATCCCACGCATCATGTTCGACTTTCTTATTTTTGTCTCCCAATCGCAACCAGGAGGAGGCCATAGAAAGAAAGCCTTCATCGAACAAAAGACTCCTCACTCAAATACATCAATGAAATGGCACCGACAAAAGTATCGTGGACGGACCCTTAGTCGCCAAAGCAACCGGGTGCAGCGTCCCTACTTATCGTGCCCAACAGGAGACTGCCCGACACATCATGACGTCCAGTACAAATACCTAAAGGTGGTCGCCGAACATTGAACGGATGTGCATGGCCATTCATTCTGTTACATTTTCCAACGTTCAGGAACGCCAATCGACCGATCGACACAAGGACCACGTCTTGCAGCCAGTACCCACGCGATTTGTGGTGCCATCTCATGTCTCTTACTCCCCGATCTGGTAATTCAGATTACATCTCGGAAAACCTTCACTTTTAGACTCGACCACAAAAAACGAACACTCACTCATTCGAAAACGCGTAACCTACGGAAACGCCTAAGCCGTGCTCCAAGACACAGACATTATTGGATGACAATCCAAGATCATCGAATATACCCACTCCCTTGGCAATCCGAATTCGTAGTTTGTCTTTTCGTTTATTGGTCGATATATCGCGTTAAACAATCCTAGATCCCATCCAAGAGTTGCCATTGCTCAACCTATCATCCCGTCACAATGTCCATGCTTCCTGCAAGAAAGAATGACCATTTTTAATCGGCGTGCAAGGCCGAGAGGAAGGCAGCAGAAGTCTTGGGGGTCTTCTTGGTGGACTTCTTCTGGGTCTTCTGGAGGATCTCAGCACGGCGGAGGGTGACGGCATAGGGGTTGAGGCGGGTCATGACGGCCATGGACTTGAGAGGGTTCTTCTTCTGGGTGTAAGGGCGAGGGGTCTTGGCAGGACCAGCAGCCTTCAACGAACCCTGGATCTCAGCAGAGTTGATGATACGAGTGATATCAGCGTTGGCAACCTTGTGGAAGGGGAGGGTGTAGTCCTTCTTGAGGGCCGAGGGCTTGCGGTAGGTGCCGTAGATCTGGTCCAAGAGGGCGAAAGCGCTCTGAGTCCAGATGACGAAGCGACCCAAGTGACCGCCAGGAGCGAGCTGCAACAAGTTGAGGGTGCGAACGTTGGCGAGCTCAACACCGGGGATGTTGCGGAAAGCCTTGACGATACCGTTGTCCTCAGCGTAGACAACGAGGGGACCACGGCGCTGGCGGTGGCGACGGTTGCGGAGCTTACCAACACCGGCACGGAGCTTGCGGGAGTTGGAAACCTTGACGACATCGGCATAAGCCTTGACAGCCTCGAGGAGGGCGACGGCAGCCTTGGTCTTGGTCAAAGACTCAACACCGTTGGCAACAACGAGAGGAACCTCCTCAATCTGCTCAATTCTGTGACCACGGGCCAAGACCAACGAAGGAATGGCAGAGGCAGCCAAGGCGGAAGCAGTAGCGAAGCGCTTCTGGTTCTGGTTGGTCTTGACGTGCCACTTGCGCCAGATCTTGGTGGGGGCGAACATGCGACCACCACGGCACATGTTTCCGAAGGCAGCCTGGCCGGAACGGTGCGTACCGCCTCCAGACACACGGGGAATACGGGCAACAGCGCGACCGGTACCCCACGACTCGGCAGAGGTCTGGTGACCAGCCTTCTCCGAGACGGCGTAGGCCTGGCGGTGGTTCTTGTTCATGTTCTTGTGGACGAACTGAACAACATCAGGACGGATAGGGGCCTTGAAGACGGCAGGCAAGACCTGAGTGCTGATGGTCTCCTTGCCAGACTCGGAGAAGACGGAGATAACGGGACGAGCAGCCTATTCACACCATTCAATGGTATCCATTGTCAGATCTCGTCCTTTTTGTCAAGCTGTCATGGGTGTCCTGATCCTTCTGAGAACACGATTCAGACGTCCAGCTGGTGTTGTCTCCAGAAAAGTCCACTGCACAAGTCCTGTGTCCTTTGTTCCCCAATGCCCTGACAAGAGTCCAAAGGTCGGCAACCACACAGCGCGTTGGTCCTGGACATGGTTCAGCCTGATCGCCTGCACACTTTTGAACACTGACTGATCCGTGTAGCGATTGATGAGTTGTCGGCATCCGCGCGTAGCCAGTGAAGCCTAATGAGAGGCACTTATCCATGACTGTATCCGTGTGTCCAAGGCATTGTCTGATGATGGATGGATGCAATGGATGGATGAATGGATCCAGCTGCCCAACGGATGTCCTGCACTCACCATTTGTATTATGAGTGGGGTTTGAAAGAGGAAGAACAAAATCCTGTGCACGCCTGCAAATTATAGATCTCGCAAGCCACCCTTTTTTTCACACCTGCAGCCCTGCAGCTTCACAGGCGTAAAAGGATCTCTTGAGGGAGATCCACCTTCAACCGCGACCGCGCTTGCGAATCGGTTGCTAAAGGTTCACCTACGACCTTTAGCTTGAGATACGATCTACATCGGAACAGGCTCTTGGCCTCGGTCGTTTAGAACGGGCAAGGAGACGAAGACATCTCCCAGTCTTTGACCGCAGGCGCAGTCTAATCGTTCCTGAAGAACATCCATGGCTTCTGGCTTACGATAGCGACCGAGCGAGGAAGAGAAGAGTTGTATCGTTCAACAGATCTTGTCAAAAAATCGTCTACTGCGAGTGTGGGTGTCTTGGATATCAACTCCGTCGGTTGCTGGTGCGCTGATGCAGGGTGCGCGAACCAACGTACTCAGTCAGATCAACAAACTGGATGCCTGACAACTGTGCTTCCCTTTCAACAAAGGATCCTATCCCAGGAAGTCCCTTTTTATTTGACTCTGACCATGTCTCGTTGTATCACACTCGGGATGTTTACGATGAGGGACAGGCACCAAGACCCTCTGCCTTTCTCTTCATGACCTGCGTCGTGTGCATCGATCCCTCTTTCCTTTTCACAGACTTCCCTTTCGACTGGGCCATCTTGTCTTCTCCCTCTTCTCTCCATCTCCTTCTTGCGAGCAAACAAGTGGCAACTCTCTCTTCCCACAGATCGACACTGCATTTCACCCTTCGATTAACAGATCAACAACCATCAACACGCACGAAGGAGAACCCAGCAATGACTTTCTTGACGTCCAAGGTATGTAACTTGCAAAGTTTACATCTCAACTCACACTGGCCACTGGCTGAAATCGTGAGGTGTGCCATCTTCCGTTGTGCAACCAAAGATCACCCCCTGCATGCAAAGTAACATTGCATACTCACGATCCTCACTTTTCGCATACTCATGAAGTTCAGTGCTTACGCTAACTACAAGAGACCCTCTGCACAAGAGGTACCATCGACTATGACCTTCACACCAAGCTCGCCTTGAGATCACTCTGGGTTCCTCCCATGGACTTTCCGCCTGTAAAGAACCTGACAAGTTCGGACCAGCTATTTCCATTCTCCAACCTCTGCCGCACGATCAACTTCCTCCGCCTACAGATCAGGCTTCAGGACAACCATCCCGCCATGACCACTGCCAACAGCAATGACAACTCTGCAACCCATCCACACTAAACAAAAAGAAACAATGTACGCCAAATGGATGGTGTGAGATGAGGATAATTGTATCCTGACACCGATGTTACGCGTCGAGCATCAGCCATGACAAATGTGTCGAGGGGGGAGTGTGACACTCGACGTGGGCATCGAGGACAGCGCCTCAGCCAACCAAGCCCAATTGAGGCAGTGATCAGTCATGAAGCAAGCTTTGTACTCGATTACACCCAATCTGCTTTACATCATCAAGTCAGTGACGCAGTGAGACCCCGAACCTGGACAAAGGTATTCAGCATAGAAAATGTGACGCGTGACCTAGCAAGGATGGGACGCGTGACTTGGTAAGCTGTGCAGTCGAGTGCAGACAGATCGAGGACTTCTCGCGATCAGGATTGACGCGTGATCTGACAAGTGAACGTGGACCACCCTTGCACCGTCTCCTACAAATCAGCTCACCACTGATGCAAGCACTCAGGACGGAGAACCATGCCCACGAAAAGAGAAGCGAAGCCAGCCACCCAAGTCGGTTGGGAACAAAAAAGATCCGCCTCCACAAAAGAGACAAGGGGTTGGCAATCACTACGTGACAAGGCCAATACATTACCCTGATCCATTAAGACGAAGAAAGTTGCGAGCGACCCAACCTACAGTTCCGCTGTCCACACCAGGACCCACCACCAACTGGCTGAAAACGGACGACACGACGATCAAGATTGACGTGACCAAGGCGGTCAGGGCTTTGAACATGCCCGCCCCAACCAAAGTGGTCCTCAACTTGGGATCCCTCAGGAGTTGGACGCGCCATCGTCCGCCGTCGTCATCATCACCACAGGAACCTGCCCTTCCCCCGGACTGGCCATCCGCATTGCCCACGCGTAATTTGTTGAATGGGGCGATACTTTAGGGATCCCACATCTTCTTGATGACTGGGTTGAACACCCTTCTCCAGCAGGTCTAGGCCCTCCCGCTGGTTGACGCGATCCTCTACTCGGATGAGGATCAATGCCTGCAAGGATAGGTTGTCGAGGTCTACGACCGCAGCCGAAGTCGATTGCTTCGCGGAGAAGGTTGGCGGTCCATCCTCCCTCCCAACAAGAAACCACCGGTACCGTCTCATCAAGGTCACATCGATGGTGAACAAGATGCATGGTATCAGGTTCGTCACATTGACACCAAAAAGATGAATGCCAGAACAGAAAGGTCATCAAAGGTGACATTTGGCCCGTCATCTGGCTCAGACTTCCACCCACAGAACGAGACTGCAATCGACGAGGCAAAACGCCATACAGGTACCAGGCTCCACAGAGACTTTCTTCGGCTCTATCAACTACGATCGATCTTCACTCACTTTGGAGACCCCTCCGCATACCTTTCTGCTCGAGCGGTGCCAAGGAGATGCGAGAAGAGCCAGCAGCCATGCCTGCAACAGTGTTCACTCTCGGAGACTATTATTGCCCTTAAGCCAGCACGACGAGCGAGCAATCTTCTTGCCAAGGTGGCAACTGCGATGACGGACGATACGATACCTCCACGGCGAAACTCAAGAAGCAAGATGTGATGACTGTGAAACCCAAAGCAAAAGATCTCTGTTTGGTGATCTCCAAGGAATATCCAAGGCCCCATATAGATGTGTTTGGAAATGACGATGAGGCGGGATCCTGTCCATTGACAAGCAATCCACAGGTACCGTCTGATTAAGGCCACATCGATGGTGACCAAGATGCATGGTGTCAGGTACGTTACCATTGGCACCAAAAAGATGAACGCCATTGTTACCCTTGCAGAACAGAAAGGGTCATCAAATGTGGCACATGGACTGTTTACTCGGACTTTGGACATCAACGACAAGGATTTCCATCGACGGCGACATTTCAAGAGCAAATTCTGGATCAAGAGAGTAACAGAGTCAACGACAAAAATGAACAAGAGTATATCAAAGTCCACCACCACGACAGGTGGAAAGGTGTCGTCGGAGGTTGACGCCATACACCGGACATCAACTTCAACATTATCACGGAGGTTGCAATACAAAGCCGCGAACGCCATTGACGAATCATTAATGTACACCGCACTTGATGAACACGAAAAAACATTCCAGCCTGTCTTCGAAAAAGAAAAAAAAAACCCCCCTAAACCGGAATCCATCCTCCATCCGAACGAAGGACCATCGATAACATTCAATCGTGGTGGACAGACTTGTGGCAGCAATGCACGGGGTCAAGTATGTCTCATCGAATATAATGAACACAAACGCAATCCTCCGCACTGACCAGGAACAAAGACCTTACAGTTTCAACGCTGGATAGTCTGTGAATGTCATCCGGCGCGAACTTCACCACGAGGCTAAAGCCTACACTAGCAAACGATTTCAAGGGCAACACTCAGAAAGGTTTATAACCGACGCCTGATCTTTTTATCTAGTCAACGATCAAATTGCTACGCACGACTTCGCTCTTTGACAGGTATCCTCGTTGCTCCCGAGAACGTGACCAATCCGGTTCTGTTGGTGAAGTGGAGTTGTCCAAGGAGAAAGATTTTTTCAATCAACGAGTCATTTGCAATATCTTAGTCGGCACAGTCTTCGAAAGATCAAATCGTGGTGTAAAAAAAAGTTTTTTCGAAATAAAAGTTGATGGCTGCGACGATCCTCTCAAGAACAGTGGAATCATCGACTCCCAGCAATGACTAAGGTGTAAAAACTATGATGGTCACCTTGCAGGCAGGTTTTCATGCGGCGTACGGGTATTCTCAGCCTCATAGAAGGCATACCAATTGAGTCTTCGCAATGGTCCTCGCTTGTCCTCGGAAAAGAATCCTATGCAATTCTGTAAGAGTCCAAAATCGAATGGGTTCCTACCCTCATCGTGATCGCTGCCGCCATGTTGATGACGACTCCTCGCGGTACCAACCAACAAGTTCCACATCCCTCCGCCTCTCCTGTGACCGTGGCCATGGTTATGATTCGAATGTTCCCCGATCCCTACTGTCCTGGATTCATCGTTCCCTACGAACAATGAGTCGTCGTCTGCTCCACCGGTTGCCTCCAACAAGTGAATGTTTTCCTCCTGCAATGGATGTCCTGCACCTGCAACCTCAGAGTCAATCTCGGACAGAGATCTCAAGATACGCTGGCGAATTTTCATAGAGCTGCTTCCAGAGCCATATCCAGGGAAGCTCAATGCCTCATTGGTGGTCCTGCCCTGAGTGATCTGATACAACTGGACGAAGAACAAGAGACTTGGCCAAGTCACTTGAATCAAGGACCAGAAGGCTAGGGCGGCCGTGAACCCGTCATATTGGAAGTAGCTGCACAAACTCTCAGTCAGCAGGCATGGGTCGGACTCAATTGGAACGTACGTTGGCGCATTGATGCTCAGATCTATCAAAAGGATATCGCACAACATATGCAGTCTATGTAAGTAAACACATTTCATCCATGCAACCGGAGAAGCAAGAGCCCTTAAAAGACTTACACTCAAATGAAAGGTACACATAGACGGGCACGGTTGAGATGAACAGGGCCAAAAAGACAATAAACGCCCGATGGTTCTTAGCTCCGATACAGTTATAAATCCAGGGGCAGTGATGGTCAAACTTGGCAACACAGCGATTACAGAACCTGCAGTGCTTGGATCGTAGCGGCCTCTGGATCAAACATGCAATGCAGAAATGTTTGGCGTCCAAGAGATGTCGATCTGCCATTTGCAGCACAGCCTCGCGTTGGGCGTCAAGCGAACGATTAGGTGGAACCCAGCCCGGGTCTGCCATGACTGCGCCATAAAAGAAGTACAGTGCTGAAACGTAGCCCACCAGAAAGGCAATGTTCATCCACAGGAGATGAGACGTATCTAATGAGTGTTGTGAGAAAAAAAAAAAAAAAAGTACTACTCGATGAGATCTCTGGTCCACACCTCCATACAAAGTTTGTGCAGTTGCCAAGGATCGAATGTGTTTCGCCGTGGATATAACACCTACGGTATACAAGGTGACGCAACCAGGTGAATCCCACCAAGAATGCAGTTGACTGGAAGACGGCGGTATAATATGGTGTCTGCAACATGTCATTCGGCTTCTTTGTCCGTAAGAGAAATTTGATCGATCCAACATGCCCAATTAAGAACTGCGTGACGGCAAGCGGAAGTGCAAGGTACCATGGAAAGAGGGCCACGAGGTTCAAAGATAACGTCAGGGCAACATAGGGTATGAAGTAGATGATTGTGTTGGTCGTTTTCTATCAATGGATCACGAGAAGATAATGTCAATGGGTTAATGAACGGTCAGGATCGCTCCTCACTGATGACCAATCTTAGAACATCACCAGTACCTTATCAAAGAGGGTCCTCCTGGTTACACCGTCACTTGCCAGACCTGCATCGCTGAGTGACTTCTCCCATATCGAGGTGCATCTGCATTCCTTCACCAGGTCGAGAGGCGTCTTTCCGAACTTGTCTTGAGCTCGGATATCAGTGCCTGCCTTTAAGATCTTTGTCATGCATTCCCGGTTACCGCCACATACAGCCCAATGTAGTGCAGTTGAACCATCCTTGTTCCTGGTATCAGCCCTGGCGCCATATTTCAACAGTACCTCCACAGTAAGACTGTCGCCCTGTTTAGCGGCCCACATCAAACTTGTAAACCCTTGTGCATCGCCTGCATCAGCTTGCATATCTTCAGCCATCAAAAGGTACAAGACTAACATGGCTTTGTGCGAATGTGTTGCAAGATGAAGACAATTAAATCCCTGTGCGTCCTGAAGGTGAGGGTTCGCCCCATATTTGAGCATTAATTTGACCATGTAAATATGTCCTCTCCTACGAGCATGGAAGTCAACCGATCGATTAGCCACATGTTGTTGTCAATCCCATGCATGCTAAGGTAAGCTCGATCTTTCAGCCAATAGCGTCAATTTACACTGTGGCCCAATGCAATGGGGTTCCTGCCAATTCGCCTCCTCTTGCATCCACTTCAGCACCATGATCAATCAGGTACTGGGCGATAGGGATGTAGCCATTGATGGCAGCCCAATGAAGCGCCGTGACATCCTGGAAATCTCTACTGTTTACCAGTGCTCGATTTGCTTCAACAAACTGTGCAACGACGGAAAGGTCGCCCCGCTGTGCTGCTAGGAAGATGGTCATTTCTAAAGCCGACACACACATGGATACGAGTATGTTAGTATGTGGTAGATGCGCTTGTCGAGTGGAAGATGAGGAGACGTCAGGGCTCAGTCGTTTCAGAGCAACACTCCACACAGGAACGTCAGTGAACTTCACATCCGCGTTCAGCAGAGTGTAGGATGGTATTGAAAAGAGGGGATGAAGAGTTTCCTTGCCAGCCATTCTGTCGTTGAGTTACCTCCCAAGTCTTCGTTCTCAGTGGGCGAGGGACGGAACCGCGGGTTTACATCAGCAGGGGTTGAACTCCCTTGTGCCGAACTAGAAACCGATGGCAGAAACGATGAGTGTTCTTCCGGTGGGCCGAGCGATACAGCGCCACCTATGTGCGGGGTAGTGTTGGTGGTCGCCATGGTGACTTTGGTGCCTGTGTCCTGATCGGGGAGGTCTTGTAGACAATGCAGACGAAGCCAGAGCCGGAGGTTGTCGCTCGAGAATAGAGTGGAGCCAGCCGATGAAGGGGCAAAGGATGGACAGGATGAGGGCGAAAGTGATGGGCGGGCGGAAGGATCAGAGGAAGAAAAAGTCGAAGGGTTGGTGGGCTGAACGAGAAGGGTCGCACAAGACTTGAACGTGCCATCAGATCGAACGCCACGCCACTTAACACGAACGGCTCGTTCAGAGATCTCAGGGGGAAGAACCAATCCACCCCGTGCATGTCATCAATTGTCGGTACGTATCTCTGCATTCATCGATCTCAACAAGGCCTTCTACGGCATTGTTCTACTGTAGGAGGTGTAGTCCTCCACAGGCGTTCCTCAGGGACGACTGAGCAGCTCGCACCCTGATCCAAAATTCCTTGAATCATCCGTGAGCTTGATTTCCTCTTGCTGTGCAGGAAGCTTGACAAGATCTGCGATACGATATCTAGCTCATGAGAACGTTCAATGACCTATGGTCCACACCATGCCCTGTTCCAGCAGTTTGTCATAGAACGAAGGGAGGTGGCTCTGGATGTGGTGAACATGGGTAGGCCTACACTGAACGTACTGATCTTTACAGTCTTTTTCAGAAGAATCATCGCAGATCGAAACAGGGGGCAAAAAAGGACAAAATTCCCGACAGATCGCGACAGTGAGCAATCTTCGGAAGAGTTGCCTCCTTGTTCCTTCTTTGGCGCCCTCTAGGCCTGTTCATCCAGCAGGCAGTGAAATGGCGACATTGGTGGACCCACGAATGATCGGTTAGGTAGGTGTTCACTGAGCCTGTCTCTTTTCACCACAGCCTTGGATCCACACACTTTCCAAAACGCTCTTCTCGTCTTCGCCACCGGTTTCCAAACCAGCACTACATGTACTCGATTCATTAGAAGAAAACGAATGTCCGAACCGACCCTTTCTGGCCACGCAATCCAATGGACAGACAGTGTGCGCGGCTGATACCCATGGAAACATACTCTCTACGATAGTTACAGGCCTTGATAATGAAAGGTGGATTACATTGAACAAATGAGAAATGATTCCGAGATGAAAACACCCCCTCTACTGTTGCAAGATATGTGCTGAATAGTTGTGGATATGGGTTTACTGCTGTGCGCACTGCACGCCGCCGTGACCACCGCCCTCCTCGTCGTCCTCCATGTGGCCCTCCTCGGCCCTCGCCCTCTGGCGAGGATCCATCTCGGTCAAGCTAACCTCTTCGACATGTGCGCCCTTGGGGAGAGCAGGCAATTCAGCGGGTGCAGGAAGGATTGTCCTGAGCTGATCGATCTTGGAGATATCGGTCCAGTTGGGCGAAGGGAACTCGATCTCGAATTGGATGTACAGGTTACCAAAGTCGTGGTGTCTCTCTGTTGGCATTCCTTGACCCATCACAGCCTTCAGTTCACCTGATTTGTCATGCAGAATTAAGGGTGAAAAAAAGAGTTAGGGTTGTTGGGTGGATCTTTCTAGGAGATTCCAAAGCGAACAGGAAAATTTTCAGTGGGCTTGGCCACTGGGCTCTTACCAGGCTTGATAACCTCGCCAGGGAGGATTTCGACGATGAGGACTCGGTCGTCAAGGTGGGGGATATGAATTTTGCCACCGGCAAGAGCAGTGACGAGATCAATCTTGGCATCGTAGTGCAAGTCGTCTCCACGACGCTTGAAGCGGTCGTGCTCTTTTTGTTCCAATACAATGACCACATCGCCGGGAACGGTGCCTGGGGCTTGATCTCCCTCGCCACTGAAGACAATCTTCCTGCCGTCCTTCATGCCACGATCGATATGGACCTCAAGGACCTTGCGCACCTGTGTGACCTTGCGAGCATTGCAGCCTTTGCACTTGTCCTTGGGATTGATCATTTCTCCTTCTCCACGGCAGTCGCCGCAAGGCTGCTGAATCTGTTGCATCATTGGGCCCATCTGCCTCAACAGAACACGGAAGCCCTGGCCGTTACAGGTTGAGCAGGTCTTGACAGCACCCTCCTTTCCACCTCTACCATCGCAGAGTTCGCAGATGACGTTCTTCTGAAGAGCGAGCTTGGTAGTCTTGCCCTTGTAGAGATCCTCCAAAGTGACCTTCAATCCGTGTGCCACATCTTTGCCACGGCGAGGGCCTGAAGGACGGCCGCCACGTCCGCCACCGCCTCCGAAAAAGTGAGAAAAGAGATCCTCAGGCGAAAGGCCGCCCATGCCTCCAGCACCAGGGCCATCACCGGAGAGTCCAGCTTCACCATATTGATCATAGACGGAGCGCTTCTGAGTATCAGAGAGAACTTCGTATGCGTGGCTAATTTCCTGGAACTTGTTATGATCACCTCCCTATCAGAAGAAAAGAAGGCATGAGCTCGCTGTCTGATGGCGAAGTGTATTGAACGAGGCTATGCAAACAGAGGCCGTCTGACGAGAGAGGGGCTGTATGTTGGCGAAGCAGACCATTTCTTGGGGGTGACGAAGACCTCAGTGAGATTGGGCTGGAAGGGTAGTGTGGTTACCTTATCAGGGTGATGCTTCAAGGCCAGCTTGCGGTAGGCCTTCTTGAGGTCACTATCGTTGACGTCGGGCTTGACCTCGAGGAGATCGTAAAACTTGGTTTCCTTGACCATTGTTAGTAGTGATCTTTGTTGGTGCTGTTGTAGTTGTTGTTGGGACCGGCTGCGGTTGCTTTAGGTTCTTGCAAGAGAGATGATTAGCAAGCGGAGGGAGGAGAGAGGGGAGAGGGGACAGATATAAAAGATGTACAAGGCCTTGGAAAATACTGGAAAAGTTCAGATGCCGAGGAAGTGAAGATGAAAGAAAGAAGAAGCCAGGATCGCGGACTTGCGCAAGAGGGTCAACCACTCAACTTCGTCTTCACTTCAGGCACCACCGTTCACGTGCAAGTGCATTGCCGCCCAGCCGTCACTGTTTTGTTTGTTCCCTGGGAGGCGCCACTTTTACAGTGCTTCTTTTTAAACCACCAACCCGTCCAACACTCTTCCCTTGGTCCTTCCCACTTACATACTTACTCTTTATCTACGGCGCCACGCAGAGCTTGAAGCAACATGGCGGATACTGTGCAGTTCTATATGGAGGAGATGATCCCCGAGATGCGAGATCTCGAGCAGAAGAAGATCTTTTCCAAGGTGGGCGAGGGTCTTTGTCTACTTTTATAACTATGACCAGTAGCCAAGCTGTTAGTCCATCCCACTTATCCGTACGAGCTTTCAAACTCGATAGAAAGAAATAGCATCCATTTTGAAGAAGCGCGAAAAGTTCGAGTACGCACTCAAGCGGAGGATTAGCAAGAAAGCCGACTTTTTGCGTTACATCGAATACGAGATGAATCTGGAGGAGCTAAGGAAGAAGCGGCGGGCCCGCATGGTCATTAAGGCTAAGATGTCGATCTCGGACTATGCAGGACCACGCCGCATCTACTTCATCTACAAGCGCTGCCTCACCAAATTCAAAGGCGATATATCGATCTGGCTCCAGTACATCAACTATGCAAAGAAGACAGGAGCTAGCAGAACCCTTGGAAAGATCTTTGCTCAGGCGATTCAGCTCCACCCTACCAACGAAAAGCTGTGGATCTTGGCAGCTGCATGGGAGTGGGAGGAGAACGCTAATGTTGTTGCTGCTAGAGGTAAGGATTCTATCCTGATCCAGACCGCTCCTCGCTACTTGCTCTTTCCCAAGGTGTTTCGAATAGTTTCACTCATCGTACTTTGTCTTCTTCTAGTGTTATTACAACGTTCTCTCCGCCTCAACACTACAACGGAGAGTTTGTGGCATGAATACTTCCGCTTGGAGCTCGTATACATTGCAAAGATTCTTGCTCGTCGCGAGGTGTTGGGTATTGAGGCATCACCCGAAGATCTGGAGAAGAGCTTGCTGGAAGACAAGGATGTCGATACTGACAACATGATCAAGCTCCCAGGTGTCACGGGCGAAGAATTCTTTGGCAAAGAAGGCGACAACATGGATGAAGACGAGGAAGAGCCGGTCTCTGGGAAGAAAGCAAAATCAAAAAACAGCAAGAAGACCAAGAAACATACACCTCTCACAGAAGAAAAGGCAGAGGGCTTGAAATCAGAGACCAACCCCGTTCTCCGAGGAGAGATTGCCATGGTCATCTTCAGAAATGGCATCCAAGAAATACCCAACTCCTTTGCTTTCCGTAAAGGGTTCCTGGATATCGCCAACTCATTCATCAAACCGAAGCCGCTCAAGGATGACTCGATTCAGTATATATATGACTCTATTGACCAGGACTTCAAGGACATTCCAGAGGCTCGTGCTCTCGTCGCCAGGCGTCCAATTGACGCACATAAAGTCGACGAAGTTGGCTATGTCAAAGGCGTAAGCGAGACAGTCAAGGCTTTTTGGGAGATCTGCGAAGATGGCGATATTAAATTATGGGAGCTCTTTGTCGAGAACATGGAAGAAGAGTACCGAAAGACACAGGAAGAGAACTTGGTATGGAGCCCGTGCGTTTCATCGTGTGTTGTTGACAAGTATGAAGTGCCATGAGGAGCTAACATCTGCACACTCTTTCAAATAGAAACTGTACTTTTTCAAAACGATCGACAAGATCTTCTCGACAATCGCCAAGAAAAAAATCCATTCTGAAGGACTCTATCTACTTCATATCAACTGGATTCTCACCACATCAAGCTTGTCAGTCGAGAACATCACAAAGAAGGCACTTGCTATCCTTGACAAGGCTACAGTCGAGTACCCAGCGTCAAGGTCACTATTGCTACAGCAAATCCGACTTTTGCGCACTCTACCTCGTTCGGAGCAGATCACACGACTACCAGATATATTTGCCCGTGCTTTGAATGCTCACTCGGAGAGCATCGCGATGTGGCGGGAGTATATCATATACCTTCGGGATGCCTTCCGTGATGGAACTATGAACAAAGAACAGGTCGAGAAGGCTTTCATGGATTCGATACGCATCACTACATCAATGTTGCCAGATGTCACAGAAGAGCGAGCCGAGATTGGTCTTATCAAACAGAGTGTAGGCGCTTGGTTCCTAGACTGGGCGAACGAGGTAGAAGGAATTGCTGGAGTCCGACGTGTGTACCTGATGCTCATGAAGAAGAGTTTGCCAGAGTTGGGATTCTTTATGGCTTGTATCAATCTGGAGAAGAATTCTGCGGATGAAGACGAGACAAGGACGGCCATTGCAATGCTCTATGACAAGGCGATTTCTGCTGATGACAAGAATGAAGGTTTGTACACCCCTCGAAAGATGCTCATGAAGACGATTTCGGTTCCTCTTCCTAACGCTGAAAGGATCTTCTTCACTTTGCCTGAATAGATACGTACTTGTCGTTCCTGAAGTACTTGAATGACACCAAACAGATTGAAGCAGCAAACAAGGTGCTGTGGAAGGCCCGCAAGGTTGTTGCCGATTACGATGCCTTCTCACAAAGGTACAACTCTATGCTCGAAGGCCGGTGGACAGAGCCTTCTTTTGGTGTAATGAAGCTGGACCAAGATCAAGACGCGGGCATGGACTTGGACACAGACTCGTCGTGAGATCATCCTTACCCCCCATCAATAAACTTCGTCTTTTTTGTCACGTTTGCTTCGCCGCTTTTCTGTCGATTCACGGCCCCTGTGCTTGAAGCACGCACCTCCTCGCAATATGAGCGTCATGCCCGCGTATCCCGTTCTCCTTGTCTTTTGCTTTCCTCACCTCTTAAACCTCTTCCTGCTGTATTCCCCATCCCAGAATGTCATCTAAAAAAGTATGTTCACAAGCTCCACGGCGGTCATGACCAGGAGTGGAATGAGCAATGTCTGAACTTCTCATTCGTTTGTGGAGACTGCAAGGTGTACTCAAGGACTGACGCTGTCTTTGCTCTTTGGTCATAGAGAAAGGAACCGCCACTGTACACATTGACGGCAGGAGCCGTTGCAGGAGCCGTAGAATCTGTCATCACCTATCCCACCGAGTTCGCCAAGACACAGCTACAGTTACAGGATGGCGGCGCAGCATCAGCCCGCAACGGCGGTGTTGTAAGTCGAACTTTATGTGCCAATCTTCAATCTCCATTTTACTGGATGGACACGCCGTACTGAGAGACGATGGGTAGGATGGAAGGGGTTCTTGAAGAGTATGAATTAGCAGATAAGAGTTTGAGAGTAAGAAACATTGGAGCTTGAAAGTTATGTGTCGGTCATTGTATTATCCCCCCGTGGGAACAGGGTGGAGAAGACTGATTGTTTGGGAGATGCCCGGGAGAACACGGAGCATGGGCCACCTGTACATCTT
>Ga0247824_10000628_pt1 | contig 17778 bp, 23 predicted proteins | sample 13C_PalmiticAcid_FD_194412 | JGI IMG/M metagenome (GOLD analysis project Ga0247824, IMG submission 194412) | Soil microbial communities from agricultural site in Penn Yan, New York, United States - 13C_PalmiticAcid_Day48 | ecosystem: Environmental > Terrestrial > Soil > Agricultural land... | reverse complement strand
GCCGGGTATCCTTGGGAGACTGAACAAAAAACTCGAGCTCCTTCAGGAATGGGCCTTCTCCCAACATACCGGCCTCTCGTGGAGATCCTGGCTCATGTCCCAGTCCCGAGAATAGCTCATATCCATCCAAGTAGCGCTCAACAACAAGAACTTCCAGTCCCCGTAATTGACGCAGAATCTTGTTCGCGTCATCGACTCGATTGTGATCGAACGAGTGGTGATGGACCAGCCAGACATGGACATGTTCTCATTAGATCCAACTGCAAAGCGCGGGCGAGTCGACAGCATCCAGGGCTGGTTGTCGGTTCTAACGACCGAGTTCCTTTGAATGTCTTTAGCACAGTCCTGGCATCTTGACACCGCACTCTGGTCTCAAGTGGGATCGCGATCAGCGAGGACATCAGGAGGCATCATGCTATCGGTCTGCTCCACTCTTGGAGCCGTCCTGTTCCGGCTCTTGCAGATAGATAAGCCAACCCTTCGTTGGATCGACTGGACTGGGGAGGAGGGACCGGCTTGTATCTCAACCCTGAAAACAGCCCACAGGATGGTGCCGCAGCACGAGGCATCGAATTGGTGGCGTTTTCGCCCCTAGGCTGCGCTCGACAGATGGATACCATCTTCAGTAAGGTTCCTATGTGCTGAGTCAAAAGGAGTCGTCCCCTCGATTTCTAAACGATATTAAGGTTGCAACCATTTGCGCAGGCATCCAGCATGTAGACCTGGTGTTACAGGTGCTGGGAAAGTGAGTATTGACGTAAAGCAAAAAAAAAAAAAAGGCTCCGCGATAGTCATGTCCAATGAAAGAAGGGTTTCGTTGACATTGTACCATGCTCTCCAGCAGGATCCACGGAAGGCAGCCATCCACACTTGCACATGGGGTGTTGCACAACATGATTCTTTAGCCATCGGAGAATTGGTAGAAAGTACCAACCGACAAACAAAGAGTCAGCAAGTTGATGGAAAACAAGCAAGTTGACGGCATGGTCAACTATCGCGTTGAGCTATTAAAAGGTATACTACAGGAATACAAGACTGTGTGAGCAGACAGGCCCCATGGGCGTAGATAGGGATAACGACGGAAGATCCCCTACTCGCCATGGGATCAACCACATCCCGTTATAAAAGGCGGCCGCTGCATCTCGGAACTTCATACCTTCATACGAGGAAGATTGGATTCTTACTTCCCCCCTTCTGTGCGCATTACCCAATGACATCTCTCACGATTCGACTCCAAGACCCTTACCTGGTCCTTCGGGATACCAGTGAGCATTCTTCCATTTCAATACCATACTCATCATCATCCGCATCTCCTGACAGCAGTTCTGCGTCGTCGATATCAACAAGTTCATCCTTCGCCGCATCAATGGAACAAGCTTCACCTCTTTCGTCCATACCTCCTTCTCCAGCCATGACTCAGCGTCAATCCTCTTTTCTGACAGGAGTCTTGATATTGACGATATCAAAGCCTATTAAAGTCGCGTCCCTGGCTGTAACACTGAACGGATCATCACATCTTGCCCTCTCAAGCACATCAGCAACACAAACGGTTGACAAGCGCATTGCACACTACTCTCGACAACACTTTCGTGTCCAGCAATTCCTGATAGAGCCATCGCCTGATCCCGAACAGTTCACAACTATCACTGCACCCTCTGCTTCCAGTGCGCCGATCCACACTGACGGAGATCCACTTTGTGACAACCAGATCGCTTATCCGTTTGCCATTCAGGTTCCGAACGACGTGCCAGTGTCGGTAACAACGCCTCATGGAGGGACGATCTACCGTCTGAGCGCAGAGTTGACAATGGCGAAATCCAGGGGTGCATCTTCAGGGATCAAAGCGCTGCTGTCTGCTGCAGGTGTGGGGTCATCAGTTGTCACCGCTGTGACCACAGTGAACATCTTTCGAGCGGGCTTTTTGCGCCATCCGAAATCAACAGTAGCAACACAAACACCACGAGCGATGGGGGCGACGGCTTGCCGTAGTACGGAAGGGAGCGCCGCTCTTGTCCATCAAAATAACGAATTGGACCCACTGGACTCTCGTATTTGCGCAGCGCACCTTGTTGACGAGCATGGCAGCAACGAAAATAATGACAGCGGTGACAACAGCGACAGCAACGATGGCAACAGCAGCGACGAGGAGAGCGGCTTGGATTCGGATTCAATCTCCCATACCTGGCCCGATCACTTGGATGCTACTGTCTCTATTCCGCATGTCCATCTTCCGCCAAAGTCCCAGCCCAATCTCAAAGTCCGCGTCAAGCTTCTCGGAGCTGTTGATGTAACCATCAAAGCCTTCCAAGCATCGTTGTATGAGCGTGTTGTCTTTCGTGTCGCCAGGACGATCAACATGGAAAAGACAGGTCGAGGGAAACAGACGAGTATGTCCGTTGTTGGTATTCGGGAACGACCTATAAGCACACAGCGCATGGATGAAGGTTGGCAGCAGGCCTCGGGATCCTCTGTTCAAGTCGAAAAAGTCTGTCGATTTGTAACACCCAACACTGTCCGTGAACCGAACGAACTCTACTCCTCACGCAATTGCAACGCTTCTACTTATGGCCGGATCTCAAAAAGTGCACGTCAACGTCTCAAAGAAGATGAGAAAGATCCATCCGTAAGCCCGTCAGAAATCGAGTATGGGGCGATTGACATTGAAGTTCAGCATTTTTTGAGGTTCAGTCTTTTGTTCAGCGGGCGGACCTTGAGCTCGACAGACAAGACTGTTGAGAGGCAACTTGGAGACATACCAGTCGTGGTTCGAGGCGTGCCTGGTGAGCTCAAGTGCGATGCCACTGGTCTTCCGTCTTATCTGGATTCCTTTTCCACTTCCATACCCTCTCTGGATGAAGAGCGAACATACGAGGCAGTGACACGAGCAAGTCTGAGTAGCCATGAACGGGCTGGTGGATTCTCAGGCATCGAAGGAGAACCAAACAACTATAATCGAGCCTCGATACTGTCCTTAGCATCCTTGATTGGATTAAGGCCTTCGGAAGAGGATTTGGAGAACGATGATGCGTTCATGGCTATCATGGGTCTCCGGGAGTCGAGGACACCTCCACGCTATGAGGATAGTATCGGTCGGCCGTCTTTGGACACCATCGGTACCAATAGTGATCTTTCAATCCAATCGCCAATGTTGCCAAGGACAGATCGTACAGGGGACTCGCAGAACATCAATAACACGGGATCACATTCGGCTTAACAAGACAGGACAGTGTATTACTCTTTCCGAGCTGCCTTCCTCCGCGAAGTCTTCCTGTTGTCACGCGCCAAGATCTCCTCCAGTGTGGTCAACTGGACCTTGCCCTCAAGATCATACTCAGAGGTGGACCCTAATTCAGTCTTCATCCCCAGTTCACTGTCGCCTTCGGAATGAAGGATGGCGTCCGATTCATCATCTACTTCGTGCTCGTCAACATCTCCAGTGCCATGATATTTCTTTGCAGACTTGCGAGCCATCCTCATCTTTCGTTGCCGGATCTTTTCAGCCTTTTGCCCACGTTTCGACATCTCGCCGTTGTAATACTCATCCAATCGGTTGATGAGGATCTTTCGCGCTAGTTTTCTGTTCTGCGGCAATGACCTTGTCGCCTGGCATTGGACAACAATCCCAGTCTCATGATGCTTCAGTTCAACATTAGAGTTGGTTTTGTTGATTTTTTGTCCTCCATTTCCACCTCCCTTGATAAAGCGTTCTCGAAAGTCTGTTTCCAGAAGGATAATCTCCTTGTAGGGTTGCGAGTGCTTTTTAAAAGTGGGTGATGATGTCTCTGCTTCTTGTTCTGTCGGTTCGATTCCACTGGGGTCGGGTGATAACGAAGAGGCCGAGGAAGAGCCGGTCTTGACAAGAGGTGAATGTTGCTGGTTCTTTTGAAGACCTGCTCCAAAGTTCCGACCTGGTCCTGCGCGCAAATAAGATGCGCGTATTTGTTGTTGTCCTGAACTTGAGAACCAGGAAGAGTGACAGGAGCTCAAGTGCGGTTGTACTGAGCGGGAGAATGCTGTCCTGTGGACGACAGCGAGGCTGTGAAGATGGAAGCGCGCGACAGCGCTCTGCATTGGAACCGGCGCCTTGTCTTGAGTGAGGGTGGTGAATGGCGTAGTTGTGGGGGTAAGATCCTGATCACCCCCTGGCTTTTTGGACAAAGAAGGTGGAGATCAGCTCTGTCTCTCCAAACACGAACTCAATCCCGGTGCCATATCACGGGATGACTGAAGTGATGCAGACTTTCTTTCCTCTCTGTTCTCGGTCATGGCTCTTGTTGTGCTGGTGCCAGGCTGGGTGCTGGAAGGTTCTCCTGGCTCAGAACTGAACCACACCGCGTGACTGTGCACGTCCTCCAAAGCTTGCTTGCAGGACTTGCTGCTCCAACTCTCCTCCGCTCACGTTCAGCACCAGATCCAAAAACACGACCACGACCCACGACCCACCACCACGAGAATCCGATCAACCTCGGGGACAGGCAAGGGATAACATGGACTTTCACGAAGAGGACCCTGACCTCGCAGAAGCCATTCGCTTGTCACTAGCAGAATCGCAGCTACGGTCTTCGCAAAGTGCAAGGCCTAGCCCTTCTTCGTTGCCCGCAGAGCGGCCTTTGCCACTTGTGATTGACCTCACGGACGATATGGAGCCGGTCAAAGTTGAACCATCCACAGAGACAATCGAACATCTCCACGGCCCAAGGATTGGCACCTTTGAACGTCAAGGCCCTAGGATTGGCACCTTTGAACCTCAAGGTCCTAGGATGGGCACTTTTGATGACACCATCAACGGCAACATCAACAACAACAACAAGGAAGACGAGGATTTGAAGAAAGCGATTGCCCTTTCATTAGTGGACAGACCAGGACAGAAATCCAGTCCAGGTACATCCACTAAGAGGCCAGCTCCAGTGGTTGAGGCGCCAACCCCGTTTGACTTTGACCAACTCAACCGGGCAGAAATGGAGCGTGCTCGGCAAGAACGTATTAAAAGGAAGGCTACAGCCGGAAACGCACCACCAGCGGCACTGCAGAGTAACGGGATGGCGAAGAAGTCCCGGCTCACAAGCCCGGCATCAGATAAAGGGATGGCAGCATCGTCAACAGCATCAACATCATCAGCATCATCAACACCATCGCCATCATCACGTCCTGCGGCAACGTCAAGGCCACAGGTGTTACCATCGCCATCAATGCCGACAGCATCGACTGCACCGTCAACAGCACCGACACAATCGCCTCGTCCTGCCACTTCATCCGCCTCATCTGGCTCATCATCTGTACCGTATCCCGCTCAGTATCTTGCTGCGACATTCAGGAACACTTGTATTCAAGGAAGAAGTGTCGGTAGCTGGGACATTCGGTTTGAAGACCTGCTGAACAAGGATTACCTTATGAAGGCGATGTTAACAACCTATCAGCTGGATGAGGAATGGCTTCGGAAATACCTGCCAAAAACGCTCCCCCAATGTATAGTGAAGAACTGGACTGGGGGGTCCAAGGACGAGGTAACATTCCTGCTAGGCAAAACAACTAACATGATTGTAATCTGTCCATTTCCATTTCACGAAGAAAGGCAACGACTTTTGACCAATTCCCTTTTTCTTTGCCTATCCTATATTCCTCAGCCTCGCTACCAACGAATTGGCAAAAATGTCTATTATGTACACCCACCTCTCTCTGGGAACGGAGGATGCTTCCACCCCAAGCTGATGCTTCTATTCTACCCCACATTCTGTCGAGTTGTGGTCTCCTCTGCCAATCTGGCAAGTATAATAGCAATTGATTCAAGTTGTTTGGCAATTGCATTTATCTCGGTATTGAGTTATTAATCAGTGGATATTCACTCGATGGGTGTGAAATACTCATTTAGGTCGACCACGACTGGAGTGAAATGGTGAACACGCTCTATGTACAGGATTTCCCCTTTTTACAAGCAGCCGTGGAGGACCCGGATGAGCTTGGTGAATTCGGCTCGACTCTATACAACTATCTGACGTTAATGGAAGTACCCGAGAGGATTCTTTTTGTGGTCAAGACCGTGGACTTTAGTTCGGCCAAGGTACTCCATGAACGCGATGATATTTCACTTTTACTGAGCCTTGAAATCCTGGTGTCAACTACTGACCACGCGTCTGCACCCGCAATTCCAAAGGTGCTCCTGGTTCCGACTGTACAAGGCACGTACCCGGTCGCGTCCAAGTTCACATACGGTATAGCACAGCTGTCCAAGATTTTGCAGACGAGGACGTCGCAAAACGAAGGAATGGAGATTGAGTATCAGGTAAAATTGATTGTCGCACCCTGTTCTATTGGATTGGCTGGCAGCTGTGCCCTTGTTTATTTCTAACCATCCTTTTATACCTCTTTTAGACTAGCTCCGTTGGAAGGCTCAGTCTAAAGTTTCTATGCGAGTTCTCCAGAGCGAGCCGAGGTGTGCCTGTCAGGTCAAGGTACAAGACCAATGTCGAAGAGAGATTACCACCCATCAAAGTCGTGTTCCCAACAGAACGACATGTGCAGATGAGCAGGTTAGGCGAGGACGGCGCAGGAACGGTTTGTTTTCAGAAAAAGTTCTGGGACGAGCATTCATTCCCAAAAAGAGTCATGCACGATTTTGAATGTGTTGGGGCCCACAAAGGTTCATTGATGCATTCCAAGGTGAGAAATGAACTTGCTACAAAGGCTCTGGCGAAGGAATCTGGTTTTCGTATGACACTGTTTCTTACATAACTCGCCCATCTGATCATTCCTCCGGATGAAAGTTCATTCTCGCCAAATCGTCAGTACCACTATCAAGCATCGACGGCAGGCCATTGGTTATGCCGGGAACATCAAGGAACGTGAACCAGCCAAGAGAGACTGGATGTGCAGGCTGGATCTATGTTGGGTAATGCCACAAAAAAAAAAAATGCTTGCTTCCAGACGAGACGTCGTTTTGTTGTGATGTCCTGTTTTCATAACACTGACACTCTATTGTCGATGGTCGATGGTCGATGGTGTTTATTCTTTTTCTTCCAGGAGCGCAAACTTGTCAGAGTCGGCATGGGGAACAATTGCAAACAAAAAGGACGCCATAACATCTCAGCACGGTCTGGTTGTCTCAATGCGCAACTGGGAACTTGGTGTCGTTTACATTATTGAAACCGAGGAGGATATGCGAGCTATGACTGAAATCGCTCAAGCGAGTGGGTTAGATCGTGCAAGCGATGGAAGCATCCAGTCCTTCTTTGGGCCATTACCAGTGCCTTATAAGAGACCCTTGAGGCCGTACGATGTCAACGATCGGCCATGGTGTTTCTTCTAACGGTGCTATTCGTTGGAATAAAGACGAGCAGCCTAATCGGACATACTACCCTGAACACCCACTCCATCGAGTCGGGTTTAAAGGATCGAAAACGCTGTCCCTGCGCCGCACAAAGTGATGATCAATTGCCAACCCTGAAAGGATTCGGTTTGATTTTTCACCATTCAATTGTTCTTTTTATCGAACTTTTGCTAGCTAGCTAACGATCCCCCCATTGTTTTAGGACGCCCCAATGCCATGCAGTCGTAGCGCATGCTTCAGTTTAGCATCCTCCAATGGATCCCTGTTGAGACATCCTCTGATGCGTTGCAGTTTTTCCCAATGAACCGTCATCCACTCGACCTCTACCATGCTGATTTGAGGTATATAGCGCTCATATGATGAATTGATGTCAAAGTCAAGCGTGGTCAACTGCTGTAGGCTCGCCAAGTGTTCAAGTCCACAAGTTTGCCGAAACTCAAGCACACCTTCGTTCCCGCCGTCGGGATAGTACAATGTGAGCCATTCCAGGCGCGTCAATGTTGACAAGCGCTCAAAAACTAACGGCTGCAAGTTCTGTTCCGACTCTCCAAACTGAAAACAGATCTTCAATTGTCGAAGTTTCTGGCAGCTCCAAGGTCCTGCTTCTGCAATATCTTTAGCGAGTATGCTCCTTGCGGTCAGAACCTCCAACCTCGGACAGTAGCACAGTATATCTCGGAGAATGGAACTTGTGTGAGAGAAGCAATCTTCAAGATTCAACTCTACGAGAACGCTGAATTGGAAATGTAGTGCCTGGGATGCCTGTATCCCAAAGATACGGCTAAAGAGCTCGAGACGAGTTATGCTCCCACAACCCTCTCCAGCAGCTCTGAGTATGGACGCCAAATCTGTGTCCTGAAGGTTACCTTCGATGACGACTCTGTCAAGATGTGGCCAATGGCCTCTTGCAATAGGATGGGTGACCAGTCTTGGGAGAGGGTCATCGTCCTCGTCCCCGACACTCCAGTAGAGGTCCTCCAGTTTTGGGCATCGAAGAATCAGACCCAACTGGGCTGCTTCATCCGGCTCTTTGATCTCCCATATCCACAATTTGCGCATTCGATCAAATACTGCATCTGTTGGGAGACTTCTGCGTCCGAATGCGACTCGGCCCAACTCGAGACTTTCCAACTTGGTGCATGCTCTCCAAAACCCTGGTACATCCATATTTTTCAGCTGAATTCGATAAAGGTTCAAAGATCTCAGGTGGCAATGTGTGGATAGCGACAACCAGGATGCTGTTGCCACCTTGACGCATTCAAGACTGAGGTTGACCAGTAATGGACACATCTCCACAAGATTCAGCAAGACAATTTGATCCTGAGGACTGGAAATGCAATTGATGGTCAACCTGCGTAGGTTCGGATACCAGCGCCTCTCAAGCCCACAGAGATCTCCATAGAGTGAAAGGTTGTAAATGAGGTGGCAATGGCGATCGATGTCCAATGGGTGAGGGCCGAACCAGGGTCCAGAGGCGTCCTCGGATCCTGCTTTGACCATTCGCCATCGGTAAAAGAGAAACAAGTCTTTCCAGCTTTTGGAGACGAGAAGGCAACTTGTAAGGTCTCTGCTTTCAAGGTAGGAGGCGATAACATGTGCAATCTCGGGTATATCCAACGGGTTTTCGGGCGGCATTCGATATTTTTTTTTTTTTTTTTTTTTTTTTTGTTGAGGTGCGTGACACAAATAGGGAGGATGTTGAAGACAATAGAATTGAAAGATTGAATCAAATGGACTGGCGAAGAGAGAGAGAGAGATAGAGACAGAAAGAAAGAAGAGAGAGATAGAAAGAAATAGGCGAGAATGGGAATAAGAAAGTGCGAAAAAGAGAAAAAGTAGCAGAACATTGAACAATAAGGTTTCAGCATGCACATGCCATGCACCAAGTACTGACTTTTTTTGCCCTCTTTTTGCATGAATGGGTCCGCATACTCTGGGTAGACCCATGTTGAGTGTTGGCCTTATCTGTCGCCACGTCGGTGGTTGCGTTATCTGTTGGTCTTGTCAATGGTGCAAAGCTGCCAAGGAATCGAGATTGTGAGTAATGGGTGGAAACTGTAGAACAAACGACCTTGTGGACTGTTCCCAACAACCAATGCAATGTCCGAGGTTGGAAAAAAAAAATTCCCAGCAACGGCGCCAAGTCCATGATGTCATTGGGGTCCTTGCGTGATTTGGGTTCAAGGTGCACATTGGTTCCCCGTGTGCATTGAACCTCATGGATGCCATGGACCTGGGGGCAGTCCTGGTGAAACGCCTACGAACCAGGATGACTCGTATGTCGGGAGAAATGCCGAAGCTGTTAGAAGCAAGGGCTGCAGAGAAAAGACCGACAGGACTTCATCCATGGAGTGGTACGCTCCACAGCGGGAAACGAGGCTTGGAGCACCTACTGGATCGCAATAGTGAACGGCGTTAGAAGTCAGCTCTGCACAACGTTTAGTCCTCAAGAGCTGGGGTGGACTGATCAAGGCTACACAGACCAACAGGGATCGGCCATGATTCTGAATGAGCTCATGGCAAGATCGGGCATGAGCGAACGAGGGGTGTGGAGTGAAAGGGTAAGGAGAATCCAAGAAGCTCGCTTTTGGCTGGGACACACCACCGCCCACTCCCTGTTTCACTCCACACTGCCTGCCTCATCGCAACGTTTGGTGATTCCCTCTCAAGAGACTTCGTGTACAAACAGGTGCGCTCACGCAGTAGCACAGCAAAAACAGCCAATGCGACTTTGATGACCGCAACCGTTGACGAAAACGCCCGCCATTAATTGCATGATAGCCACAGCGCCACTTTCTGTCGTTCCTTGTTCCCAAAGCCGTTACGGAGACGGACAAGTCCACAAGTTTTGAAGGTCAATCCCATGTACTACCCATGTCTGCCAACCGGCTTCTAAGGCTTACCTAAGCTCAACAGAGCATAATGCTCACCTTTGTTGTCCAAGAAGGTCAAATTGAAGGCGGGAACAAAATGTTGTGGTCGGATCGTCGGCCACTGGCGACATTACAGCATTGGACAGAAAGCGGTGGTATTACAGAGGAATATGACAGGAGGGTCGCTGGAGGATGTCTCACACAGGAGCCGAACGGCAGTGGGGCGACTTCTTCCACAAAACAGGCTACATGCGACGAAGGTCGATAGAGTCGCATTTCATTACAGCCTGTGTTTGCACCTGACAAAGCACTACACCTTGTGGGATTCCTCCAACTCAAACTCTTGAGCGAATGCACTCAAATACCCGCCTCTTTGCATCACTCTGGCAGGCTCAGATGAGCTGTTCATGTCGACTGGTATTGCTACCGCATCAATGCAGTGGGGCGTCAGGTCGACCAGCGGTAGGTACATCTCCATAAGGTTCATGACGGCCTTACGATGCCGAACTCTCCAAGCCCATGCGTATCTCAACAAAGTCAGAGCTGAACTGTGGAGCAGAGGTATATGCTCCTACCATTTGCAAGCACTCCTCACTAGGCCGATTTGTCAAATTCTTTAATTTGTTCGACAACGAGGTTCTTGGAGAGGTTCTGGCCGTAGAGCTGTTGAGAGTAATCATTGGATGTTACTAGTCCTGCAACGATCCATTGACTCTCTGAGAGTTGCACGACCTGTAAGATATCCTCCATTCTGAATGCCATGTGCGCGCTCGCAGAGGTACAGAACGCTTACGCCGTGGAACAGAAAATCTGAATCAACGGAAACAACGGACACCGATCCTGGATGGTTGTTGGCCTTCAAGCCAATACATATATCCGCTTCCCCACGGCACTGGCACACCTGCCATCCATTCTCCTTCAAACCACGGGCGAGCGCAAGCTTCGTCTCAGGGTCAATTGTTCTTGCAGTCGCCCACGCCTCCTTTTTTTTTTTTGCTTGAATCTGTCGTTATTGGTGAGGAGTTCTCGAAGCTGGCCAGCGTTCTGTCTAAATCTCTCCACTTTCTTTGTATGGTCAGATGTTCGCTTTTCTTGGGCCATGGACTTTTGAAGAGTGAGTATCCCATCAAAATGCAGTGTGGTGGGATGGGTCTTGTGTGAAGGACTCGGCCAGTTTTGAATGGATGATTTGTACCAGCCTCTGCATCGTGTACTGGTGTTGCTGCGGAGATCATCGTACACTAGCCTCTGCTGGTTGGTCCTGATGTAGGAATAGTAAAGACCCATCACCCCCACATCAAGTCCTTGAAGACCCCTACAATCCATCGGAGTGCCGACCACCTTCAAAGCCTTCAGGACATCGTACGTGTCCTGTACCCCCATACCGAGGGTCCCTTGGAGTACCTTTTATTGTCCACGTCAAACAGCTCGGATACCACGAGCTCGAAAGATCTCCTTGGCGGCGGCGCTATTCTGGTTAACATCAATCCTCTCAAGCCTTTTCCAGTTTTCCACCATCCACTCAGCCTCCTTCACACCTAGTGGTTGTTTGTTTTCAAGTTTAAGTCGACTCAATCGACTCAGGCTTGCTAGCACACTCAGCCCACGGTGAAGACAAAAGTCCAAAGGCTCCGTATTCTCAATTCTCTCAATACGCCCGTTATTATTGAGATAGAGCTCTTCAAGTTGAACCAGACTGGAGAGGCGTTCCAATAACAATTGATTCAGGTGCAATTCCTCCTTGCTGAACAGGAAACAAATATCCAGCACCTTCAATGATAGACAGATCCAAGGCTTTCCTTTCATCACATCGCTGGCAAGAACACAATCGACCACGAGGGATGTCAAGAGCCGGCAAGAGCAAAGAATGTCGGAAACCATGGCGGACGTTACATCATTACAGAATGAGATGTACAAATGCGTGATGGTGCCAAAATGACCGCGCAAGGCACCGAATGCCAGGTCCCCAAACAGAGTGTCAGCAAAACTCAATCTAACCGCTCGTTGCATGTTGCTCAATATCAACCCAATATCCTCATCCGAAGTGTCGCTATCGTTGTGGATTGCCATCCTCTCGAGCTTGGGCCATGTCCCCTGGGCCGCTACTTCTGCTATACGTTCGGTTCCTTGATGCTGGAGATAATGAGCTATGACCCACGTCAATGTTTCCAGCTGTGAGCTGCGCTGCAACAAACAGTCAAGTGGACCCCAAATTCCCACCCCCCGTTGTAGCTCAATGGTCAAACGGCGTAGTCGAGGAAAGTCCGTAGGTAATATTCCTTTTGCAGGAAGTGTTATGGGTAAAGTACAATTGTCCAGTACGATTGATTCCATTCGGGCGCAGACTTGCCATAGGGCTTCCGATTGATCGAGAGGTAGATGAGTGGACGTCAAAACCAAGTTATTCAGATGTAAAAGATCCGCTGCCGCCGTTTCCCAGAATCCTGTCAGGTCGTCCTCATCAAATCCTGTGAGTTCAAGGTAGCTCAACATCGTATTGGACTTGATCAGCTGCCCTGCGACTTCAGGGCTGGTACGCTGAAGTGTTAGCCGTCGCAGGTTAGGGTAGTGAAAGATATGATCCAGCCAAAATACTTTGCTGATAGCGATACTGGCAATGAGTTGGCGGTGAGACCATAAAGTCGAGGACAGAGTTTCCGAAGCCCTTTTGATGGTAACATCCTTCCACAGACATGGCAGGAATGATAAATACCAAGGCTTGCAGACGCGAAGGCATTGGGCCAAGTCCTGCCTCCTGCAATAACCTGCTACCACGGAAGCGATCTCTGGTAGTTCAAGTGGGGCTCCTGGAGTCATTCTGATACAAGGTAGCGATGGAGACAGCTGGCTACCGGTGGCACGTTGCACTTTGAAGTAAGGTCGGCAACGATGAGATGAGATGAGGAGAGCGATGAGGTGCAAGTGCCTGCGCACAGCCACTCTATCCTTTCAAGGACTGTAAGCGACATAGTCGCGCGAATGTCTGGCTACAGACTTTGGAGGTCCGAACGCTTGTCAGCTACGTTCATCCTCATGTCAGATCTATTCTACGCCACGGATGAACACTATCCATTGATAACAACAAATAGATCACGTCTTATGCCATTGAAAGGAAGGCCACCGAAGGCCCAGTTCAGCTATGGCTATGTACACTCAAGCCCGTCATGACTCCTGGATTGGTCGTGGGTAGCATTGTCATCGCCCGTCGGAACACAATCCATTGACTCTGGATATTTCGATCTTGTATCCCTATCAGAGAGCATGTGCTTGAAAATCAACTCGTGGTTAGGATGCCATTTTACCTGCCTTCCAATACCTGTTGTGGGTGACATCCAGGAAGAAGATGCATGGAGAAGAGCGAGTTCCCGCCTTTACTTGCTTCAACGACTCTTTCTTCAGCCATGCTGATGCAATGCTTACCTCCTTTGACGGGATACCCCATAGAAGAAACATTGTTCATGCTCGTTGACCCATTTGCGATAACTCTTCCATGATCCGTGTTTGTCACACCCGAAAGACCAAGACCAACGCCCTCCAAGGCATTTGTGACTGTAGAGACGGACCCATGCGAAGATGCATTGGACAATGACGCTGTATGGCCACTCGTGCTATATGCGAGCGATGTTGGTGGGAGGTATGGCTGTTGTTGATATGAAGACTCAAACGCCGTGTATGATTGAGACGCGATCACCGAGACTGGGGACTGTGGTGGGTACTGCTGACTTTGCTGCTGCTGGTGCTGCTGGTGCGGCTGTGGGTGAGTTGATTGAGTCTGGGACATGCTTCGTTGATGATACCCAGCTTGTGGTTGCTGTGCAAGGTACTGTTGCTGTACCAGTTGCTGCTGTTGAACCAAACGCTGCTGTTGAGCAAGCGCCAACTGGCTCTTGTAATCCACTGGACCATGTGTGGATGATTGAGCAACATAGCGCTCGCGTTGCTGCTGAGTAGGCTGAGTCGAGTACGGCTGACTGTAATGCTGTTGCTGCTGATATCCATGAAGCGGGGTTGCGTACGGTTGTGAATAAGTTTGTGCGTACGGATTCTGCTGATGTGGGTTGTATCCTTGAGATGCGTACCCTTGTTGATATTGCGTATCACTGTAAGGGTACCCTTGATGCGACGTATGCTGCTGCACAGGATACTGTGGTCCATATCCATAAACTGGGTTGTAGGAAATGTTTTGCGTGTAATCCGGAGGCCGAGAGTGCTCATTTTGAAGGGGTTGGTCGTACGGCTGCTGGTACGCAACACCGCGCTGGTGCGTCTGCTGTTGAGTTTGTGGTGTTTGCGAATAGGTCGATCCGATGTTCACATCCTGGCTCGACACGGTGTGTGTTGGCATTGTTGGTCGGGCTACAGGTGGAGCAATCGACCCTGTAGGGCTGTACGGGACATACGATGGCTGTGGGCGAGCGTTCCTATCCTGTGCTTCGGTTTCGTTGGGCTGAATGGATGGGAGTGGCGAAGTGATGTTGGGTGCCATATCGGATGACTTCTTTGGTCGCCCCCTTTTCAATCCTGGAGCTGGCTGTGTGTTAGAAACGACATTCGCATGCTCGGATGAAACGTGCTGCTGAAGCTCCTGTTCACTCGAGTATGAGCTAAAGATTCACGTCCAAGACAAATACACATTATGTTGGTCGTTACGGTCGATAGGATGCATGGAGCGCTCCGATCATTAGAAGACTCCAACTTACGCGCTACACTGCTGCTTTGTGGACAAGTTCGCGAAATTGCAACGGAATCGGTGTTGGCCAGAAGGTACAACACGTGTCTTGGGAGGAAGCTGCGAATCCAGCTCAGGTTTCTCAATCAAAGTGACCGCCACCTTCTGAGGCGGAGAGCCTGGAAGCTGTTGTGTCGATTTCCGCTTGTTGGACTTGGCCGATTTGAGAGTTTCATTCTTCGGTGGCTCTTCCTCTTCCTTTGGTGTCGCCTCTCGAGACGACCCGTATGTCGACGATTCTCGAAGCGAGCTAGGGGATCCAGCCATTGATTCATTAGTGTGTTGTTTTCCTGCCTTGTCCACCATGGATGCACTGGGGAGCTTTTTAATGACCAAGGGCTGGGGAAATAGCTTCAGTTGAACGGCATCGGGCTTGTGGCCTGGAGGGAAGCAGCTTGCCCAGTTTTTGATCTTTGAGACTGACTTGTAAGACTCGTTGTAGCGCTGCTCACAAACGTAGATGCTCTGGCCTTCCTGCCAATCCACTGGGCGTCCGCGGGTGTAATCCTTTGTCTGCAATACAAAACATCTTTCCAAAATATCGTTGACAAGATGCTCATAGACGCCTGCTGCTTTGACAACTTCTGATGAATAAAAGCGACTGGCGTAAGGATGCACGATATGTTCCGGTCGTAAGAACCATATAGCATCCAATCCTTGAACTCCGCTAAGGATGCAAGGGTGGGTTCAAGATGTCAGACGTCATGACTAGTATTGAACATGAACATATCATCAGAAGAGATGGAGTTAACTCACCTTTCCTCCTGCCAGAGAGCAGAGATGAGGCCGATGGTGGGTTTCTCTGGGTCACTATCGTTTTGGATGTGAACAAAATCACCTAAAGAACCATAGATCCATTAGCACGGCAAGTTATGAGACAAACCCATGCATTGTTAAACATTGATAACTCTTGCTTACCCACTCGATACGTTTGACCACGATGGACAACCTCCTTGAGTTCATAATCATGTTTCCGCGTTCTCTTTCCTTTCGTCTGGCGTCCTCTACCGTTCTTGCCGATGGCTTTCCAAAACAGTTGCTATGGACAGGTTCAAAAATAAGATCGTGTGAGCAAGTCAACCAAGATTATACGTGACAGACTCGACGAATGACACGCTTACCTGAAGAGTTTCTGCGTCGAGGTACACGTTTGATCCCTCCGCATTGTAGTGTTTGGCATTGTCGAACATCAAGTTGACATCCTTTTCGAATCTTTCCAGCTTGGAATATGTGCCTTTGTTAATCCTCTCCTCGATAATGTTGATTGCGATGGGCTTGGTGATCTATGGTGATTCCATTATCAGGTCATAGTCAGCGTTCCCTTGTGCGATCGCAATCCTGGTGAACGATCAACGTTGTGTGCATCCATCTTCTTACCTCCTTGTAGTAATCTGGATAATCTTCTTGGTTTGGTAACTGCAGGAAAAGCTCCGCTACTTGTCTCCCGCTACAGCAGTTCATTGAAGTTTAGCACAGGGCAAGTTAATAACAAGGTACCATAATGGAGATTTGTCATCCTGAATACTACAGTACCGTACCTTTCATCCTCATGGTTCTTGACTGTCTGCAGAACACGATAGCAAAATTCTGCCGAGAACTATAGTAAGAAAGAGAATAACATCCTTAGTAGAACGCAGATATCGCAATCGTGATTATCATCAATTCCCAGTAGCGAGGAGGCTTACCTCTTCCTTGGGTTGCGGATTGTTTTCACCGCTGAGGGCTTTTAGGGTGATATCGATATGGCTCTAGAATAGTGAGAGAGCGACTGTCAGTGTCATCCTAACATGCCATCATGAATAATCGAGACAATTACACGAAGGCGATGCGCCATTTCGGATACCTCGAGAATCGATGCGTCTCTGTACACCATGGAGCCTTCCCTGTTATACTTTTTGGCATTAGCTATCATGGTTTTGAGATCCCGTCCAAAGTTCTCCATGTTTTCATCATTGTATTCGCCATTCTGAAGTCGTCCCTAATAGCGGCAATAAAAACGTAAACCAAGTATTAGAACCTTGTACGACCGACTTTTTGTCTATAGTCACCATCTTGAAAAAGCCTTGAAGGTCTTTCTGCTGACCACAAGGCACGGTAGCTTGCAAAAAAATCGTAAACAAAAACAAGCATCGTTACCCTGATCGTGTCGAATGCTACGGGCGTCTCGATGAGCAAGTAGTAATCGGGGTACTCTTCGCGGTCTGGGAGTTCCAGGAAGAGTCCCGATATCGACCGACCACTAGTTACAAGAAAAAAGGGAATGAGAAGTGTAAGGATCAAGTTTGAGTTGTGAGCCGACGGTCGCTCTCTCTCTGTGTGTCTCTTTCCACTTGGGTTGCGACTCTACCTTTTGTCCGTCAGCTCTTCTAGTCTGCCAAGTATGGTTGCCATAGCCTCTTGCTTGTTCTCGACAGGAAGCCCCTCTGTAATCGAGGTTGAGCCCTTGGCTTTCCTTGGAAGTGGCATTCCTCGGGTCTAGCGCAAAGTGAGAAGGGTGTGAAATAAACAGGTGAGCACGCCTTGAATGAGAAACTGGGGCAATGGATCAATGAGTGGTGGGCCGACACGTCGACGGAATCCTCCGAACCTTGTTGTGGTGTGTAGGCCAACTGAAGGCAGAGGAAAGGACAGGCAGAGCAAAGAGGTCGAGGAAGAAGAAAGTGCGAAGCAAGACAGAGTGAGGTGAGAAGAAAGACACCTGCTCTCACCACGGTTCCTTAGGATCCTTTTTTTTTTTTTTTTTTTTTTTTCGCGCGGGAAACGTGGCAGGAGAGCGTTGCTGGGTGCCCGAACCAAGGCTCAGCGAAAGGTGAGGGATAGAGAGAGCGAGGTTGTACGGGTACTCGGCTTCG
>Ga0247824_10000625_pt1 | contig 17808 bp, 5 predicted proteins | sample 13C_PalmiticAcid_FD_194412 | JGI IMG/M metagenome (GOLD analysis project Ga0247824, IMG submission 194412) | Soil microbial communities from agricultural site in Penn Yan, New York, United States - 13C_PalmiticAcid_Day48 | ecosystem: Environmental > Terrestrial > Soil > Agricultural land... | reverse complement strand
TTGCGTCCGCTCTGGGAGGGGCTGCCGAGCTTGACGACGAGGTTCTTTTGCTCGGGGTAGATGAGGGCGGTGAGGTTGTGGGTTGTGAAGGTTGTCTGGAGGGAGGTGGTGAGGGAGTGGATGCGGCGGAGGGTTGTGGGGTAGGCGGCGTCGTGGGCTGAGGAGGAAGCGGCGCGCTTGATGAAGGGGTGTTGGGCGGGGATGACGAGGAAGGAGGTGGTGTTGTAGAGTTGGTGGAAGCTTGATGGGGTGGATGATGATGGTGGTGGGGCTGCGCCCGCGAGGTACTCGTCGAGTAGCTCGCGGTACTCGAACGCCTGCACATCGAGCTTGGCGAGGGCGAGGGCGTCATAGATTGGGTCCGTGATGTTGACGATCTCGGCGCCGGCTGCGGTGAGCTGGGAGACCATGGCCGCCATGACATGGTTGACGGGCGTGGTCTCGCCCGAGGGGGTGTGGTTAAAGAAGCCGTTTATCAAGCCGAGGCGCAGCCCCTTGAGACTTTGGTCGCCATCAACAATCGCCGAGTAGTAGTAATCTTTGTCTCTGACCTCTGGCGGAGCCAAGGCCGTGACATAGTCCCGCAGATCGAACCCGACGCTGGCCATGACGGTCAACGCCACGGCGAGATCTTCGGGAGTGCGCGCCATTGCACCGACCGCATCCTGCGTGAAGCTGACCGGGATGACACCCGCCCTGGAGATCAGACCCCTCGTGGGACGAAAGCTAAACAGCGAATTGGCACTTGCAGGGCTGCGCAGCGAGTTCATCGTGTCCGTCCCCGTCACCAACACAGCCAAGTTCGCGGCAAGCGCAGCACCACTCCCCCCACTGCTCCCTCCCGGCGTTCGCGTGAGGTCGTATGGGTTGACCGTCTGCCCGCCAAGCGAAGACACACTCAGTCCCTCGAGCGCCATCTCGTGCATGTTGGCCTTGCCGAGGATGACGGCGCCGGCGTCCTTCAGGGCCCTCACCGTCGGCGCGTCAGCCGATGGCCTGTTGTCGGCCAGTGCCCGGCAGCCGCCCGTCGTGGCCAGGCCCACCGCGTCGTAGCTGTCCTTGAGCAGCACGGGCACGCAAAACAGCAGCGCGCCCGTGGCTTCATCCCCAGCCATGAGGGCTTCGTCCAACCGGTCGGCTGCCGCAAGCGCATCGGGGTTCAGAGATATGACGGCGTTTATGACAGGGTTGAACTCCTCGATGCGGGCGAGGAAGGCCGAGACGATCTCTCGGCATGTGGCGCGGCCCGTAGACAAGGCCTCGTGCACGCTGCCGATGGTGGCCTCCCGTACGTCGAACCCATCGCCGAGGCCCCATACCGCGCACGGGGCGAAGGAAAGGGAGAGCAGCAGGACGACAACGGCATGGGCCAGAATGCTGAGCCGTCTCTGTGCCGGCGCCATCATGACAGGTGGAGGGCGAAAGTGGAAGGGGGAAGGGGGAAAGGGGGAGCAGAGAACGATCACTAATCGGGTATAGAAGTTGTCGGGCGCACATATGCGACAATTGGGGGCCACCGACGAGGTCTGCACGGGCCATATCGCACCGATAATGGCATTCGCGGGGGGCACGCACTTAACCGCATCTGCAGATCAACACCTCCCCCTGTCCCAGCGACGGTGGGGCCGACGGTCGGCAACCGCCGGCAGCCGGGCAGACGGATGGCGGCATGCTCCACGCCGGAAGACCGTTCCGGATCCAATCCACGCCCCAGTACGGAATAGACACAGACGCCCCCGTGTTCCACCAGATTTCATCACACAAGATCCTGCACAAGAGGTTACACATGAACTTGGGAAAGTCGAAGGGCGACTCTCTCGGTGTGGAAGGGGAAGGAAGGTGGGTGTAAATCTTGCGTTTGTGCTCGCTTGGCTTGGCTTGCCCCTCGAGTCCATCGTCGTCGACCGCAGGTGCCGTTGACGGCCCTCCCAGGATGCCCCTTTGGCGCCATGTCGGCGGGAAGTCATGTTATAAAGCAGGGCAGTGTGGCAGACAGAAAGCCCGAGGGGTCCAACTGTTTGCAGGCCTTGGAACGATAAAGCAGCGCGAGCAGACCTGCCGGCCATCGGTCATCGGTCCTCCCTGGTTGTGGGCTCCAATGCGGGAGGATGTGGGAAACAGAGCACCTCTCCTCCGCAGCCGAGCGGTTCCGGTCATAAAGCTATACGCATCGCAAAGAAAAAGTCCGAGGCAGAGACGAACTGCTGCTCGCAACTCGCCGCCTCCTGACCCTTCCGTCCCCAGCGATGCCAGAGTGCCAAAAACTCCAGTGCTTGGGCAACATATGGCCGTTCATCATCGCCTTCTCTTGACGCCCTGACGTCAATCCCATCCCCATCGCGTGAACACCGCAGTTGGATCCATCTAAGCTATGCATGGCGTACGAAAAGAAATGAGGCAGAAAAAAAAAAGAAGAAATACTAGCGATATGGGGGTGCTTGTCGCGTCAACGCTTGCCCGGCTTCCGTCTAATAAATGGATCTGGAGCCGACCGCTTCGGCATCATCATCGGCCCCTACAATACAACCAGGAATCAGCTTTTTGCTCAACATGACGGCTTGTTCATCGAGGTTTCCTCACCTTCGGCGCATTGGGTCCCGCATTGGGTCCCGCATTGGGCCCAGGGCCACCCGGCGGCCTGGCGGGTGGTTGTTGTTGAGGAGCAGGGGCTCGCTCCGGAGGTCGCAGGCCCAACACCTCCATCGCCGACGGATCGATGGCCGCTTTCGGCTTTTTATGAGTGTTGTTGGCAGCTGCTGCGTTCGAGATCGGATGTCCCTATACACGCCAACGTTAACTTCGGGTTTCGCTGCACGACCGCCCGAAGGACTGACCTTTTTCATGGCTGAGCGGCCATCATCTTGGGCATCACGCGCCCGCTTCTTCCCCGCGGACCCCGCCGTCGTCGACTGGATGACGGGGGCGCCCCCGCCCTGCGGTACCATCGAGACAACCTCTCCCCTCTCGTTGAGGCCTCCAATGCCGGTTCCTCGGTATGGGAGTGTGGGAGGAGCCGTGGTCTGTTGAGCAGCATACGACCCTCCCACCGCCGCCGATCCCTGTTGCGCCGGTGTGGCAGGCCTGCTCGTCGCCCCGATTGATTGCCTCGGGAGGTCGGGCGCATCTGCCATGACCACGTCCCTGGCCCCCGACATCTCGCGCTGAGGCTGGGGCGGAGGGGCCGCGGCGGCGGCGAGTGCTGCTAGCGGCACCTTGGGACCAGGCTGGCTGAGCATTGACAGGACATTGCCGCTCGTGTAGCGATCGCGCTGCCGGGCATCGTCGATGAGCTTGGCCCAGAACTCGCCCTGTACCAGGGCGCGAGAGTCACCCAGGATCCACAACGATGATTTGGCGCGCGTCAGGCCGACGTTCATACGCCTGATGTCGGTCATGAAACCGATACCGCCGGTCGGGCTGGCACGAACGCACGAGAAGATGATGATCTCGCACTCGCGGCCCTGGAAGGCATCCGTCGTGTTGAACTCGATCTCGTCCGTGATCTCCTCGCCGTACCTCTCCTTGAAGCGCTGGCGGAGCCGGAACAGCTGGGCCTTGTACGGGGTGATGATGCCGATCTTGCCCTTGAGATCGACGCTGCTGTAGTCGGTGCGGAACCGCTTGTAGAGTTGCATCGCGACCTTGAGCTCCTCCTCGTTGACGAGCGACTGGTTCTTGGGTCCGCGCTCCTGCGAACCCTTGACGTCGAAGAACCGGTACGGCCCCAGCAGGGCGCTCTGGTGCCAGGGCTGCAGGCGGAGCTGTCCCATATCGGCGCCGTCCTGGAGCAACCCCTCGTAGAATTCTCTGCTGGGGAACTTGCTGATCTCCGGGTGCATGCGATACTGCATGTCCAGCAGATGAACGTCCTTGGCATGGTTTTTCTGCATGCGGACAAACAAACTCTGATCGTAGCCGTATCGCGCCGCCGACTGCGAGAGGACTGTCGGCGGCAGCTGCTTCGGGTCTCCGACGAGAATGCACTTGGAGCAGCCGTACTTGAGCGGAATCAGCGCGCTCAGCTCCACGCACTGCGCGGCCTCGTCGATGATGACAGTTTCAAACTCGACGTTGAGGTTCTTGAACATCTCGTGGCCGCTGCCGCTGAGTGTGGCGCAGAGGACCTGCGACTTGTCGAGGATGTCTTGCTGGATTTGCCGACGCTTGATTTCCATCTCCCGCGCAAATGTGTTCCCGTTGCTCTTGTTGGCATCAATCTTCGCGCCAATGTGCGCCTGCCGGCGCTTCAGCTCGTCAAACTCCCGCTGGAGCTTCATGGTAAATGTGCGGTTGTCGCTGGCTCGCGCCGCTTCGAGCTGAGGGCGCAGCTCCGCAATCTTCTCCTTGAGCTCACCAGCGTCCTTGTGAAGCTTTTCGCGGTCACTCGGGCCGCTGTTGTTGATTTCCGCATCCAAACGTGCCTTGACCAGCTCGTCAAGCGTGACGTCTCGGACTGCGGCATTGATCGCCTCGCTGCGGCCAAGGCGCAGGACTTCGATCTTGTGGGTGGTGCCATGCATCGTCTTGACACCGGCTTTCAACCGCAGAACCAACTCGTCCACGGCCGCGTTGCTGGGGGCACAGACGAGGAGCTTCTTCGCAGGAGCCTGGCCCTGTCCATGAGACGCTTGAAGGCCCGGCCTCGTGAGAGCGACAGCGCCGCTTGACGGCTTGAGGACCCCCGTCAGGAGACATCCAACCATGGCGACAATAGTTTTTGTCTTGCCGGTTCCCGGCGGGCCCTGGACCAGAGTAAAGCCGTCGTTCTCCTTGGCATTCAGGATAGCACGCGCTTGGCCTGGGTTGAGCTGGTAATTGTCCATGACGCCCTTGACCGCCTCGTCCCCAAAGGTCAGCATCGGAGAGGGCTGTGCCTTCAAAACCTCGTCCATCAAATCGTAGTACTGCAGACTCTCCAGTGCCGCGTACTCGCGCTCGATGGTTGTCATGTTGGTGATTTTGACGACGTGGAACTGGGCCCCCGGAAGCAGGGCTTGGAGGATCTGGTTTCCTTTGGCGTTGAGACGGTAGACAACCTCGACGGTGTCCTTTTTGTATGTCGTCTTCCAGATGCGCGAGAGACAATGGACCTCGGTCGGCTGGTTGAGCGGGTCCTCGCCCTTAGAGACAATGACAATGTCTCCCTCCGACAGTCCCCGTTCCTTGCTGACCGCGGCGGGTACCGAGGCCGTAATTTCCATGAACTTGTCGACCGTCATGCGGCTGAGCACCTTGATCCCAAACGGCTTGGATGTGGCCTCGTCCTTTGCCGTGACAAACGAACGCCAAGCCTCGTTGATGAGCAGCGGGAAGAAGGTCTGCTTGTAGCCGACGGGGTTCGTGTACGAATCGGAGACGCCCTCGCAGCGGTAACCGTTGGGCGGGTCGTTGCCTTCGTGGAAGATGTCCCACTCTAGGATGGCCTGGTGCAAGACATCCATCGGCGGGATCAGGCGTGCTCGCATGTCCTTTGCTGATCGTTGGAGCTTGGTCTTCTTCACAGGCCCCCGCTTCTCGGCCAACATGAGCCACCGGCGGCGCTCTGCCTCGCTGAGGTTCTTATTCCCAGCCTTCGCCTTGAGCGCAATCCGCTCGTCCTCAGACTCGTCTTCTTCTTCGGAAGACGAACCGACCATGATCTCGTCCTTGACGGCCGGGGCATGGTCTTTGCCCCGAACACCTGCGATGCCTTGCAGACCAGAACCCTCGCCGGGGACGGTCTTGGGCGGGGCCCGCAGGGCTTTCGCCTTGCGAATGGCCTCGGCATCCCGCTTGGCCTTCTCGGCCTTCTCGCGGGCCCGTGACTCTTTGAGAGATGCCTGGGTCGCGAGGATAGCCTTTTGGCTGAGCTTGGCCGGTGGCAGTTTGGGCTTCACTGCCTCCTCTTCCTTTAACCGCGCCAGCAAACTCGGCCCTCGCTTCTCGAAGTTGGGTGTGAGTTCGGCGATCTCCTTCTTGATGGGCGGCGCCGAGAGGTTCATCCCACCCTTGGAGAAGTCAATCTTACTCTGCTTCATGGACCGCTCCTTCTCGCCCGGCTTGGCACCCATGAACTGCTCGTCGATCACGGCATCCTCTCCAAGGGCCTTGAGCAGCTCGATCCGTTGCTCGTTCGTCAAATTTGTCTTTTGAGCGTAGTCCACTCGCCCTCCTGGAAGTTTCCTCCGTTTGAGCATGTTGCCGAGATGTGCGAGCGTCCGCGGGGGCAAGTCCATGTCGTTTTGCTTCAACCTAGCGAGCAGCTTCTTGATCACCTCGATGATACCCATGATGAGGTATTTGTCCCTGAGCTGGAGCATGTCCGCAAGGTAGAAAGAGTATTTCCTGGGTGGCTCCAGGACGGCCCCCATGGCTTTCGCCGTGCCATCCCCATTGGGCTGTGCGGAGTCGTCATTACTATGCTGGCTCAGAGCAGAGGCCATCACTCCGTCCTGGGCGAGCAGTTTGTTGGCCAGTTCCATGACGTCTCGGCAAAAGTCCTCCATGATCTTCTTGTCGACCTTTTCGTGCCATGTCCGCATCATCCTGAACGAGTGGTCGACAGCCTGCCACACACACTCCCACCAGCGCTTGACCGCAACATGCTCTTCAGTGGTGAGAGCCTTGCGCCTCAGCTGGCCCACCGAAGGGTCGCAGAGGCCGTTCAGGACGAACTCGCTGCACTTGAGGATAGGCAGCATATGGCTCCAGGGACTGCTGGCGTCCTTGTTGGCAGTGACTTTGTTCACCGCCTCGGAGAAGGCGTCCAGGAAGGGGCTGAAGTAGTCTTCCAGCATCTTACACACGGCATCAGAGGGCAGGCTCTCCCCCGTGGTCGCCTTCAGCAATTCGAAGCCGGCTTCGCGAATCGCATCCTCTCCATGTATCAGCGATGACACGATGGGATGGATGGTCGGGCTTTGGCGTTCCGAGCAGAACATGTCCAGGTCCTCCCGGTTGAAGTCCGAGAGGCGGCCAAGCATCTTGCCGATCGCGGCTGTTTGCTGTTGATACCTCTGGTTGAACTTTCGGTGCTCCGGCTTGAGCTGCTCCTTGCGTTTGGGGATGAACTGCTCAATGTTTCGGAGGCGCAGCGTGGCCACCAGCATGGCCTTGGCCAGCTCGGCATGACCAAGTTGCCCGTACCAGAGCATCTCCAGGAAGGATTCCCACAAGGCCCCGGAGTCGCGGTTTACAGCGTCTTGAACCGGAACCTGGTCGATGAGGGCTTTCCATTCGATCTCGGTCGCCCTGGCATCGAGGGCAAGCGCCGAATGAATGATAGCCATGGCGGCTTGGGAGATGCCGACGTTGAACGTGTCTCCGGGCTTGAGACCGGCCGCCGTCACAATCACGTCGCCGTACTGGACGACACGGTTGAGCAGCTGGTTCACCATAATGAGGGAAGTCCCCGTATCAAACGGGGATTCTTGGTGAAGGAAACCGTCCAGCGATTCGCGCAGGGTCACCAGACCTGCAAGGGTACAGGTGGCTTGGGCAGCTCGGTCGGCGGCGGGATCGCGACGGAATGTGTCAAAGAGGTGGCGAAGAAGCGACTCGCACACATCCGACCGCTGTATTGACGGCAAAGAGCGGATAAACGCCCCCATCCAGGCAGCCAGAGCCGGCATCTGGACTTCGCCTTCGGTGACCATCGAGTCGGCCATCAACGACTTGTTCAAGAAGCGGCGGAACGCGGGGCTCTTGAAGATCTCCTCGACAAGCTGGCTGGGAGTGACCTGGTCAAACGCAGCCCAAAAGGCGCGCGGCGACTTGTCCATGAGGGCCCGGAGGCCCTTCAGGACTATGGCCAAGGCCTCGTCGGAATCGGTGGACAGGTGCTCGAGGCCGAGAAAGTAGACGCTCGGCGACACCTCCATCGCCCGAAGCGAGTTGATGATTTGTTTCTCGCTCAGGCAACGGAGGATAAACAAGAAGCCGTGCCAGAACTTGCATATCCTGTCGGCCGGAGGTATTCCACCACGCGAGATGGATACCCTGGCGATGGCGGCAGACAAATGCGGACAGATGGCCCAGTCCCATTCTTGGTCGCTGAGAGACCCGACAGGCCGTTTCTCCCAGGCATTCTCGGCGAATCTCAGCCTAAACGGGAATGGCGACTCGTCGAAGAGAAAGTATGTCATGGTTGGTATCAGGCCGCCCTGCATGCGCAGAGGTCGTTTCTGCTGTGTCTTCTCGAAAACGTAGTTGAAATCGTCCCGGCTCTCCGACCGACTAAGGTATTCAATGCTGCAAAGCGCCTCAAAGAGGGCCAAAACGGACGATATGTCGTGCTCGACCAGTTTTGCCGTCGACATGGCCCCTTTCTCCTCGAGGATCGCCCGGGCCCTCCGGAGGCCTTGGTCGATGCGCTGCTTGTCGAACTCGGCCAGTCGCTGCCGCATGAAGTCGACTTGGTCCGACGAGAGGTGTCTGCATCTCGGGTCCCGGGATGTCAATCAGCAAGAGCTTCGGAAGACGCATGAGAAGCAAATGAGCACCCACAGGCTATCCAGGTAGAGAATGCGAGACCTGTGCCAGTTCCTCACGCACGCATCGCATCTCATCAGGCAGGCCTCAACAGCCTGTGTCCAGTTGTCGAGCCATTCCCCAGCCGTCTCTCGCTCGAGGCCCATCAGAATGCTGAGATTGTAGACGTTCTTAAACCGCTCTTCGTATTCCGCAATCCTGCGCCCCTTCTCTTCGAGCGACAGGCCGCCCTCGTCGGGGACGTCGCACTCATCGTAGTTCGCAAAGTCCTCTTCGTCGATTTTGGGACAGCAGAGATGAGCGTCGGGTGGTCGGTCTTCGAAGGCACGGTGCCATACGATGGCGGACTGGTGGATGTCGTTCGACTCCATGGTGGTGACCAGCTGTCGAGCGGTCAAGTTGCGTGGCGTACTCCGCGGCGTCGGGTGGAAAGTGCGAAAGATGGAGGCTCGGGAGCAGAATTGCGCATTCTTCTGTAGCTATGCAAGGGCTAGGGAAACCTCAAGCTCAAAACCGACTGTAAAAGAATACCGGATTGTCGCCGAGCCAGAGCAGAAAGGAACGGCGCCGAGAGGGAGGGGGAGCACAGCCAACAAGCACAGCCAGGAAGTCAGGAAGCCAGGTGCAGAAACGCCGAGCAATGCCCAATTAGCCCAGTTTTCTGGTAAGGTGGAAAGGAAGGAAAAAGGGAAAGAAATTCCCGCCGGCCGGGGGTTCTCGATGGCGTGTGTGGCCGAGCAGGGACGCTCAGCCTTGAGGTTGAAAGGTGGAAGTGGTGGTCCCAAGCTACAGTCAAGGGTTCTGTCCCCAGGAAGAGCACCCACGCGAGACCTCAAAAGAGGTTGCACGCGTCTGCCTTGTGTGGGGCACCCACGCTCATCGAAGTGGGGCGGCAATTAACACCCTTGCACGCGCTGCTTGGCGCCCTTAAGCGCCCTCAACCTCGTCTCCTCATCATCCCCCCGAGTTCCCAACGTATAATATACTCCGTACAGAGGAAGGGAACAGGGCATCACCAAGCATTTCACGGGGAAGAATTGTGTTGATTAATCTATGCCGAATTCGGTCGGTGCTATTTGCTGCTCGCTGCTCTTTTCCACCCTTCCCTTCTTGAGATGCTCATTGGCATCCCCCCGCTGAACGACCAGTATTTCTCCCTTCCTCCTCCCACCGGCATTCCACCCTATTGCAACTGAGAGCCACTAGAAATGGGCCAGAAATCTCTCGAAATGGAGACAAAATCATCTCGGGCTGCCGCGTTCTGCCAAGCAACTGTTGCAAGATCCGCCCTGCTGCAAAACCATCTTGTTGCAAGATCCTTTTCCGTGCTGTGTTATTCCTCCTTCTCGGCAGCCGCCGCATGCTGATCTTCAGCTGGATCAGCTTCATCCTCCTCGTCCGACTCGACCGCATTCTTCTTCTTCGAGTCCACCTCCGAGCCGTCCTCGGTCCCCGAGCCCTCCTCCTCCTTGACCTCCTTGGCTTGCTTGCGCTTGGGCTTTGACTTCGATCCAGCCTCGTCCTTGCTTCGGTCGAGCAAGTGCTCCAGCGGGCAGTCCGGTGCCTCCTTCCAGTCCTTGGTTCCCGGCTTGGTCACCTTTCTGCACTTGAAGCACAGCTGGCCGTGGCGGATGAACAGCTGGTGCAGCCCGTACTTGAGATGGTCGGGGACCATAAAGTCTCCGTGCCTGAAGCAGTTGTCCGGGTCTGCCTTCTCAGGGATCCATCCCAGCCAGCGGCAGAACTTGTGGACATGGGTGTCGACCGCAAAGCAAGGCATCCGCAAGCAGAAGAGAGAGACACAGGCTGCCGTCTTGATGCCGATGCCCGGGTAGCTCACAAACTTGGCCATGGCCTCGTCCTTGCTCATACCGTGCATGTGGTCGAGAGAGAGGGGCTTCTGCGTTGACTTGCCCGCCTCGTCTGCCTCTGCCCCGGCCTCCGCCGCAGTGGCCGAGGAGTCGACCTTGGCCTGCTCGAGGCCCTCGTCATGGACCATGTCGAGGATCTGCTTGATGTGCACGCTTCTCTTCGGTCCGTTTCCGGCAACCTTGATGACCTGGATTAGCTCCTGGTGGGATGACAGCCGGACCTTGTCCCAGTTGATGCTTCCAGCGCCGCTGCCTTCTTGGCGAAGTCCATAGTGTTGGGCCAGGTTTTTGATGGCTGTGTCTGCGAGCGCCATTGTGGTGTTGCCGCTGATCAGCGTTCTCAAAAGCGCATCAAGCACGCATGGGACCTCGCCGCAGCCGGCGATCTCCAGGGAAGCGGGGGGCATCTTCTCGGGTTGCGTCACCTCCCCATGGAGCTCTGTCAGAATTCGATGAACTTCTTCGCAGGCATCGGGTGTCGGAACCCGTCTGTACGGGTATGGTGAGAATCCAGGTGTCAATCCGTATGGGTTCTCCTTTCCTCTCTTGATCATTAGCCGGTGCTCAGGATTGAGAATCTGGCTTGCGTCAAGGATGATTTTGTCCGAGACCTTGGTGACAATGTTGTCCTTGATTGCGATCCCTTTGATGACAAGGACCTTGCGTGCTGGTTTGTCAAGATTGTCGTTATCCTCAGTCTTCACTGCAGCTGAGCTTGTCGTTGTAGTTCTGGACACCGTGGCATCGGAGGTGTTCCCCGCTGGTCCCGGAACTCCTCGCAATCGTTTGCGGGGGCGCTCAGCGTTGGTGCCCTTGAGTTTCACCACAGGCTCGTTCACTTGTTGTTCCTGGGTTTTCGTCTGCGCATGGGCATTTGCCTTGCTAACCCGGAGAAGCAGGCGGGTTTGCTTCTTTGGCACCGGTGCGGTCTCCGTATTTGTTGGTCGCGAAACAAGGACAAGGTTGTCTTGAGCAGGGGTCTCAACATCCATCAAAGGACCAGGAGGTGAGGAAGTTGGCGATGACCTCAGCGCGATGTGCTCCGAGGTGAGAGTCGCATCCTCCGAGGGGTGCGGCACGTCCTCGGAAGCAGGGGGCGCGTTCTCAGAAATGGTAATGGGTGCCATGTCCTCAGGAGCCGGGGGCACAGTCTCAGGGGCAGGTACCATGTCCTCAGCGGCGGGAGGCGTACCCTCAGAGGCAGGAGGCGTGTCGTTGACCCCTGAACCCATACCATGAGGTAAGACCCAGCCCCCCTTGATGGGCTGGGCTTGTTTCTTGCTGGGGCGCTTGCGCTTTTTGCCACCAGTCATGGCCATGCGCGAAGGGCCCAATGTGTCCGACGCCGGGTTGTCGGTGATGTCTTGGGCTGGCGCGCTCTCTGTCGGGCCAGAGGGCGAATCAACCCCCTTATCGGCCGCGCTGGCCATCTCAGCCAATCGCTTGGCTGCCGCGCGCGTCCTCATTGTGAATGAATTGTGCGTCTTTGATAGGGTTGGACGTTCAACAGCCTGGGGAGGCTATGTGAAGGTTAGTGGGTTTTTTAACTCTCGCGACATGCGGTGTGAGAAGGAAGTCTAGGAGGAGACTAGGGCGATATACATGGAGGATAGACTTGCCTACTGCATTTACCCTTTCCAGTCGGGTTGTTGAGTGCCGGCTTTCAGCAGGGCTCTCGCGTCATTGACTGAACGAGGATTACGTCTTGTCGGATTGTGGGCCTGATGAAGCGGGAGGTATGGAGGTACCTCCAGTGAGCATTCGGGCCCGACCAAAATAGGTCGGTTTGTGAGAGAGGTTAAAAGAAATGATTCGAGATCTGGTGAATGGCGGGCTCTTGAATGATACGTGGAACGAGAAAAAAATTGATGGAATGTGTGGGCGACAACCACAGGCTCCTTGAAAACGAAGGGTGTGTTGTGTGGGGAAGAAGGTCGGTGGTGTGGAAGATGGGAACTTATTTCGTTGAGGTCGCCTCGCTGGATGGTTGCATGGGATGTACGAAAGAGAGTGTGGTCGTTGATGGCAGCGTGTGTTGTTGGGATCGGTTGGAGTAAGGATGAGACAGTAGGTGGTGAGTACAAGAAGCAGGCCTGTGTCTCGTCGGGTCGGTTCACTTGGTAGTGGAAGGGGATGTAAGGAAGAGGAAGTGAGGAAGGGAGTGTCTCCTCGAGGCTGGTCCTTTGATGATCGCAGGGAATGTCAGGAAGAGGGCGTTAGCGGTTAAGACAGACGAAAATCTTAGGCAGCGTGCCTTGTCGAGATTGGATCGTCCTGGGGTTGCAGGGAATAGAGAGAGTTGGTGGTAAGGAAGGAGGCACCATGTCTTGTCGAGGTCGGCCCGCTGGTCGCAGCTGGATATGAGAAGGTGGTGTATCTATGGAAGAGATGGTGGGCAAGGCACCTGGATGGGGGGTTTCGACCAGGCCTCCCGGACGGCCAAATGCCAGAAGGGGCCAGTTGAGGGATGAAGACGACAACGACGGCTTTTGTCGAGTTCGACCTTTTTGGGGGTTGGAGGATGTGAGAAAGCCGGGTCAGACGGAGGGAAGGCAGTTCAAGTGGAAGGTAATTATATGACCCTATCGCCCAAAGGTGGACAGCGTTTGAGTGGCGGGTGATGATCCCAGGCGAGCACCACAGCAGATCACCGTGATATTGCGTCGATGGGCATGGAATCTCGAGAAATAAAAGTTGAATTTGGGACATAGACCTTGGGCTGGAAGGAGCGACTGGAGTGGCAGTCTGTCCATACTTCAGTGCCTGACTTCTGAGGCCCAAGTGTTCATCAGCATCGGCTTGCTTGGGCCTTCCCTCTGGAGCCTCCGCCCCCACTACCATGCAAGACCCCCCAATGTTTGGCATCAGGTTTGCGCCTTGAGGACTGGCGTGTCACGCAACAACGGGGGTTGTAGTGTGTATTTGCCGCCCCAAACCATGCGTTACATTGAAAGGGCGGCGAGAAAAGCGAGATCTACCAGACAGAGATTTGGCAATGCACCAGAGAGCGGCGAGAACCTGCCACCCTTTAATTACAATGCGCCTCGTTCGTGGGACGAGATCCCAAGTCAGAACTCTCACAGATCAGTGACACAGCCCAACTTCTGGCTAATCGGAAGGTGGCGCGTCTCGAACCAAGTCTCCGGATACGCCTCAGCAGAATGAACTGGATTCAGCAGTTTTGAGACCTGCTCTGTCTACACATTCTATGGATTCAGCGCGGACTGGATGATGCGAAGGGTATCCTGCAAAATCTGGCAAGTGGTTAGCAATGGCCAAAGATCCACCAGCTGATGCAACACTCCAGAACGATCATCAATATTCAGAATAATTCTTCTCCGCATCGAAAATCTCAGCAGTCAAGGTTTTGTCGAATTTAAAAGTCATCAGGAAATAATATAGAGTAGGAAAAACGCCAGAAAAGCTTACCTTCTACTTGTTTACAGCAAGAAGAGACACGAAGAATGCCACAGTGGGCGAGTCACATCCCGATCGGATGGCAGGAGGAAAGAGTTGAGTTTAGGTTTGCAGAAAATTCGTGGCAGAACCATGCCGGAACGGAGCCAGGATTGATCCTGAATTACCCTAACCCTGGCCAATTTGTGGTTGCCCTTTCAACCGAGATCGACCCGTTTTTGTTGACAGGGGAGCCAAGAATCAGGGGTAAACCCCCGAGCTGCCAGACCATGACGCCTCGAACGGCAGGTTAGAGCTAAACTGTGCGGATCAAGAAATAAAATAACCAATATGATACTGCTCAAATACCACACAGTTTCCACTACAATGGTGTCCTTGTTGTTTCTGAGCCACTGGTGGTATGCCCTCTTGGTCTGCAACTCTGTTGGGCGGGGAAGTGATGATGATCTCGAAGGAGAGTGTTGATGATTTGGCTGGGCTTGTTGAATTACCATTACAAGGGTACCAGATAGATATAAATCACTGACAGTCCTACCTGACAACACCCGCAGTCTCATTGGAATGATCAACCCAATCGACAACATCATGGTCAGAGTCGGATGAAGAGTCATGCACGAGGCAACCCAACTCAGAGGCGCCCTCGCCACCAGGCTGCAATCCCATGGGCAACAGTGTCAATATTCCATTGGACTGTCCTGATCCTTTATCTTTTGTTCTGTCACGACGTTTTGTACATGCCGTTTGGAAGCCAAGTCCGTTTGGGTGACTGCTGAAAACACAAACCAGTTACCATTGTCCACAATGACAGAAGTTTGAGAAAGGCTCCTGCTCTATTGTGCAATTTCCGTCTTGGATCTTTAACGGCAGTGAGCAGTTAGATTGCTCTCTTTGCAGCTTTGGGGCCCTTTGTTCGAATCAGCCCATTCATTGACCAGAATTGACTTCCTTCCGCTTCTCTTGACCTCACATAGAATTACCGGAGAATGTCCAGTTGTTTTGGCTCTCTTGGTATTATTAGTCTCCTCCTTGCGAATTCACTCCCGGCCTCACGATTTCCCTCCTTCACCTCTCTCGCCACATCTTCCGCGATTCTCCAGCAGAGATTCCTTGCGGCCTCAAGCTTTCTGGGGGGGAGGAATAGCGCAACTTGGTTGCTTGGTATTCAAGGTAGGTTTGCATCCCGTGTCTTTTATCTACTCTTTCAACCCTATTGTCCGTTTGCTGATTCATTTCAGGTCGCTCCCTCAGCTCAACTCGCCTCGTTTCCTCGTCTTGAGGCTCATGAGATGGCCTCAGGCTCACGCAACAACAGCCTCGGGGCTCACTTCAACCCTGTGGTAATCGACGACGACGACGACGATGTGGGCGATATCGCGGCTCGGTCCCGCAGAATCGACGAAGAAACCCAGACAGGTCGACACCTCACAGAATTGGCAGCTCGCCGACATGCGAACGGTGGTGGCGGACGCCAACCGAACAGCCCGGGTCAATCTGACGATCTCACACACGAGGAGGAGGCTATTGAAGAAATTCTTGAAGTCGACCTTGCCGAAATCATTGACCTCACCGGCGACGACCTTCCGACACCACCTGTCTTCCCACGTCACTCAATCCCGAGCGAGGAGGCAAGGCCCCTACCGTACCACACCTTGGGAACCGGCCTGGTCATCAAGCAGGGAATGACCGTCGAGCTACAATCGATGCTTGGCGTGTACGGAATCCAGTTCGTCAAGATCCAATCTATCGTCAGCCGTGATGGGTGCGCAGAGCCCGCCATCCGAGGCTTCGGGTTTGCCAGAGCGCGGCAGTTCCAGGGCATGCTTCCTCGGAAGCTGAATGAGGTCGTCCTGGTATCCGAAATTCGCACCTCCGGCCCAGCATCCCGGTGGGAGGAACAGGCGTTGATGGAGGTGGCAACCTCGGAGGTGATGTGTGAGCGAGACCTGCGAATCACAAACACGGTATTTCCCAACCACCGATTTGAGATCTCCCAGTGCCGGGCCAAAGGGCAACAGTGGATTGAGGATCACGGGGTCCTGGTTTGTCGCTGCCGGTACGAGCCTCACTACCACGGCAACAATACCAAGCCGTTCGAGTGGTCAATTGTCCACATGCGCGAGAGCGAGGCGGATCCGGAATACCGCATCTCAGACGACCAGAACCTCAACCGGTGGCGAGGTGGAAAAGTCCCTGGCGGTTCTCACGACGTCTGGGGGTTGACTCGTCCAGTCGTCGACCTCGAGTCCGCGCGGCCGAGCGCCTATCAGCCCTTGAAGCTCTCTCAACAGCAACGATACACCGCGGGTGATGTTTTTGCTGGCGCGGGGGGTGCCTCCCGAGGTATCGAACGAGCAGGCGTCAAGTTGCTCTTCGCAGTCGACCACTGGGCTCCCGCGGCGGCGTCCCTTCGCAGCAACTTCCCGGCCAGCAAAATCTACGAAAACGACGTCACCGACTTCATTCTTGACGAGAACACCAAGTGCGATGTCGACATGCTCCACCTCTCGCCGCCGTGCCAGTTCTGGTCCCCAGCCCACACCGTGGCCGGGAAGAACGACGAGCACAACCAAGCGGTGCTGTTCTCCTGCACCCACCTCGTCGAGAAGTTCCGCCCCCGTGTCTTCACCGTGGAGCAGACGTTCGGCATCCTAAGCCCCAAGTTCGCCGAGCACTTCAACACGTTCGTCAACGGCTTCACCCGGTTCGGCTACTCCGTCCGCTGGAAAGTCACCCCCCTCGCCAATTACGGCGTGCCGCAGCTCCGCAAGCGGCTCATCATGCTGGGCTCCGCGCCGGGCGAGGCCCTCCCTACCTTCCCTCCCGCGACGCACAGCGAGGGCGGCCGGGGCGGGCTCAAGCCCTGGGCGACGCCATCCTCCGTCATCGCCACCGCCATCCCGCGGGTCGCCACCGGGCACCGGATGCATCGACCCCACTCCCTGAAGGCCTTCGACCCGCCCAAGCCGCGCTGGGACCCAACCAAGCTGGCGCGCACCATCACGACCAATGGCGGGCAGAATTACCACTGGACGGGCCGGCGAGATTTCACGTTGCTCGAGTACGCCGTCTTGCAGGGGTTCCCAACCTGGCACCGGTTTGAAGGCCGGTACATCAAGAAGCAGATCGGCAATGCCTTTGCGCCATCCGTGGTCCGCGTGCTGTACAAACACCTGGTTTCGTGGTTGTTGGAACAGGATGGCTTCGGCGCGTCGGCTCGGCGGGAGTCTCGTGGCGTGATGCCGGCAAATTATGTTTCTTTGGATGATGATGATGCGGATGATGCGGATGGCGGTATTGGCGGTGATGCTGACAACGATGTTATATGTCTGGATGACGATGATCATGAGCAAGATCGCGGCGGCAATGGCCAGAGCGAGGGTACGGGGGAGGGCGAAGACGACGATGATCTTGTTTATCTCGATCCAGGACCCCCTAGGCGGCTGAGCGAGGTTGTCAGGCAGTTGAATGAGGCGGCCAAGGAGGAGGACAGAGGAGAGCGGATGAACTTGGATGGCGTGGACGATTTGTCGGACACTGAGACACTGCGAGACGGGGAGATCGGCGGCGGCGGCCGTGAAGCGCAAGATGTCGAGATGGAGGTCATTGACCTGGAAGTTGGCTGGGGAGGAAACGGGGCAGTGGATAGTCCGTATTTCCTGTTGGATTGATCGGGATTAGGGATGGCCCACAAGGCGAGCGCGCGGGATGAGGGGTTAGGTGATGGGGGGGGCACGCAGACGATCCTCCTTCGTGTCCATCTTTGGTGGCATTGCTTGCCACAACGATTAATGCCAAAGTTGACATCAACCTTGGGAGAGATCTCAGGGACATAATGTGTGTATTTTATGACAGAAACTTCAATTTCTGATCCAAGACATCCGTTCTAGTGGCGGAACAATGCAAGGTGCCTGCCCACTTCCCAACTCCAGCTGAAGGAGCCAAAAAACCTGTGACGGAAATCCGAAGAGATGGCCCTCACCAAGTCCTTGAATCATAAATCAAAACCCAAAACCCAAAACAAAAACTGGAAGAGCGACCCCTCAAGCCTGTA
>Ga0247824_10000624_pt1 | contig 17822 bp, 23 predicted proteins | sample 13C_PalmiticAcid_FD_194412 | JGI IMG/M metagenome (GOLD analysis project Ga0247824, IMG submission 194412) | Soil microbial communities from agricultural site in Penn Yan, New York, United States - 13C_PalmiticAcid_Day48 | ecosystem: Environmental > Terrestrial > Soil > Agricultural land... | reverse complement strand
ATCTTGAACTACACCGGCACAGATTGGGTTCCAATCGTTATTGTCGGTAATAAGAGCGATCTGCATGGTCAGCGACAGATCTCGACCGAGGAAGGAGAAGAACTGGCTGCATTGTGGAACTGTCAATCATGCGAGTCTTCAGCAAAGCACAATGAGAACGTTGGTAAGAAGTTTTTTTTATGATTCTTGGAATGTTGTTCCCATGTCTACTTTAAAAAAACCTTGTCTGTTTTAGGCCTCCTGACCCCTCCGTCAACTGACAAACATTCCCCTCCCTCTTCCCATTCTACATGAACCTGTGTCTTGATAGGTCGTGTCTTCGAACTCATGATCGGGGAGATCGAGAAGTCAACTAATGTACCCGAGGAGGAAAAGAAGGATTGCCTTATTCTATAGGACCTATTGCGACCTAATAACAAGACACATTTGCGATTCGCCTCTGTTCTGGCTTCGCACCCAATATTGTCATTGATTCATTCATCGTGTTTGACGAGTGAATAACCAGACCATCATGTCCAAGTCGACCAGTCAATGGTATCCATTGGTGACCGCGCGCATGAGACCACTATCATATTCCAGTTGTGGCGACCGGTTGCAGATTGCGAACAAGCAACCAAAGTTGACCGACGTTGTATCCAGCATCCATTGCACAGAGTCATAAACCCAGCATTTGGCGTGACTGCCTCAAGCCCACAACAAGCTTTTCCAAACAAAACCAACCACTCTTTTTTCCCAGTGCATCACCTTCGTCCTTCCTTCTACAACAGTTCAGAGCAGCCATGTTTTCTGGAGGAACCGATGCCTTCGATATCTTCGACGAGTCGAAGACCGAGGACTTTTCAGAGTTTGCAACAACTGATGCTCCACGACCCTCAAAGAAGAGAAGGGATGACTATGAAGCCGTCAACGGAAGGGGGAAGAAGCAGGCCTCTTCTTCCAACTCTGTTCTGACCAAAGAGGATGCCGACAGAGATATGGAAAACATGGCAGACCCTGTGGGCGAGAGCCTCCTTTCAGATGTGATATCTCGGGTAAACCAACCCATGCCCACAGTTACCGATACGTTCGAGCAGGATCTTGAGCGTGAAATCGCCGCAGCAGCAGGCCTCATGCCATCAGCGGAAGGAGCAAACGTTGTTCTTTCACATCAGGTATGTATCTAGGTTGGTTTCATAAGCTTGGTGTGAGAGATGTAAGAGATCGAACGTGGATTAACAGATCCTCTCCTATCTCAAAAAGGTTCGACATCAAGTTGCTCTACCACCCAACTGGAACTACATCCCGATTTCACAACACATCCCAGAAAACCCGCCTGTACGATCCTACCCCTTCACACTCGATCCCTTTCAGACACTCGCCACATACTCTATCGAGCGAGGCGAGTCTGTACTTGTGTCAGCCCATACATCAGCCGGTAAGACGGTGGTGGCCGAGTTTGCGATTGCGACCAGTTTACGAGGAAAGCAGCGAGTTATCTACACAAGTCCTATCAAGGCCTTGAGTAACCAAAAGTACCGTGAGCTGCTGGAGGAGTTTGGCGACGTTGGTTTGATGACTGGAGATGTAACCATCAACCCCAGTGCATCCTGCCTGGTGATGACGACGGAGATTTTGAGATCCATGCTTTACCGTGGTTCCGAGGTTATGCGTGAGGTCGCATGGGTCATCTTTGATGAGATTCACTACATGAGAGATGCTGGTAAGTTCTGGTTTGTTTCTTATTCTAGACATGCATGCCATGTTGACAGCTACCGTGTAAAACCATACTCATCCGAGTCCCTTGATCTATTCATCGCTCACACACAATAGAGCGTGGTGTTGTTTGGGAAGAGACAATCATTCTTCTGCCACCAAAATGTCACTATGTGTTTTTGTCCGCCACTATCCCCAACGCGATGGAGTTTGCGGAATGGATTTGCAAGAACAAGGAACAGCCATGTCACGTCGTTTACACCGATTTCCGCCCCACACCTCTGCAGCATTACTTGTTTCCCCAAGGCGGCGAAGGCATCCACTTGGTTGTGGACGAGAAGGGCAACTTCAGAGAGGACAACTTTCAGAGAGCACTCGGAGCATTGACGGATGCTCAAGGACCCGCACCTGACGACCTAAGAGGTCGTGGCGGCAAGAAGGATGCAAAGAGGGGGAAGAAAGGAGTCGATCAGAGTACGTTTTGGAAAGTTGGTATCTGTTCATTCATGAATCTTTTGTGTCCATCAGTATACTCATTGCTTTCGATTGACCATTCGGTTTAGATGGACCCTCCGATATCTACAAGATTATCAAGATGATTCTGGTCAAGAACTACCACCCTGTAATCGTATTCAGTTTCAGCAAGAGAGAGTGCGAGAATCTGGCGCTAAAGATGAGCAAACTGGATTTCAACGATGAGAAGGAGAGCGAAATGGTCAACCAAGTGTTCACAAATGCCATCAGCTCCTTGTCCGAGGATGATCGCACGCTGCCTCAAATCGAACATATTCTGCCCTTGCTGCGACGAGGAATTGGTATCCATCATGCTGGTCTGCTGCCCATCTTGAAGGAAGTGATCGAGATTTTGTTCCAAGAAGGTCTCGTCAAGGTTCTCTTCGCCACCGAGACCTTTTCGATCGGTTTGAACATGCCGGCCAAAACCGTAGTGTTCACATCTGTACGAAAGTGGGACGGTAAGGAGACGCGGTGGGTTTCAGGAGGAGAGTACATCCAGATGTCGGGTCGTGCTGGTCGTCGTGGTCTGGACGATCGTGGTATTGTTATCTTGATGTTGGACGAAAAAATGGAGCCAGCAGTTGCTAAAGGGATGGTCAAGGGCACCACAGATCCTCTTAACTCGGCTTTCCATCTATCATACAACATGATTCTCAACTTGACACGCGTGGAAGGCATCAGTCCGGATTACATGCTGGAACGGAGCTTCTTCCAGTTCCAGAACAATTCCAACATCCCTCAGCTGGAGCGCGAGCTATCAACACTAGATGCGGAGAAGGCGGTCATGGTTTTTGAGGATGAAGCATCGCTTGCCTCTTACCACGAGATTCGGCAACAGTTGACCTCGCTCAAGAAAGATGTCCGGGATGTCGTCAATCATCCTACGCACGCACTTCCTTACATGCAGCCTGGTCGTGTCGTCAAAGTGAGCTACGAGGATCAGGACTTTGGATGGGGAATTGTTGTTTCGTGCACGAAAAAGATGCCTACAGTTGTCCGTGGAGCTCCACCATCTACCAACCTCGAACCGACGTACATTCTGGACGTCCTCCTGTACTGTGCACCCAACACCAAGATTACCCCTGGATTGGATGGTCTTGCACCTGGCATCAAAGCATGTCCATCAGGAGAGAAAGGCGAGTTTATGGTTGTGCCAGTGTTGATGTCTTGTCTGGACGCTATTGCGACGCCGCGTGTATTCTTGCTCAAGGACCTCCGAACGAGCGACGCCCGACATACGATATACAAGAGTTTGACAGAATTGCAAAGACGTTTCCCAGACGGTATTCCATTACTGGACCCTATCGAAAACATGAATATCCAGGATGAGGCCTTTAAGAAAGTGATCCGGAAGATTGAAGTTATGGAGCGCGCGATGCAGGAACATACGTTGGTGAAAACTGTGAGCAAGGAAGCGTTGATGGAACTGTATAAGCGATACATGGAGAAGGCAGAGGTCATGAACAAGATCAAGGCTATCAGGAAACAGATTGTGGAGGCCAACTCGATTGCCCAGTTGGATGAACTCAAGTGCCGAAAGCGAGTGCTGCGGAGGTTGGGATACACATCCAGTTCGGATGTGATTGAGATGAAGGGACGTGTGGCCTGTGAGATCACATCTGGGGATGAACTGCTATTGACGGAGATGATCTTCAACGGTGCGTTTAATGACCTGACGGTGGAACAGACAGTAGCGTTATTAAGCTGCTTTGTGTTCCAGGAGAAAACGGAGGCCGGTACTTCTCTCCGTGAAGAGCTTGCTACGCCATTGAGACTGATGCAGGAAGCCGCCCGTAAGATTGCCAAGGTATCGCAAGACTGCAAGCTCACACTGGACGAGGAAGAGTATGTGCAGTCGTTCAGGGCCGATCTGATGGATGTCGTGTACGCATGGGCCAATGTAAGTGCTGTTTAGAACGGTGTTGTTTGCCCTCGATCTCACAGTGATTGCTACGCACAAAGGATGTGGCCATGCCGACTCACACTTTATGTTATACGTGTCTTTATCTCTAGGGAGCACGGTTCTCACAGATCTGCAAGATGACAGAAGTATTTGAGGGATCGATCATTCGCGCGTTCAGGCGACTGGAGGAGCTGCTACGACAGATGGCGGCGGCGGCCAAGGGTATCGGAAACACAGAGTTGGAGAGCAAGTTTGCAGCAGGCATTGTCTCCATTAAGCGCGACATTATTTTCGCCAACTCGTTGTATCTCTAGAGATTTGAGATACCCAGCTCTGCATAGGTGGAGGATGGAGTTGGGCAGTCATTATTCCGTATATGACCAGTGTCCACCTTTTCTTTTCTTTCTTTCTCTTCCCACCTGGTATCCGTACATCTCTCCACCCACATTCAACACCATCTCTCTGATTGCATTCAACCCCCAAAGCACATCGCCATGACCATCAAGATCGGTATCAACGGGTAGGCGATCCCTTTGTGCTCACAATAAACAAAATGAACTTTGCATTAGTCCCGTCTCTTCTCATTCCCATTCCATGCAACAGGTTGAAGAACCTGCCTCCGCTTCTTTGTTGAGATTTATGGTATATAGAATATCGCTTCCTGTGCACAAAAACCTCTGCCAGGAAGAACCCCATGGGGCGATAAGGGTGTTGTCTACGTTGTCGAGTCCACGGGTCGAGAATGCCTCCCTCCACCTGAAGGGTGGTGCGAAGAAGGTCGTCATTTCCGCTCCCTCTACTGATGCGCCCATGTTCGTCTGCGGCGTCAATTTGGACGCGTACAACCGAGTACATGTGTCAAATAATTCCTGCACCACCAATAGTCTTGCACCCCTCGCCAAGGTTGTTCACGATAACTTTGGAATCACTGAGGCTTTGATGACCACTGTTCATGCTACCACGGCCACTCAAAAGACCGTCGACGGTCCTTTGAACAAGGACTGGCGAGGTGGACGTGGTGCAGGTGCCAATATCATTCCCTCTTCCACAGGTGCTGCCAAGGCTGTCGGCAAGGTCATCCCCGAGTTGAATGGCAAGCTCACTGGAATGGCCTTCCGTGTCCCTACTCCCGATGTCAAGCCCGCCTCTTATGATCAAATCAAGGGCTGCGATCAAGAAGGCTTCTGAAGGCGAGTTGAAGGGCATCCTATGTAGGCTACACAGAGGATGATGTTGTCTCGACCGACTTTTTGGGTGATCCCCATTCCTCCATCTTAGGCTGGCATCGCTCTTACGGACAATTTCGTCAAGCTTGTTGCCTGGTACGACAACGAATATGGCTATAGTACCCGCTGCATTGAGTTGATCGAGTTTATGGCTTCCAAGGACAAGTTCTAAAAGGCTAAGCATTGCCAAACAACAGGAGGGACCCTCGTTCCAAAGAATCCCCAAATTTCGTAAAGGAAGGCAGAGAGAAAAACAGAGTTCAATTGGGCACTAGCAAATGAATAAGGTGCACACTATTCTCATGTGAAAGAACTGTGGACATTTCACACTCGCATAGTTACAGCCTTCACAGTGGTGTACTCATTCAATGCCTCTGTTCCCAAGTCCTTGCCAAATCCACTCTCCTTGACTCCGCCAAAGGGTAGGTGCGCCGAGCACATGTTGTAACAATTGACCCAAGTCAACCCAGTCTCGAGCTCTTGGATGCACTGTTCGGCCTTGGAGAGGTTCTTTGTCCAGACACCCGATGACAGTCCATAGGGTGTGGCATTGGCGCGTTCCAGGACCTCTTCGATGGATGTGAAGGGTTTCATCACCGAGAGGACGGGACCAAAGACCTCATCCTTGGCCAAAGTACATGTCTCTGGGACGTTGGTGAAGATGGTAGGCTCAATAAAGTAGCCCTTGGTACCATGACGCTTTCCGCCCGTCAACAGCTTCTGCCCGTCTTGCTTCGCATTCTCAATAAAATTCATCACTCGCTCGAACTGAACACGGTCCACCAAAGCCCCAAAGTTGTACGCCTCGTCCAATGTGTCTCCAATCTTGGCTTGTTCCGCGCGGGCCTTGAGCTTTTCCAGGAACTTGTCCTCAATACCGCTTTCTAGGTAGAGCCGCGATCCAGCACAGCAGTTCTGACCCATATTGGAGAAGATGGCGCCAAACACATCCTCGACCGCCTGATCCAAATCGGCGTCTGCAAAGACAATCAGTGGACTCTTGCCACCGAGCTCGAGCGTGATCGGCTTGAGGTTACTGTTGGCAGCACCAGCCATGACTTTGCGACCAACATTGCCAGATCCTGTGAAGCTGCACTTGTTGATGCCCTTGTGGTTCACGATCGCCGCTCCGACAGCCTCTCCACCAGGCAGGACGTTGAACACACCCTCGGGAAGATTCGTGTGTTCTGCGATAAGTTCACCCAGCATCAGTGAGGAAAGTGGTGTCTGGGGAGCAGGCTTGAGGATAATGGTGTTGCCAGAGGCAAGCGCGGGTGCAATCTTCCAAGTTGCCAACAAGAGTGGGTAGTTGAACGAGGTGATCAGACCACAGACACCGATTGGTTTTCTCACAGTGTATGACTTGTGTCCGTCTTCTGTCGCAAAGCCTTGCCCATGAAGCTTGTCTGCATGGCCCGCAAAGTATCGGAAACACTCGATGCATTCTTCAATGTCCAACTTGGCCTCATTGATGGGCTTGCCACAGGCTGCCTCGAGAACCGCGAGTTTCCACATGTTCTTCTCGATCGTTTGAGCGATATCCAAAAGCAAGTTGCGACGTTGGCGTCCTGTGAATGCCTTCCAAGGTCCCTTGAGTGCCGCTCGCGCACATTGAACCGCATGATCGACATCTTCAGGGCCAGCTTCGTGTACAGTTTCGAGTAGCTCCTCTGTGGACGGGTTCAGGAGCTGGCGCTTGGCTGGTGTAGATGAGAATGTAGGTTGGAACCTGCCGTTGATAAAGGGGCCGACAAAGCGTGTGAAAGGGACGCTGCCCTTGGAAGTCTTGATGGAAAACATGAGGGGGTGAGGGGGTGTATGCGGGGGCACAATCTAAAAAAAAAACAGTGGTTAGCGCGCTGGAATGTTCGTTGCACAACAACACAATCCTCCCACGACCCCATGCCCCAGACAAGATTCTTTAGTTCGTAAGATTCCGCCTGCCGGTTCTACTCTCTCGAATAGAACGAGCTACCCGGTTTGCATGGCTGGAGTGCCATGAGAGCAGAATCCGATGAGCAATCAGTACAAGCAACCACCTTCTGGAAAACTGGTCCATTTCACCGGATGAGAAACCCGTAGTTTTTGCTGTCGGTGAGCTGCTCCCTTTGGTAGAACCACGAACGAGGCCGCGAACCACTCAAGACACTGCAACAACCGCTGGTCGTGTCCACAATTGTTTTGAACAGAGAGTTGTCCTCGCCGAACAGCCGGTAAGCCCGACAACTTTAGCTCCACAATGATTTTATAGACATATACTCCCACGCATCCACACTGCCAAGTCCTCCCATCAGCTGTGGTTCCGTGACAGGAGATGCAAAAATTGAATGGCCTGTGTTGCTCTTACGCATCCACATGTAGTGAGGGCGCTGGGGAAGTCAGCATAACCTCAGCTTCGTCTCAAGTTAAGTGGTAGTTCGAGAACCTGAGATGTTGGTCACATTGAGCTCTGGGAAGGTAGGTGAAAGAGTTGACGGGACCCACGAGAAAGAGCCGACGCTTACACCCGTGTTAACGCCATACGAATAAACGCTCAATTACACCACCATTACCTTGTTGTTCAGTGATGAACTGTGTCAACGTCGAGAAAGTGTGAACGTGTGAAAGTGTGAAAGTGTGTGAGAAAGGTGGAGGAAGTTGAAGTGGCGGATAAGCGCCACCAAGTTGCCAAGCCACGGCATCCTCAAAGAAACGAAGGACGAGCAGAGTAAACTTTCCAGTTCAGCAACACTATGACATCCATAAAGCGCATGAAGGTACACTGCTTGGGCAAACGGCGACTCGGTAGAGACAACCAACCATGGAACAAACGGACATCCGCATTCTGATCCACCCTTGCCTTGGTACTATGCTAGGGGATCGCGATTTCGAGACCCATCGTTTATGGCAACTCGGCAACTCTTCTGCAAGGAAAGAAGGCTGACTCGGACCATACACATCGCTGGACTATCTCAGTGCGTGGGATCAACAACGAAGACATTTCATATTTCGTCCGCAAAGTTGCATTCAAACTGCACGACACCTATGAGAACCCGAACAGAGGTGAGGTTGTTGTGCCGAGACTCGTTTGTTGCAGGTTAGAAGCGGCGTCTGTCACTGACCCTGGCCTTTCTGTCTTTCTAGTCGTTGAGAAACCACCGTTTGAGGTCTCGGAGACGGGGTGGGGCGAGTTTGATATCATCATCAAGATTCACTTCAATCCTTCCAGCGGGGAGAAGCCATTGACACTTTATCACCACCTGAGGCTACATCCGTACGAAGAGGACGGCTTAGCCAATCCATGGCCAAAGCAGAAGCCTGTTACCAGCTATTCATACGACGAGATTGTATGTTGCTTCAATGAGATGCTGCTTCGAATCCAAGCTACCTCCCGACCTTGCTTGCTCATGACTAACATCCCATCCACTTGTTTGCTGGACTAGGTGTTCAATGAGCCCATTGACACGTTCTACAACATTCTCCAGGAGAACACCACATCCAACATTCCTCTTAAGAAGACTCCTCATCATCAGTTCAGTCTCCAAGCAGAACAGGAGGAGGTCGAGCGTTTAGAAAAGGCCATCAGAACAACTTCGCAGGAGATCACAAGGCATCGCGAGCGGTGTAAACGACTTGAAGCGGAGCTGCAGGAAAAGTAATGGCCACATGGCGATCATCGTCGACTCTTGGATGGCAGACAACCTTGTATCATACTCAATAAAGCAGCACCCCGATTGGCGTAGGACACGACGATGTCTATTGTAACCTAGAGGAGCACTCTATTTGAGGAGGATCTACGGTTCGGTTATGTAGCCGCCTGTGTCTGCGCATCACTGGCATCATCAGCACGGACCAGTCTATCGCCATCCCATCCATGTCTCTCCAGATCTCGCCGAGTCTCGACCGGGTCTTCGAGCGTTTGCTCCAAGAAAAAGTTGAAGAAGCCTTCGAGTGTGAGATATCCCTTGGCGTTCTTTCCAAACTGAAGCCCCATTTGCTTCAAAAATGCCTGTGGAGGTCGACTTCCATTGGTCTTGAATACAAAGTCTGACAGTTCTGTGGGGGAAAGACCGCCATCCTTGTCCTTGTCAAAAGTGTTGAAGATGTCTGTCAACGCGGCCTTCAAGGGTGCAGAGAGTGCTTTGGAAGAATCTAGTAGTGGCGCGCCGTCCGTCAATGTTGATTCATATCCATCCTGCAGCCTTTCAATCTCTTCCGTCAGCTCTATCAATCGGATCAGAACAAGCATATCAGCTTCAAAGTCGCTTCAATGGACCAACGAATGCAAACAAAGATAAAGACAAGCTTTACCATGAATGGGCCCATAGCTAGGGTCCACCATGCTTCCGATCTCCAGAATTGTAAGTGCATCCTCAAGTTCATTCAGCACATAGAGAGTGAATCCGAGCAGGTGGTAACATCCAGCGTGACCAGGAAAGTAGTCTATGGTTGATCAAACAGATGTACGTCCATGACTGGTATCAGCAAACTATCCACGGTCGTGACCAAGCATTGGTGGGATTCTCTCATTGGTGCCATTGCTTCTTACCCAGGATCTCAACCATCAACTGTGCAGCTTTGCTCAAGGACTCGATCTCGCCTGACGACTGGAATCCTTTCAAGAGCTTCTGTGCTTCCTCAAAATCCTTTTCTGACTTTGCAACTTGCGCATCTGTATCTTTGTTCATCTCTGCCATAGCCAGGTGCCTCGCCTTGTAGTACTCGCGCCAGTCCTTTGGCTCTGGTTTGTTCTGTTCGCCCAAGTCCAGCCCAGCAGAGTCGAGGATTGTGGTGATTGTGAATCTGTCTCCAAAGTCATCGATTGCCTTGCTGACATTCGAGATAAGAGATCACAGCCCGTGATCGCCCGCAACGAGAATGAAGAGGGAAGGTTGAGTTCAGCCTTGCAAACTGGTTATTACTCTACCATGCATGTGGTAAAACAGTTACAAAACGGTGGAACGGACGTACTGCTCCCACAATTCCTGTTGGTTGAAGAGTTGTTGTAGTCCTTTGCAAGTGGCCCCGAGGCGAATCAGCTCCAGAGGCTCTAGGTGGGTGGCAAGGACCACAACCACGTCTTCAGTTAGTGTTTCGAATGTCTTGCTAAGACCAGCCATGGGTGTCGCCGATTCAAGAGGAAGATCAGGAAGGAGCTGGGTTGTGCTGCCTCTGCCTGTGGTTTTTTTTTTTTTTTTTTTTGGCCGAGCGATGGTGTGTGGCTTGCATATTTGTGTTGAATCCCTCCCAAGGATTTGTGGGAGCTTTACCAGCTTTGCTATGATCGTGTGCTTGTTGCCCAATTGACAATGGAGAAATCATATTGAAGCGAGTGTCGAGTCGGTGAACCGTGGAATGGTCAGTCGCTGTGATCTACCCCTCGTATCCGTTTAGAGTCGCGAGTCGCCACCTTTGAGTGATTGAGGCTGTGTCCAACACCGTGGCTGTACTCGCTCGTCTGATCAGATACCACACGACACTCTGCAGGACTGAACCTTCTCTCTACCCCAACATGGACGAGGATGACGAAAGATGTGGGGAAAACTTGGAGAAAGAAAGAAACCGTGGGTAGAGTGACCACTTGACCATGAGCGGGAACAGCAAGCTGCAGTTTGACGTGTTGGCGAAAACACAAATAGAACACTTTTCTGATCTGGTATGACTGTCTGGACTGATCCCGTCCGTACCCTCACCAAAACCATCTCTGCTGGGCCCATGGGCCATGGTGGGGACACGGCAGTAGCGATTGCTCCACCCAGAGACCTTGGCTGCACGTCCCCTCATTCCCAGCTGATGTCGCATGCGGCCTCTGGTCCCCTGCATGGGACGAGCGACCCCCTGCAGATCGCATTTAGCTCAAGAAGCCGTCCCCCCTGGCTGCCCGACTTGCAACGGTCCACAATGTGCATTCCATCGGCTGGCAGGCGCGAGAAACGACCAAGTGACAGGACAAGAAGACAGGCGCGAGTGCGAGTGTGAGTGTGACTAGTTCGACGGGTCAGCAAGAGCGTTGACCCGGTTCGAGGCTCTTTCCGCTTCCCAATGAACCTGCCCCACAGCTTTGCCCTCCCAGAACACATGCAACCTTACATGCATATTGGCCACGCCCAACTTAGCACACTGTAGGTCCGAACAAGTGAGCGTTCAGCTCAACAGCCATATAAAAACCTTTCTTCCTCTCTCCTTTGTTCTTTTTTTTTTTTTTGCTGATTCTGATCGTCGCCATGCGATGCTCCTCACTGTTACTCATCATCGTCGTCTCATCCCTCTTCAGCTAAACACCCAACACTACTTAATAACCATGGCCATGCCCAACACCCTCCTCCACAACACTTCCCCGCTCCCACTCGACATCAATATCCGCCCTGCAGTGTCCCTAACTGGACCAACCACCATACGACTCCCTCTTGTAGTAACAGCAGTAACAACACCCCCAGCAACACCAAAGCTTGGCCCGGCAACGGTTACGCCCAAAGTCTCACCTCCGACAACCCCAATACTCCAGCCCGTATCTGAAGTCCTGTGCCATAGCCCAGACTCGCAGTATGGAGATGCGGACCAAGATGTTGCTATTTGGGTAACAATCATCATCTCTTTTTTGTTGCTGCTGCAAGCGTTCAGGCTTATTTTTGCACTGTGGATTCTGACGTATTGGTACTTGAACCTCACCTTCGCCGTTCCCACATTGTCGATAGCGAGTCCTCATTGAACTGGATCGCTTTGTGCTGAAGCAGGACCAGCTGCTTCTCGCAGCAGAAATTGAAGATTTGATGGTAAGTGTGCAGGCGAAATTTGACGAGTCAAACGGTCCCTATTTTGCCATCGATGTTTTGTGTACTAAGCGCTGCGCCCATTTGCCACCTTTTTTTGATTGTGCACACCACAGGGCACATTGGAAGGCTACTGTCATGAGCTGGGACTGGATGCAGCGAACATCACACATCTCTTGGTCCTTCCATCTTCAGCCCCTATCACTCTGACTACCAGACAGGCTCTGTATCGAGCATGCGACGATCTTTACCAGGTACATAGGGATTCCGCAGCTAATAATCAATGCTTCCGCCTATCACGTTGTTATTGTGGCGCTGACTTGTTTGCACGTTTACCTACACAGGACATTCTACGAAGGCGAGAGAGAATCGAACGATGGGTCTCTAGAATTATCATCATTGCAGAGAATATCCGTGAACCGTCAGAGCCCTTTTTGAAGGTAGAGAGCCTTTCTTGCACAAAATGGAGCATGTGCGGTATTCAAGTTGTGTGTAGAACTGACATTGGCATATCGCTGGCACTTTTTGTAGACTTCCATGCCTCTCATGTCAAGGGCCCGGATACTGCAGGTACGCGGGCGTAATCTACTCGTTTGTTTGTCTGTTCAAAGTGTTTATGATCTCAGTCCAAACATCTTATGCATGCTCTTTATGTAATGCATTTTAGCTGGAGGACACATATCGCGCCATTGAGAAAGAATGGGTATGTGCCTGGAAAGACTCATCAAGGGCTGTTTTCCATCAAAAAGCATCGGAGAAATAACCAAAAGTTTGTCGTGTTTCCACAGATAGGGCGTCTGCAACGCTTTCAGGCTATGGTAGGGAAGCTTCGCATGAGATGGATCCAATGTGCCTATCTGCCAGTGGACGACTACGACCACGCCCTCTGCAAGCTGTTTGAACGCGCAGAACTGCATGATCCCGCTGCCGAGATTTCCTATCTGCAGATCGAGGATCCGTTGTGCCTATCCAAGGAGTGCCTTGCGAGCCTCTCAGCAAAGCTGGCTCAATTGGATCAAAACTTTTACACCCGTCAGTCAAGGATCAAAGCCATGGAGCATGCCCTCGGACAAATATACCAGGATCTTGGAAAGCCAATCGACAAGAGAATCGTTTTCAGGAACGAAGGAACAGTCAGATACGCCGCAGAGGTGAGATATCAATTGATATGAACATCTGAGACGCGAAGCTCTAATGAACACATCCAAGATTAACATGGGGGTGTATCTCACTCATAGCTGGGTAGAGAGCTCAAGGCACTGCAGTCAGAATTGGAAGCACGCAAATTGTATCTATCAGGAGAGCGGTGGGATGCTCTAACAGCAATCTGGGACATTTACCTTGTCAGTGAGCAAGAAAGAGAGGATTTCCGTTCCTCTGTCGAGCAAGCGGGTAAGAGCCACTGTTCAAGTCTCATGGTTTGCGGTCATTGGATATATGCTGAATGAAACACTCACCGCACCCATTGCACGATTGTAGATGTCACATTTCCGGAGAAGCTGGAAAGGATTCAGTCCGAGATCGAAAACTGTCGAGTGCGTTTCTCAAAGTCCGAGGTCGTATACAAATTGATGATCACACGCAGGAAACACATTGAGGTAAGGCGACCTGGGCTGAAATGAGCGCTCCGAACAATGATGGAATGGTGTGCACTCTGTACTAACAAAAAGCGTTCTGGACCCGTAGGAAATGATTTCGTTTGAACAAAGGGCTAGTGATCCACAGCGACTCTTTCAGCCATCATTTCAGCTTGTGGAAGAGGAAAAGTCCCGCAAGCGTGCCTATGTTCTTCTCCTAAAGCTCGAAGGCTCATTGATTGACATGCTCGAGAAGTTTGAAAGTGGTAAGTGCGCTTTCAGGTTCTGGCCAGCTTTTTTTCGACTGTTTAAGCGAACCCATTGTTGACAAGGGGCTTCTTTCTCCTATCTCCAACGTCTCTAGAGCACGGAGAGCCGTTCATGTATGAAGGTGTCCGCTATCTGGAGATACTTCAGGCCGAGATTGACGAACGATACGTCAACGAAACTGCATTCGCAAAGTTCTCTTCAGTGATTGCAGCACCTTCCAAGAGCCAGACAATTAAGATCATGGGCTCGGCGATCTCGCCCATGCCTGTGCCCTCGATTCCTGCACGAGCTCCACGTTCCACAAACTCTACCTCGAGGACCCCTTCCTCTCGCTCATTGGAAAGCAAGCGGTCTAGCACACTTCCTGCACAACCATCCTCCACAAGATCGCCACCCACCCCGCGTGCATCTTTGAGCCGCAAACCCCAGGCAGAACAGCTGACCAAAAGTGGCCGGAAGCCTGCTCTGCAGCAGCGCGATGCCAAGGGGTCCATGTTGTCGACCCGGTCTCCACTGACAAGATCTCGTGCACCCTCGCCAATGCAGACAGCCACAGCCGAGCCATCTCCTATGTCTTCTCCAATGCAAACAGCCCAGTCTCCGTCTGATTCAGTAGCATCTTTGGAGAGCGCCCTCCCTGAGGCCGTGAACAGCAGTGGTTCATAAGAATGCCCGACTCTTCAGCAGCAATTCTGCAATCACGCCATCCTCTACAGTCTAACAATCCCCAACCCCATGACCCCAGCAACGACCATCGCAAGGAGACGAACGCCCTATTTCAATCTACATCTGGACACCCCCCTTTTCCTTTTGTTCCGCCACATTCCTATAATTCAACTCCTGGCCGTTATGGCCATGATGCATACAAACGCCTTTTCTCGGCCATGGGACCCTGCAGACCCACATAGCAGTGCCTCGCCACCCAATTATGGAGAGGCCTCTGCGCAACTATTGCACCATTGTTAGTCATGCCCTATTGTCACATCCCTTTGGACCTGGAACTCCAAAAAGGAAGACCTCTATATAGCGCTAAGGTCTATATTGTTTGAGAGAGCCCTGATGGTCCAGCCCGCCAAGCTCGATCGATCCCCCCTGCAACATAGTCGACAAACACGCCAGCAACAGCGTGCTGAGATAAACATTTGCGCTTGCATTAAATAAAGCAGCGAGATGGTGGAACGACAATTCCAGACCTGAAGCTCCTAGCACGGGTCATAACGTAAGAGATGGTGGCAGTTGGCAGAAGCACTGCCCGATTTCAGGGTCAGATGCATTTTCCTCCCATTCTTTTCACCTCTTTGTTTTCCTTTCATTCCATTCACTACCCTCACTACATGCTGCCCAGCCCTCTTTTCTTTCACACTCTCTCCTTTCTCTCCTCTTTTTCTTTTCCTCCCAATTCCGCTCTCACTCTCTCACTCTCTCTCACTCCTTTTCTTCCCCCCCAACCTTGATACCCCATTGCTTGCTCCTTCACTCTCTTCCTTCTCCTCCTCCTCCTCCTCACACTCCAACTGAACATACCCCCCACACACACAACTCGCCTCGTTTGCTGTTCAGCACACTCCCCCTCCCCCATTCACTGCTGCCGCAGTATACGCAACACACCCACACTCACACTCTCACTCTCACACCGAAATGGGACTCTTCGCCAAACCACTCCTTCCAGCTCGCTATGAGAACGAGGATGTGCAGATTAATCCAGCACTTTTCCCCAACATCGCCATCCATGTCGTTGGTTTAGCCAGGGTAGGTTCCTTCACCTCCCCCCCATCCACTCTCTCTTCTCTCAATTTCACTATCCTCCTGACCTCAAAGCTTGATTCCGATCACTCCTTTGTACAACAATTCATAAAACATCGTACTCTACCGGCTTGTTTGTACTGTACCACATGTGGGGACAAAACCGCCGTTTTCGCTTTTTTATCGATAATTCGGCTGAGCCCCAACACCCTTTCCCATCACGGTCCTTCCCGCTCACCCACTGGCTCGATTGCCCAGCGGGGCGCAGACGCTGTATGCACGCAACTTTCTCACACGGTCACTCATAAACTCTCTCTCTCTCTCTCTCTCTCTCTCTCTGTGTACTATGTATGATAGGGTGAGGTTACAGTGCTTAGCGGCAACGACGACATGATTCACATAAGAACAAGTGTACAGGCAAAAGAATCTATCATCAGGAATGCTGCAGAACTGGAACCCACCCAGGACGGGACCTACTATACCTATACCATTCACACACCCATGGAGTTTAAACTGGAAAAGGCTGTGACCTTTCAGGTCTTTATCACAATCCCCAGGACGCTGGAAAATCTCGATTCTCTCACCATCCAAGGAGAGAATCTGGAGCTGTCCATCGGCAACATTGGCCATACGTTTATCAAAAACTTTTCAGTGTCTAGCCATCAAGGTGACACCACTATCGAGGTAAGCATACTCACCCAAACAATCGGCAGACTGAGGCGAGCCTATCTTTTGAACCTTGGCTGACCAATATCTCAATCATTGAACATAGAATCTCTATGCCGAATCTGCAATCATCAAGAGCGTGGTCTCTGGGAGCATCTGTGGCAAGTACTCGGTCGCAAGGTTGTATGCCCGAGCCAAGTGCGGCAAAGTCAAGGCCGATGTCCACCTACTGAACACGGATGAGTCTCAACCAGCACCAAAAGTAATCTGCTCGACAGTCAACTATCCAATCGATATCGCTATCGACGGTAGGGATGTTTTTGGTCCCTTCACTGTCGAAGCCAAGACGCAATGCCAACCATTGGATGTCAAGATTATGCTTGCCAGCGAGGAACAAAGTCTACGGGGCAACTTTATCAACTTTGGTGGCCCAACACGCGTCAAGCTCTCTAGGAACTTCCAAGGCAGGATTGAGTCCAGAACACACTATGGACAGATATTTATCGAGGAGCCAGAGTTCAGGAGGATAGAGGAAGCCGTGCTCAGTCTGCCCTCACCGAGTGATCGGAAGATCTTTTCCTCCGTGCCGAATTCATATCTCTCATCAAACTCGTCACCGTCACCGTCAACATCACCATCACCATCCGTTTCCTCGTCAGTATATTCAGAACCTCAAAGTGTAGTTACATCACCCATCCTATTCAGCCAGGAAAGCCCATCCTGGAGCCGGGAAGATCCTTATGCTCACCACCAACCCTATTACAGCCAGCACAGCCGTCGTGGTAGCCACGGGATGACCGTCCACTCATCACCAGCCTCTGCAATGGTCTCAGAGGCTAGTTCGTGTGCCAACTCGATTTATGAATCTCTCACGGAGACACGGTCCATCCGTACGGTCAAATCGGTAAAAGGACGACTGAAGAAGAAGAAGAGAGACGCGGACAAGGAATCGAACACAAAGGAAGTCATTGGAACCATTGGAGATGGCGGTGGACTGGTCACGGTCAAGAACAGCAGCGGGGATATTGCCATCTCATTGATGTGATCGCGAGAGCAGGCTGGACTTGTCTCTCCGTCATTCTCTCTCCCGCCCTTTATCTCTCAGTCATTATTCCCACTACCCATTCATTCATTCATCCACTCATTCGTTGATCGATTTGTCATATATTGCTTTCACCACCACTTTACTATAACGTTGTTTTATTCCCCCATACCCCAGCAGACTGAGATGATAAATAGACAGATAGATGATGCTAATGATGAAACGACTTAATGACATATACCACTCTCTACTATGGATACATCGTGAACAACTGTGGTGGGCTAGGGACTACGTGAACAATTGCACAATTGCAACGTGTCCGAATGTCAGGCACAGGCCACACGACTTGCCTGAATACATCATCCAAGAGCACATGGCGAGAGCAAGTGCCTTACTGCACCTCAGCTGAGGGTGCTGCCAACTCGCTCCCTCTCAAGT
>Ga0247824_10000623_pt1 | contig 17822 bp, 14 predicted proteins | sample 13C_PalmiticAcid_FD_194412 | JGI IMG/M metagenome (GOLD analysis project Ga0247824, IMG submission 194412) | Soil microbial communities from agricultural site in Penn Yan, New York, United States - 13C_PalmiticAcid_Day48 | ecosystem: Environmental > Terrestrial > Soil > Agricultural land... | reverse complement strand
GAATTTGACCTTGCCTAACAGGATTGTTGTTGCTCCAATGTGCATGTACTCGTCCAAGGATGGATTCTTCACCAACTTTCATCTCGCCAGTATCGGGTCATTCGCAATCAATGGCGCTGGATTGATCATTCAGGAAGCGACTGCTGTCCAGCCTAACGGACGCATCACGCCAGGATGTGCCGGAATTTGGGACGATGCTCATGTCTACAAGCTGAAGGAGATTGTCGATTTCGTACATGCTCAAGGTGGCAAAATCGGTATTCAGCTCGCCCACGCTGGTCGCAAGGTAAGAGTCTCAATGATCCTCGTCGTTCTCCCCAGTCCTCTTCATTGTTTTCCCGAACTTGAAAGCTAATAATCTTCCTCCTCGTTCATGCATTGCAATGGCGAATATTTTTTTTCAATAGGCTTCTGTCAAGACCTCATACACCAACCATGCCGAGTCTGACTTTTGGCGTGACAATGTCGTGGCTCCTTCTGGCGGTGCACACCTTCAATGGGACCGCAACCATGTGATCCCTCGCGAGTTGTCACTGGAAGAGATTCAGGAGGTAGTTGCAGCCTTTGGAGCCGCCGCTGCCCGTGCTGCCCGTGCCGGCGTGGACACTATCGAGATTCACGGTGCCCACGGCTACTTGATCCACAACTTTTTGTCACCCGTGACTAACCATCGCACGGATCAGTATGGAGGCTCCCTGGAGAACCGAGCTCGCTTCTTGCTCGAGGTCGTCCGTGTCGTTCGCGCCAACTTCCCAGCAGAGAAACCCATCTTTTTAAGAGTCTCGGCCACGGACTATGTCGAGGGTGTGATCGATGGACCTTCGTGGGAGATTGAACAAACGATCCAGATTGCCAAATGGGTCAAGGAGGCTGGTGTGGATGTCCTCCATGTCTCTTCTGGTGGTAACACGGCTCAGCAAAAGATCGTGCCTCAGCCTGGTTATCAAGTCCCCTTTGCCGAACGTGTCAAGAAGGCCGTGCCTGGATTGTTTGTGGTCGCTGTCGGAGTCATCTTGGATGGCCACCAAGCGGAAGAGGTTCTGGAGCAGGAGAAGGCTGATCTCATCGGTGTTGGTCGCGGTTTCTTGAGACATCCCAACTTTGCACTGAATGCCGCTCGCGATCTGAATGTGAAGGCAGCATTCTCGCAACAGTACTCTCGTGGCCGCACTATCTACAGTTAAAGAGTGAGAATGGAAGAAAGAGTAGATGGTATAGCGAACAAGTCAGTGAGTCCATTAAATACACCGCATTCTTCACTCTTTTGTTTCGTACCATTCGCAATTTCTGCTTTATTTGCCCCACAGTAAGGGACAGTATCAGGTAATTGTGTTGTGAGTGTGAGATGAGATGTAAGTGTCGAGTGAGCAAAGGTAGGGAAAGAAAAAGATGGAACTTTGTGATCTGTTACACAGTCAGGGAAATCGAACCACCCGCTCCCACGCCAGTCTATGGAATAGCACAGCCAGAAAACACTGACTCTTTGGTCTTCCTTGAGGTTCATTGGTGATGATACAAAGTTGGATGCAGTTATCGATAATGTCTACAAATGATGGCTAAAATACAGTAAAGAGGGAAAATGGATAGAAACATGCAAAAAAAAAAGAACTCCTCTCTAGACAGGGCGGCCAGATCCACTACGCATGCCCTTCTTGTTTTCAGCAACCACGCTTCGGACATACTGGTCAACACCTCCTTCCAGGCGGTGCAACTTGCCACCCTTGACACGGTACACAACGCCAGCTTCTTCTTGTGCTTTCAGTGCATCGTCCTCGTCCCCGTCTGACAGCTCGTCGTCATCGTCATCCTCACACACTGCCTTGACAAAGTACGCGTCGTGAGAAACAAGGACAACCGCCCCTGTAAACTCCTTGAGCGCTACAACCAAGCCCTGGATTGTGGCCATGTCCAAGTGATTCGTGATTTCGTCGAGCAACAGCACCTGAGGACCTCCATGGACACAGATGGCCAATGCCACCCTAGCCTTTTGCCCACCTGATAGCGTCGACATGGGCAGAACTGCGCATTGACCAGCAATACCAAAGGATCCGAGGTACTTGCGCGCCTGTATCTGCGTCTTGTACTCTTCTGGGAAAGTGTCCATCAGGTACTGTGTTGCAGACTTTGTCGAATATCCATCGAGCTTATCCACATTGTGCTGGGAGTAGTAGCCGATTTTGACCAGCGACGAGAACCGCTCGACCGTTCCAGATGTCGGAGTAGCGTCGCCAGCGAGCAGAGACATAATCGTGGATTTACCACAGCCGTTGGGACCAAGCAGAGCAATTCGCGATGACTGGTGCAATGACAGACTGATGTTCTGAAGCACAGGGCCGGTCTTCCTTTCTGGCGCGCCAGGGTATGAAAACGTGACATTGTTAATAGAGAGCAAGGTCGTTGGGTTGCCGCGGAGTTCCTTGGGTTCGGGCAAGGGTATCGTCACTGGTGGTTCAGGAACCTCTTTTTCGACTGTAATTCCCATCGACAGGTGGTAACCGGCATGATACGATTGTTTAAAGCGCTTTCCACTTTCTGTCTTGTTATACCCCGCCAGTCTCTCAAGTTTCTAAAGAGTTGAAATGACAGAGTTTGGTCGTTAGTTTTTGTACAGGCAGTGTGATGGGTGAGAAAACCTTTGGGAGACGCTATGTTGTACCTTTTGACGTGACGCAATGACAGCACCTCGCTTATCATCTCCAGTTTTGTGCATGATAGAACGTTGCTTGTTGATGGTATCTTGGACATGTTTCCTCTTCTTCTCCAGCGCTGCAATGATTCTGTCCTTCATTTTTGCCTTGTCCTCCATCTTGTTCTCATATTCATCAAAGTTGCCAGGGAAATAATCCAGTTTGTAATCCCGGAGACGGATGATTTCCTGCGACACCGTGTTCAAGAAGTTGCGGTCGTGTGAGACCACTACAACTGTCTGATCCTGGCTGAGATGCTCGACAAGGTAGTTTTGGAGCCAAATGATGGCCGGCAAGTCCAAATGGCTATTAGAGTTCATATGGAACAGTTGGTGAGAACATCGTTCGTACACAAACAAAAAGTGCAATGGCATGGTTTCAAAAAAAAAAAAAAAAAACATACTTGGTAGGTTCGTCCAACAAGAGCAAATCTGGCTTCAAAAACAGAGCTTGCGCAAGCGCGATCCTCATCTTCCAACCTCCCGAGAATTGCTTGATAGGCAAATCCTGGTTCGCCGGTGTGAATCCAAGGCCTTTTAACAGTTCGCGCGCCCTAGCCTCTGCAGAGTCGGCCTCGATCTGTTGAAGTTTGTTGTGAACTGACTCGAGCATCTCATGGGCCTGATTGAGAACGTCCAATGAAGGCTCGGTGCCCTCGATCGGAACCGATTCAAATGCTTCCTGGGCAGCCTTTTCCTGTGCTTCAACTACCAGGAGCTCCTCACGGGCGTCCGCGCCACGCTTGCCACTCCTGCGAATAGCGAGCTTTTGTTGGTCCGCGAGTTTAACCTTCATTCGTTCCCATTCGAGCTTCTTGATGGTCTTGACCAATTGCTTGGGGTATTTGTTGATCGCCCGCTGAAGCAAGTTGTATTCTCCCATGAGCAAGGTTCGCTCAGTGTCCGACTTGAGCACCGTCTCGACCACAGTCTGGGTCTCGGGCGTCTCAGAGGGCAATTGCTCGATATAAAGTGTCCTGAGATTCTGCGGGAAACCGATCAGTTGGCCGTATCCGATCGCCTTGAGGAGAGTGGACTTTCCAGTTCCGTTGCGTCCGATAAGTCCGTACATAGTTCCCGATTTGAACCAGAGTCGCGCGTCCTTGAGTAATGGCTGTTCTCCAATGGTAATATTGACTTGCTTGAGATCAACTTCCTTAGACAGGGTCTCAAGCGTCTCTTCATGGAATCGCGACTGTTGCGAATACGCCTCAACGAGAGCTCCCTCACCCGAAAAAGAGTCTTTTCCGATGGCTGGTGAAGCTGAACGTACGCCGTCGGATCCTACTACTGGGGATGCTGCTGCTGATGAAGATGACTTGGCTGCAAGCTTTTTGGCCGCCTTGGACATCTTAACTGGCTTGGACTTGAATGACTTCTTTGCTGGTGTTGATCCGCCCGCTGAGTCCTGCTGCTTATCATCCGATCCACTGGAATCATCATCATTGTCTTGACTCTGGTCCTTGATCTTATCCTCGATCGAAAGGCTTCCGAGGCTTGCATCGATCTTGGACAGACCCTTTGGTTCTGAGGTGTTGGCGGTTTGGCCAGAGGCGAACTGATCCTGCAGTGAAGCGTAAAAAGCTTCCAGTGCGGCGTCATCAAGGCCCGCATCGACCAGAAAGTGCTGAGTCTCTTCTCGAAGGGCGTCGAGAGACCCAAAGGACTGGCCATCGATGACAGACGAGAGATACTCTTGAATGTCGTCGTCCAGCACGACGCCGGCAGGCAACCGCGCTATGAAGGTCTTTGCGGAGAGCGTCATTAGTGGATACAGTGGTTGGAAGGGCGAAAGGGAAGATGGTAGAGCGTTGAGTGTGCTGGGCTTATTGTAGGTATGTGTTTCTTTTGAAATGGCAAAGTTGACGATAGATCTAAAAGTGGGGGGGAGACCTCATGGACGATCGCTTTTAAAAGACGTGAGTTTTTAGAAGTCGCTGATGCGGTGAAAGCAGTCACGCCGCAGTTTGCGCTCCAACTGCTCCAATCCCGCAGCCTTTTGGCTCGCAAATCTCCGATGACTTAGATTGTCCGCCTGCAGATCCTCGGAAAGCTGCTCTGAAGCACAGCACATCATTTTGTCTGCAAAGCGTCAGCACGGGAGAGGGAAAGAATCCAAACTCCATCACCATGCAGTTACCACACATGATTCGCCACAACTCAGGCTTTGCTTGATTTACCAGATGCCGACGACTTTAATCAGATAGCTAAGAGAATGAGAATTCATAGAGCCTAAAATCGCCATGAATGAGTGTCACCCACATCCTTTATTTGTGCCCATGGATATCCATGATGATAGCTGCTACCAGTTCCCGGAGCAGTGGGTCGCTCGACTGTTCGGCCTGCTGCACTAACCGTTCGGCTCGCTGTACCAACTCTACAACCGGGGTACCGGCTTTCAAGGTAGGATCCTCTGCGGGATCATTCGACGGGGTTTTGAGCTTCGATACCACGGAAGCCATCGTGGCGACCTTCTTGCTAGTCTCGCGCAATCAATGCACTGACTCACCTACGGCTCCTCGTTGCGTTAGAAGCTGCTTGTCGAGCTGACTCAATCCCTGTACATCCTGTATAGTCGCATCCTTCACATCAAGTTCAAGTCTAGTCTTTGTAGGCATCCAGCGCATTGATGCTTGAGAGCGATCTTGATCGCTTTTCATTTGTAGTCTTGAATCACAGCTCGGCATTGACCTGATGTAACATCCCATATCCGTACGGACATGTCATCACTTGCCGAAATAACCATGTCACCTCGAGATGAATACACGACCTTGTTCACCGTATCGGTATGGCCAACAAAATACCAAAGGCAAGTCCATGCTTCTGTATCCCATACCCTCACTGATCCATCGCCGCCGCCAAACGCAATCTCATTGCCTTTTGGTGAGTAGGTGAGAGAGTACACCCCGACGTCGTGACCGATGAAGATTTGGCGACACTCCTCCATACCAACAACGTCCCACACCCGCACTGTTGTGCCCTCGCCGCCGGATACAAGTCGGTCGCCTTGAGGTGAATAGGTGACACAGCGAATCATATCTAAAGGGCCTATTAAAGTGCTCTTGCAAACACCCGTCTCAGTATCCCATATCCGTAATGTATAGCCGCTGTAAGAGAGAACCTGGCTGCCATTTGGTGAATACATGACTCCTTCGACCGACTTGGTGTGGCCGATCAATATATGGGCGCACTCTCCTGATCTCACATCCCACAGCCGCACTGTGCAGTCAGCACTGGCAGATGCAAGCTGATCCCCTTGAGGTGAATATGCGACAGCGTAGACACCGTCGCTATGACCAGTCAAGGTGTAAGCGCATACTCCTGTTTCAGCATTCCAGAGCCGCACTGTACTGTCTGCGCTGCCACTGGCGATCCGATCTCCTTGAGGTGAATAAGCAACGCTTCGTACGCTCTTGCTGTGGCCTCGTAAGATTTCGCGACAAACTCCTGTTTCCACATCCCAGATCCGAACTGTCAAATCGTCACTGCAGGTTGCGACATGGTTCCCTTTTGGTGAGCTCTTCAATTGACGAATGCTATCATTGTGACCATTTGAAATATGTCGAGACATAACAGCTCGCACATTCCACAGTCTAACTGTCATGTCATAGCCGATGGAGGCGACCTGATCTCCTTTTGAAGAGAACACCACGCTTGAGACAGAGCTGGAATGACCTGTCAAGGTCTGGCGGCAAACTCCCGTCTCTGCATCCCATATTCGTACGGTCTTGTCGGAGCCGGCGGAAGCGATGAGATCCCCTTGTGGTGAAAATACGACACATCGATTCGAAGTTATGTACTCATCTAACGTATGAAGACACACGCCTCTTTCAACGTCCCATAGACGAACTGTCTTATCATAGCTAGCGGAAGCGAGTCGGTTGCCGTTCGGTGAAAACATGAGGGAGAAGACCGAGCCCTTGTGACCCTTGAGTATATGGCGGCATTCCCAGTGGACGCGTTCCTTAAGCGTACTGTGTCACGACTGCTAGATGCAACTTGATCTCCTTGAGGTGAATACGCGATGCTGGTAATAGTCTGATTACGTCCGCGCAAAACATGGAGACACCTTTTAGTCTTAGTATCCCACAATCGTAATGTGTGATTGTTGATCGAAGCAATTCGGCGTCCATTCGGCGAAAATATGACCGCAGAGACATGTCCGTTGTGACCAATGCAGATTTGACGGCATTCTCCGGTTTTCACATCCCACAGCTTGACTGTCGTGTCACCGCTGGCGGACGCAACCTGATCCCCTCGAGGCGAATATGCAACACTCGTAACCCCTCTTTCATGTCCGTTCAACACATGACTGCAAGTCCCCGATTGGAGTTTCCATAGCCGGACTGTGCCGTCACTGCTGCCAGAAGCGATCTGGTTGCTGTCGAAAGAATACATGATATTGTTCACACTTTTGCTGTGCCCTTGCAGTGTGCAGAGAGTTTCCCAGGTCGATGTTGAATACACAACGATATTGCCATTCTGGAGCCCTGCTGCAGCCGACTTTCCATCTGGCGAGTACACGAATGAAAGCACCATACTCTCTTGCTTCAGGTACGGTAGTTCACCAAACTGTACGCCTATCATCTGAGCATCGCTCAAGTCGGCTTTCCGCAATCGGATACTACTGAGATCAGCGTTCCTCAGATCTGCTCCTTGCAATTGTGCTGATTCGAACTTTCCATAACTGAGATTGGCATTTGGAATCCGAATACCTCGCAAGTCCGCACTGTTGAACTGTACACCTACTTGGATCAGTATTGTGATCGCATTGGATGCTGCTGTACTCCACTTCTCGTCCATCTTCGAATGCTCAATGTAGTCTAATAGCTGTTTCACAAACAATGTCTCCTGGTGAATACGCTCTTCCAGGAACTGCAAGATCGATGGCTCGTTGACAAAACTTCTCCAAGCTAATGGTGAATTGAAGTCTGGTTCCTGTACGATTGCGGTAGATGTACAGTCCACTGTATCAACCGCACTATCGTCTTTGTTGGAGCTTATGACGGATCTGGCACTTCGATGATGTGATACTGAAGTCTCCGCTACCATCCGCTCTTTCCAGTCATGTGGATCAAATATGGCGAGCGACACGCCGTATTCCAGTAGTGATCGATGGATAAACCGGTGCTGGTTGCCACTTCGAATCAGTGGACATGCTTCGCGTAGAAGCTGCTTCTCATCTTCTCGACTGAAGAATAATCCTTTCCATGAATTCTCATCCTTGTATCGCGAATATGTAATAACCGGTTGACCACCTTGCTCTCTGTAGATCGCCACTGATAGCTTCTTGAGATAGTCAATCCCGTTTCGTGTGAATCCTTCGTCACTCAGACTCTCGAATGCTGACCTCGCTTGAGGAGTCAAGTTCCTCTCTCCAATTCGCTTCTTGCCTCGTTCCAACCAATGCTCGATGAATTGGTCGTACAATGCCATTCGTGTAATCTTAGCAGCCGAGAGATCCTGTCCTGGATCGACCATACGCGGCAACACTTCCAACGACAGTGACATCAAAAACGGATTCTTGACAAGTTCTTTCAAGGTTGGGATGAGATCCAGAGACTTCTTGTATTCATCGACCTCCCACAGTGGTCGATGCACAGAGACATACTGGGTGATGTAGTCTTGGACTTGGTCCATCGAGAACGGAGTGATGGCGGCTTCTTGGAACAATGACGACTCTGATTGACGGTTGCGGTCTCCTGGTTGAAAGCGATCTCGATAGTCGATTCCGAGATACTCGCTACGGCAACTGATCACCATCTTGGCATTCCATTCTCCTGCTTGATTCAATCGGTTGCTTGTGTACAGATTGTGATTCTGTTGACTCTCATCGTATCCATCGCAGATCAGCGTGAACTTGCGATGTCAACTCTCTAATCTGTGGCTCTGTGAACTCTGACTTCCTGAGCTGTTTGGCGATCATGTCATGTTCAGGTCTTTCGATGGCAGGCAAGTTGATATGGAGAGGGATGATTCCACCTTTCTTGTATGATTGCCACAGATGACACTCTAGTTCGCGGTTGAATGTCGACTTCCCTGCTCCAGAGTCTCCAAGCAGAAGGAATACTTTTTGATCTCCTTTCAAGAACTCATCAACCTTCTCCGTCAGCGGGAAACGTGTTTCATCACTAGTCTGAAAGTTTGCCTTTGCTTGAGGAGGGATGTATACGAACTTTCCTCTCTCGTTCAGTCGTCTTCGCAGCTGGCGCAGATTACCTTCGACGTCTGGCCTCTCTTGAACACGGTCAAACAATGATGAAGACCCCATGTCAGGCAAGGCAATCTTCAATGGATGGGATCCAGACCCGCTCTCATGACACGATCGATAGAATGCCTGCTTTGTTGCATCTCCGTTCGTCTCCAATTCCTTGAGAATTGTTTCAACGACTATTGAGGCCACATGGTTGACGTAGGATAAGATATAAACTATTAGTTTCTGCGACAATTATAATATCAATGCACTTTCGACTGTTCGACTGTTATGGTCATAGCAAGTGTCTTTCACATACATTGCATGTCACCGACAGGAACAGATGACAACTGCATCAAGATGTTCACAATCCATTGTTTGACAATAGGTTGATCACCCCAAACGAAATCATCGCGATATATTACTCCAAGGAATGCAATCGCACTCTGTCTTGTTTCTGAATCCCACCTAGTATCACCTGCAATGGCCCCCAACCGCTGACACACTCCCCACTGGAATTCGGCATCATATCGGCACGGTGCTTCACAGATCAGTCTCTTGAACTCGGCAACCTCTCCATCTCGGATCAACGTATCGGCCCCACGCAGTGCTGAATACCATGCACACTTGCGACTGAAGCTGAGACCCTCTTTCAGACACTTCATGAATCCTTGACCACTTTCAGCTAGCGAGGATGCTCCGTTGTACACTGATTTGACAATCTGACCGATCTCTGCTGCTCCTGCAAGTCCTTGCTGGATGCTATCCAATCCTTTGATGAATCCATTGAGATCAAGTCCCTTGACCGCACTCACAAGTCCTGACACTCCTTGAATGACCTTTCCTGAGCGTCTCATTGTCGCCTGCCAGAGTGATTCGTTGTCAGGGACACACATTAGAGCCTGATATGCATATGCTGCTTGGTACACCAAGTAAGGATCCGAGCTCTTCTTCAATCCATCAAGATACACAGAGAGTGGCTCATGGATCTTCACGCGATCCAATCCTTTGACATCAGTGTCCGCCATCGCATCCAGCACATGCGATACAGCCATTGTCAGTTGGTAGAGATGGTGTGTCGATTGCTCGTGAGTGTCTCTCAATCGAGTACTGAGGAGATCCAGTATCTTGACAAGATCGTCACTGTCGAGACAACCAGAGCTGGCACTCTGAACCAGATGAGCAAGTCCCTCGAGTTGATGAATGTCCAGCAGTCCAGAATCGATTCCCATGTAGAATTCTTTGAGGAGATATCGAAAGTCATCGTTCTCAAGGACAGGAGCCAGACACACAACTTCGGTGACACTCTTGGCATCCTTGAATTCGTCTCTCTTGAATGCTCGGATGACATCCGTGGCCAGAGTCTTGAGTCGTTCTTGCTCGTCTGGTTCATTCTTGGTGTTGCGTAACCAGTTGCGTGCAATTGGATCGATCAATTCATCTGGTTGGTAAGACGATTGTAAGAGAGCGAGGCAGCAGACGAGTTGGAATGTGTCGTTGAGGCGTGCATCCGGTTCAGGGGGACTGAAGGCTATTGTTTGTGGGCGCACGTTTGTTGGGAAGATGTTCGCTGGAATGGTGGCGATGTCCATCCCTTGATGTTTGGCTGGGCTCACAACCACAACAGGAGAAGGGAGAGGCGATGATAACGGAGGCTGCAATGGTTTGCCGATGATTAGATCAGCATTGGAGTGAGAGTGGAGCACACCTTTGAGGGAGGACACGATGCTCGATGGACGAGATGAGTGTGTTGCTCGGCCCGACTTGTTGACACCACCACTATTTCGAGTGATGCAAAGCTGTGTGAGTACTATCCAGTTCAATCCAGTGAGAGAGTACCATGGTCTTGGCGCCCCCAGTTTCTCTTAGCAGTTCGATCGAGAACAAAGCGAGGTCGGTTCTTCCTTACCCCCACTTTTCAGACTTTTTGTAGAATGCCTGTGCTTCCTCTTGGTGATCTTTGCTATGCAACAGCTCTCCAAGACTGGTATAGACGGTTGCGATTCTTTCACGCATGGATTTGTCCTCGTTGTTCTTGGCAGCTTTCTTCACATGAGCCAACGAGACTTCTGCATCATGGCACAGAACCAGGGTGATGTCGGGATCGGTTGATTTGAAGGCATTCTCCAAGTAGAGGTTGGCGAGATCCAGTGTTTGCTGCAGCGAGAGATGCCCTCTTGGTGAAGAGATGATACTTCCGAACGCCATTGTTCACAAATTTGTTTTCAACGTTCTCTCCTGTGATGGACGGAAGGAATAGTCAATGTTGTCAGTGTTTGTGAGAGAAATGTTGTGGTATGAGATGTGTCGAAAGAAGAGAGAGAAAGTGAGAAACTTGCCGAGGGCGGGGTGGCAAAATGGGCAAATCACAATCTGGTGACACAAAAACAAGGGGTCTTTTCGTGTTCATGATGTGAGCACCGCTTGTTCCGTCGGTGTTGGTGCGCCACGAGAATTCAAGAAAAAAAAAATGTCTAGGAGGAGACTTGGTAGTCTGAAGACAGATTGCAATGGAAATGCCCTTGTCGTCTGTAGCGCAATGAAACAGCAGCGTGGAAGGACGTGGTCTCCAACTATTGGACATGGTATCGCTAGTTGGATTAAAGGTTCTATCGTCGTCCCCCTTCCTTCTTTCTCTCTTTTTTTTCTCTCAGAGATAGATCAAGGGCGATCCCAACATCATTCTGTATTCTTTAGAACGGTTGCCATGACCTGATTTCGTTCTCTTTATTAAGGATGAGCCACGCCCGCTTTGCGAACGGTATACCACCACCTTTCTTTAGAATCTGGTTACGTTGCTGGGATTATCACCGTCCATGAATATCCTTGATGATAGCTGCTACGATTTCCTGGAGGAGTGGATCGTTGGACTGTTCAGCGCGTTGCTTCAATTGCTCGGCACGCTGCACCATCGGTGTAGCCGGAGCGCTGACGTTCATGGCAGGCATCTTCGCAGGTACCCCCACAGGCACACCTGCTGAGAACTTCCTTGGTGCCAACAGAGCACTGGGTGTCACAGCCACTCCTGCAAGCAAATCCGCAGGAATCCTAGAAGGTACGGTGGGCAGTCCAGCAGGCATCCCGGTAGACACACTCACAGACACCTTTGGAGGTAGAATGGGAGACTCTGCAAGTACTTTTGTGGGCACCGTTGGAGGAAGGATTGGAGACTCAGCAGGCAATCTTGCAGGGGGTAGAACTGGAGACTCGGCAGGTGCTCTTGCAGGAGGAAGGATGGGAGACTCAGCAGGCAATCTTGCAGGGACTGCTGGAGGAAGAACTGGAGACTCTGCAAGTACTCTTGCAGGAGGTAGAACTGGAGACTCGGCAGGTGCTCTTGCAGGGGGTAGAACTGGAGACTCGGCAGGTGCTCTTGCAGGAGGTAGAATTGGGGATTCAGCAAGCACCTTGGCAGGCACCGTTGGAGGTAGAACTGGAGACTCGGCAAGCACCTTTGCAGGCAATGTTGCTGGAAGAAGAATGGGAGACTCGGCAGGTACTCTTGCAGGTACTGTTGGGGGTAGAATGGGTGATTCAGCAAGTACGCTTGCAGGCACCTTTGGAGGAAGAATGGGGGATTCAGCAGACACTCTCGCAGGAAGTAGAATTGGAGACTCGGCAAGAGCTTTTGCAGAGACTGCTGGAGGAAGAACTGGAGACTCAGCAGGTGCTTTTCCAGGAGGAAGAACAGGAGATTCGGCAAGTACTCTTGCAGGTACTGTGGGAGGAAGGATTGGAGACTCAGCAGGCAGTCTTGCGGGTACCGTTGGAGGAAGGACTGGAGACTCGGTAGGCAATCTTGCAGGAACAAGGGGCACTCCAGCAATCGTCCCCGCGGGCACCCTCGCAGGTGGTGGCGGAGGAGTCTCCATAGGCACTCTTGCAGGTACAGGAGGGGGCGCTACCACAGACACGCCCGCCAGCACCTTTGCAGCAGCAGCAGGAAGTATGGGAGGAGGAGGAGGTTGCACATGAGATAAAGTCACCGGAGTGCCAAGCTTGGCCAGGACCACCCCCATCGCAAGGGCTTTGTTGACTTCCTCACGCGATTTGTAGAGTGGGTCGCCTCGAGCGCCTCGTTGAATGAACAGTTTCTCGTACAGAACATCCAGTCCTTGGATCGATTCAATACTCGTATCAAACATATCCAGTTCCGCCATGGCTGTTCTCCAGCACAAGGAATTCGAGGTCATATCCGGTTTCAATCGCGACGTTTCCACCATACCATCTTCCAAAGCCGTGACCAAGTAGGAGGTACCAGCAACCTCGATCCAGTCGATATCCCTAATTTCTTCGGGATAGTTTTGAATGGCAAAGAGGCCAGTACCGGTCGCCATATTCCACACGCGGACCGACTTGTCCGTGCTGGCCGAAACAAGGACATGTCCTTGCGTGGAATACTCCAGCTTGAAAATGCTTCCAGTGTGACCTGTCAAGGTCCAAAGACTTGCCTTGGTTGCAACATTCCACACGATCACGGTTCCACCCATGTCACCCGATGCAATGTGTTGGCCTCCGGGTGAGTACTTGATAGAAAACACTCCCTTCTTATGGCCGCTCAAGGCATGGAGACAGGCTCCGCTCTCGACATCCCATACTCGTACCGTCAGGCCATTCGCGGAAGCAATTCGATCGCCTTGAGGTGAATACGAGATACCCATCACCCCCTCAGGACATGACAGAACGTGTTTGCAAACACCCTTCTCAGCATCCCATATCCGAATAGTGCTGTCGATGCTGGCAGAGACGACCTGATTCCGATTTGGTAGATATTGAAGGCGATGAATATCGATGGTGTGGCCAGTCAATGTATAACGGCATTCTCCTGACCTCGTATCCCATAGCCGAATGGTCTTGTCACGACTGGAAGACGCCAGCAGATCGCCTCCCGTTAAATACGTGACATGATTGATTGCACCTTCATGGCCTGTCAATGTATGAATGCACGTTCCTCGGTCAACGATCCAGAGCCGGACTGTCTTGTCAGTACTGCCACTGGCGATCTGATCTCCCTCAGGTGAATATGCCATACTGGTCACCTCACCCTTGTGGCCCCGCAAGATTTGACGGCAAATACCTGTCTTGAAGTCCCAGAACCGTACCGTCATGTCCTTGCCGCATGTGGCAATGTGTTTTCCTTTGGGCGAGTATTCGACTTTTGTAACCCGGCCCACATGACCACTTGACAAGTACTGAGATGTCTCAGTTTCCTTGACTCCCACTTCATACAGTCGAACCGTTCCGTCCTCACTGTAGGAAGCCACTTGATCCCCTTTTGGTGAGAACGTTGCCCCGGTGACATCGCCACTATGACCACTGAGGGTTTGTCGGCAGGCTCCTGTCTCTAGATCCCATACTCGCGTGGTCTTGTCCAGGGAGGCGGAAGCAATGAGATTTCCGTGCGGCGAATAGACGACTTTGGAGATACATTTGGTGTGGCCACGCAAGGTACGAAGAGCCGCACCTCTTTCAACGTCCCAGAGTCGAACTGATCCGAGTGGTCCATCAAAACCGCCAGAGGCAAATTGATCGCCTTTGGGAGAAAATGCGATGGAATAGACCTCACCTCCATGATTGAGGACGTAGAGACAATTGCCAGTGGCTACGTCCCATAGTCGTACGGTCGAGTCTTTGCTTCCAGATGCCAGTTGATCTCCTTCAGGTGAATAGGACACACTCTCTACCGAACCGCTATGTCCGCTTAGGATATGGAGACACTTCTTTGACTCTGTGTCCCACAGCCTTACTGTACCATCGCGGCTGTTCGAGGCGATTTGCTTTCTCTTTGGCGAGTAGACGACTCCTTCGATGAGATCGGTATGATCGGTCCAGGTATGGCTGCACTCTCCGGTCTTCACATCCCATAGTTTGACTGTCTTGTCATAACTGCCAGAAGCAAGTTGATTCCCTTCAGGCGAATAAACCACCTTCGCAACAGTATTGCCATGTCCACTCAGGGCGGAAATGCGATCGCCCGTTTGGACGTTCCATACGCGGATGGTGATGTCGGAACCACCAGAGGCAATTTGATCGCCAGCCGGGGAATATGCGATGCTCACCACCTCCTTGCTATGCTCTTGTGACGTCCAGAGAGGCTCCCAGTTTGATGTTGAATACATGATGATCTTGCCATTGTTGAGGCCTATAGCCATTGTCGTTCCATCTGGTGAGTACACGCTCACCCACACCTTGTTACCTAAATTCAGGTACGGTAGTTCGCCAAACTGTACGCCTATCATGGAACAGAAACCCAAGTTCGCCTTCCGCAACCAGGTACCACGGAGATCGACGTAACTCAGATCCGCCCCCTCAAACTGTGCTTCTTCGAACATGCCATAGCTGAGATCGGCACGTGGAATCCGAATACCTCGCAAGTCTGCACCGTTGAACTGATGTCCCGCACGGATCAGAATTGTGATTGCGTTGGCGGATGCTTTGCTCCACTTCTTATCTTTCCTTGAATGCTCGATGTAGTCGAAGAGTTGTTTCTCAAACAATGGCTCCTGACGAACGCGCTCTTCCAGGAACTGAAGGACGGCTGGCTCGTCAACAAAGCTTCTCCAGTATAAGGGAGAAGTGGAGTCTGGCTCTTGTGTTTCAGGAACAGATGTTTCCTTGGTAGGATCATTTCCACCAGTGCTTGTGGTAGGTTGAGTGTTCTGAGCTACTGATGCTGCTGGTACCATGAAGTCTTTCCAGTCTTCTGGATCGAATATAGCAAGGGCTACAGTGTATTCCAGTAGTGATCGGTGGATGAATCGGTGTTGATTGCCATTTCGAATCAGAGGACACGCTTCGCGTAAAAGATGGGTCTCTTCTTCTCGGCTGAAGAACGGTGCTTTCCATGAGTTCTCATCCTTGTATCGTGAATAGCTCACAATCGGCTGACCACCTTGCTGTTTGTAGATGGCTGCAGAGAGCTTCTTCAGATAGTCGATACCATTCCGTGTGAATCCATCATCGATCAAACTCTCGAATGCTGATCTTGCTTGAGGACTCAGGTTCTTTTCACCAAGTCGCTTCTTGCCTCGCTCCAGCCAATGCTCGATGAATTGATCGTACAATGCCATTCGAGTGATGTGGGTAGTCGAAAGGTCCTGCCCTGGATCAACAATACGTGGCAAAACATCCAACGACAAGGACATCAGGAAGGGATTTTTGACCAGTTCCTTCAAGCTGGGGATGAGACTGAGAGCGTTCTCGTATTGATCAGCTTCCCACAGAGGGTGGTACACGTCGACATATTGCTTGATGTAGTCATGGACCTGTTCCATTCCGAATGGCGTCATGACAGCTTCTTGGAACAGGGATTGCTCTGAGCGGTGGTTCCTGTCTACAGGCTGGAAACGATCTCGATAATCGACTCCAACGTACTCGCTGCGACAACTGATAATCATCACGGCCTTCCATTCTCCTGGCTGATTAAGGCGATTGCTCATGTATAGGTTGTGGATCTGTTTGCTTTCGTCGTATCCGTCGCAGATCAGTGTGAACTTGCGGTGGAACTTGAGCTCTCTGATCTGCGGCTCTGTGAACTCGGCCTTCCTGAGCTGTTTGGCGATCATATCGTGTTCGGGCTTGTCAAGGGCTGGCAAGGTGATGAAAAGTGGGATAGTCTTACCCTTCTTGTAGTCTTGCCACAGGTGATACTCGAGTTCTCGGTTGAACGTCGATTTGCCTGCTCCAGAGTCTCCAAGAAGAAGGAATACCTTTTGATCTCCTTTCAAGAACTCGTCCACCTTCTCCATCAACGGGAATCGTGATTCATCGCGGGCTTGTAAGCTGGCCTTGGCTTGGGGCTGGATATAGACAGCGTTTCCTCGTTCTTTCAGTCTTTGCCTGCGCAGTTGACGGAGGGATCCTTCGACATCTGTTTTCTCTTGAGCACGGTCAAGCAACGAAGGAGTTCCCATTGCAGGCAAGACAATCGATAATGGTTGTGAGCCATGGCCCTTCTCACGACACTCTAGATAAAGTGCTTGCTTCGCCGCATCACCATTGGTTTGCAGCTCCTGGAGCTGTGTCTCGGCGACTATAATGAGAAGATTCAACATATGATTAGCCCAACATTCAATTGTCATTGTATCAGTCATAGTCCGTAACGATTGTATCGCTTTTCCCTGTTCACCACTTACATTGCATCTCGCTGCCAGGCAAGGAAGACAGTTGCATCAGGATGTTCAATATCCATTGCTTGAGGTTTGGTTGGCGACCCCACGCGGCATCGTCCCGATAGATCTCTCCAAGGAACAAAATGGCACTCTTTCGGATCTCGGGCTCCCATACATTATTCGCCGCAATCTCTCCAAGTCGCTCACACACTCCCCACAAGAATGCTGGATCGCGTCGGCAAGGTACTTCGCACACGAGTTTCCTGAAATCGGCCAGCAGTCCATCTCGGATCAAAGTATCTGCTCCTCGCAGTGCTGAATACCATGCTCGTGGCCGACTGAAGCTGAGTCCTTCTTTCATACAATCGATAAAGTCTTTACCACTCTCGGCCAAGTCCATCGCTTCATTGTATGTATCCTTGATAGCTTTTGCGATTTCCAATGCATCCATCGCGCCTTGTTGGATTTCTACTATGCCTTCGAAGAATTTGTTGAGATCAAGACCCTTGACGGCACTCACAAGTCCTGCCACGCCTTTGATGACCTTTCCGGTGCGACGCATGGCTGCTTGCCATGGTGTCTCGTCATCAGGGACAAGCAATAGAGCTTGGTAAGCGTACGCTGCTTGGTACACCAAGTATGGATCCTTCCCCTTTCTCATTTCATCCAGGTAACCCTTGAGAGGTTCGTGGAGCGTCTTACGAGCCAGACCTTCGACCTTGGCATCGGCCATGGCATCCAACACATGCGACAGAGCCATGGTCAGTTTGTACCTGTGGTTCGATGATTGCTCATGTGTGCCTTGCAACAGAGTGTTGAGAAGATCAAGCAC
>Ga0247824_10000622_pt1 | contig 17825 bp, 33 predicted proteins | sample 13C_PalmiticAcid_FD_194412 | JGI IMG/M metagenome (GOLD analysis project Ga0247824, IMG submission 194412) | Soil microbial communities from agricultural site in Penn Yan, New York, United States - 13C_PalmiticAcid_Day48 | ecosystem: Environmental > Terrestrial > Soil > Agricultural land... | reverse complement strand
ATTGATTACGACTCCAGCTGCCACGGCAGCCGAAAAAGTTGCTTCACCAACGACAACAACTGCAGCATCCACGACATCAGCAATAGGGGTATTGACATCCTCAAATGGTCAACAGACTTTGCTTTCTTCAAGCCAACCATCACAACCAAGTCCACTTGCGAACGGATCTGATTCCAATGCAACCCTCTCCACAACAGCGACACCTATCCCTGCTGTGCCAAGTCCCATGGAAATTGATGAGAAACCATTATCATCGTCTTCCTCAGCGAATAATCTCACTGCTGAGATTGCGCCTGTTGCTGACGCTTCCACCAGTGTAACAGCCACTGAGACCTCTGCCGTAACAACGGCAGATGTTGTTACCCCCCCACCATCAAAGAAGAGGAAAGTGGTTCGGTTTAGAGCGGACCACGATCTGGTGTCTATCCGGTTGATTGAACCGCGAGGTTTCTTTGCCGAAGAAGAAGAAAACAATGAAGATCATGAAGCAGCGGCGGCGGCAGGGAGCGTGGGGTACGGTACGGATCATCTCGGCCATCGACCATTCCTTTTGGGTGTAGGTGGACATGATGGAGGCTATAACGAAGGCTGGGGCAACGGATCCAGCCGGTGGAACGCCTCCTTGTCCTCTTTACACGGGTACAATGGCCGCTCACAGTTCATGTTGCCGGAGCAAATGATTGAGACTCTTGTTCGGGGGGATTCTTGGGCGGAGCCCAGGAAACTCTTGTTTGAATCAGGCCGAGCGGAACGAGGAGCCAAGAGTGTAGAGAAGGATGTGCAAGAGAAAAGAGAGTCAGAGACACTCTCCGTTCATTACCGTCAGATTGCATATATTCCACCATCACCGGCTGAGCCGGACCCGGAGCCAGTATCCTCAGCAACAACTACATTACCAATGGCAGTGGCTGGTCTGATGCTAGGAGGACAGACATCTAATGGAGGCCATAGCAATGACACATCCATATGGGCTGCCATCTCAGCTGCTGTTGCAGCTACCAAGACGCCCACACCAAGCAGTGCTTCGGGGGTACGTCTTCTACCATGTTTTTCTGTTCAAGGGGAGAAGGGATGGATTTAATGGCGTATATGCTTACTGATTGCTTCGTGTTTGCTTCTCTTGTGAACGTTTTTAGGGCGCTGCCACGGCCCAAGCATCTGCATTACTGAACACCTTGGCAGGTTACAACGGATATGCTCAGCAGCAGCAGCAACCACCACAACAGCCGCAATTATATCAATCGTACGCAGGAATGTACGGCTCTGCAGCGGGATACACACAGACAACACAACAAACCTATCAAGGATTCTACCAAGCTCAGCAGCAGCAACCATCGACTACTCCAGGTGATGCCGTGTCTGCCGAAGATCGAACCAAAGCATTGCTGGACATGTTGCAACGAACTACGCAAGAGCAGCAAGCACCATCACAGCAACAGTCATCGTATCAGCAACAGCAGGCGTACTATGCTGCCTATCAGCAAGCCTTGCAGTTGCAACAGCAACAGCAGCAGCAACAACAACAGCAGCAACATGGGAGTCAGCAAACCTACGACTACGCTGCCTATTACCGTCAGTCATAAGTCTGTTTTCATATTTTCCAGAACTCGGAATAAAAAACAACTTTGCAAGGTTGTTCGTAATGTGCTATGTAAGACTCGGGCAATCGCGCCATTCTCTCTCCTATCTATTGTTGTTGCTTACGCGTCCAGCCTAAGCGAAAAGAACACGAAAGGCTTGTAATCCTTGTCATTATATCCTGGAATCGCTTCTTCCGCATGGTCTTCATTTCCGTGAGATCCTCTGTTCGAAGGCGATCCTCCCAAGTGACCGAACTGTACCACCAACGTATCCAATATCTTTTGCTCCTGCCTTGGCTTTGGCTTGATTGTGAACCCAACAAATTCGGGTGGAAGGCCATAACGGAGCACCGACTCTACAAACACCCTCAAAGCCTTGAGGTGCACCCAGTTTTGGAATACCTCTCCAAAGTTCGTCTTGGCCAATCTCAAAATGGTTCCCTAAGAAAGTTGAAAGGGATATAAGAAGTCTTAGATTGTCATTGACATCCACTTTGTCCCAAGCTGCCATGGTCAAGGCTGCTTTTCGTGCAATTGAAAACTTACCCAGAGTTCCTTCTCCGATGAGTCAACTTCCTCAAGTTCACGCTTTTGCTCCTCAAGGGCGCCCTCGCTGTATGCGAAGTCGCGAACGATAAATCTAGCGAATTGGTCCCAGTGTCGTTCATCATGAGATCCTTGAACGAAAAACTTTGTGCTCGCCATTTGCGATGTTGTAGTTGACACGATTCTGAAATAGCCCTATTACCTCTCCTCGCGGCACTTGTTGCTGAATTCATCCGCGATGCGCTTGAACAAGGTGACAGTGAACAATCCATACTCATCATCCTCAGCAATTTTGCTAAGGCATTCAATGGATAGAGCCTCCTTGTCAGGATCATGCTTCTAGCCGTCCATTGCTGTTCAATTGACCTGTCTATCCTCTCCTCTTTTCGATACAGAACACTGGTTGGGATCCAGCTGAACCAAAGAACTTACTGGGATGAGCGAGGAACAACCTTGTCAGTCAGAGTCTCGTACTTGTTGAGCCAGTCCTTGTAAAGATTCCTATTGATCAATTAGGTTGTTGCGGTTGCTCGTTGTCGCATCAGCTATCACATCCTTCCTTCGTCAGCTCTCTTCCAAACACACACATAACATGCAAAAAAGAAAACCCACTTTGGAACCGCGACAACAAGTGTCTCCAAGTATTCAGAATCCAGAACGACATGTTCCTTCTTGACGAACGGGACGATGTTTCGAGATGCCAAGTTACCACTAGACTCAACGAGGACCTTTCAGTTAGCCATTCCTTATTTTTACGAAGGTGGTGTTGGGCAGTGTTGTCGATTCTTAACTTACACTTCACGCCGTTGGATTCCTTGCAGGTTGCCCTTGACAACACTGTAGTTGGCCAGTTTGTTTTTCATCAAGTTATCGATCGAGACAACCTCCTGTAAGAAAGTTCCCCCCGTACCCACCCAAACAGAGCAAACAAAAGAAAGGGAATTGACCAGCGGCACATGGGCCTTGTTAGCATACATCGATGTCAAGTGCATGATCCTCCCATGATGATTTTCAAGCATCATGACAGGACAATAAAATAGCGCTTTCAATCCTTTTTTTCCCCTCCCCCTTCCCTCTTTGCTGATCACGTACGTTGTTCAGGATCTCTGCTAGCTCGACCAAGGACTTGTCCGTGCGGTACTTCATGGTGTTCCACTGAAAGGACTTTAGGTAACCATCAATGGTCTCTGTGGGAGATGGAAACAGTTTTAGACAATGAGCAAACAATGGGTTCCCATCCAGCCTCAGGCGTCTTTCTCTCTTTTCTGTTTCAAGATCTTACTCTCGTTCACCGAAAGACTGCCTTGAAGCTTATCTGCATGATCAGGACCGAGCAGCGAGCGAATAGTATCCACAAGTTTGTTCGCAGACGACTCGAAGGCAGTGTCCAGCTTAGCCAGGTCCTCAGACAACAACACAAGCGTGTCCAGTGTTCCAATCTATATACACATTCAGGAACAAAGCAACAAGACTTCCATATAAGCACAACGAACCATTGACCTCGTTGTATGGTACTCTATCACCCTTTCTTTGGTCCTTGTCGCAGAATGAGCGTTGACCGAGTCCCCCATTACCTTGAACTCGGAGATGGGAAACGGAGTGACCTCGCTCAGGTCATTCTGAAGGCTACCGATCTTTGCTTTGAAGTTCTGAAAGGTGACGGTGACGCTTTCGCGCTTGCAGGGAATGGACACGAACCAGTACTCGGGCATTTGTCGTGGAAGAAAGGAAAGAAGGTGTGTATGTGTGAGGGTGTGAATGTGGGCGCAAAAAAAAGAGGGACGCGGTGAATCGTGACTTTGTCATCCGTTCGACATTCGATCCCCTTTGACGTCAAAACAAGGGGCGACAATGCATGGCAATTCTCTGTTTTTTATTTCCTGGAGATTTGGCTGCAAAGTGTGAAGAGCAAGGGTCCAAGCAAAGAAGAATACCTTGTCAACCATCAGAAAGTCGACACAGAAACCGACAATGGTACAATCATTTCCATCCGCATACAACATGGATGATCCACCTGAAGACTTACCGATTCTTGGCATCAGCATCCAATCCTGCCTGGATTTGGGCCGTTACCTCTGCAACCTTGACAACAGCAATCTTGGAGCATTGAATGATCTGGTCCATTTCCATGGGAATCCCTCCTGCCTTGGACAACGCGCAAACTTCCTTGTGCACATTCAACGTAAATGTCATATCGCCTTCCTTGATCTGTTCTTCCAAGTGTGTTGGATCTACGATCATACGCTCACTGCGATAAAAGCATCCTCTTGATGGTTAACAAGAGTCCTGAGACACCGAATCCAGCTTCCACTCAGTTCCATTAGTTGTAAGACTTACCCCTTGTCAAAGAATGCAAACGATACGCAGATTGGGATATGGTGGATGCTGAGTGGTACAGGGTTTCTTTGCTCCAGAGTGTGCTATGGTGAGGAAAAGTGTGTCGTACAGTCAATGTCCATGCTTTCGGAACAACGGTAGAAACATGACATGTCCCTACTTCCTCGTCGCCCGTATCTCAACGTACAATAGTGACTTCCTCGCCAACCACTGTTACATCCGGCCGCCTGAAATGAAGTAAGGCCGTGATAGCAGCGATACAAGCGGCATCAACCAGATTTCCATCATGATCCAAGAAGTGAATATCGACGCGAATGGACCACACCTAACGTATGAGACGACAGGGATTCAGCGTGCCAATCAAATGAAATTGTTTGTGTTGTTGCCAATAGTGAGAAGTCAATGGAAGTTTGACATGGGAAGCATCGCTTCTACCTTTTCTCCTGCAACAATGCACAGCCCTTCCGTGTCCAATGCTCTGCTTCTCCTCATTGCTTTCTCGATCAACCGGCTCACTAGTACTTCTTCGTCTGTTTGCCTATAGCCAGATATAATTGTCATTCATCGGATCAGCGGTCGTGTAAGGAACTCTTCTCAGTTTGCTGCTTCTTTGCTTTCTACCTGGCCATCCGGACCCCTGCCATAACAAGTACCTTCCAATCTCAAACACCGATGAGGCCATGGGTGATACCTCTGTATTGAACATGAGGAAGCCTTCGGTGGGTTTGTCCGGATATGGCCTGATCACTTCACAAGATACTTTTGCCAGAACTCTACAGATAGAAACAATATGGGAGCAAGTCAATATACTACATCTGCCAACATGGTTGGATTTGACTTTGCAACTGAAGGAACCAGGACACACCTGGTGTTACCAAGCTGCACTTCGACATTTCCATAGTCGGCGCCAAAAGAGAGTCTGAGTGACCTAAAGTCATAAAAGCTACGCCCATCGATACGAGCACCCTCTTTCAGAGCAGCCAGGAGGAACTCGCGTTCATTTGTTGATGGTTCTGTCTCCTTCATGTCGATGTAGAGTTGCCTTGCAAGAGCGAGGGAGAGAAAGAGAGAAGAGGTGCGATCAACCAACGTTTTTTTTTCTCGAGAAGCTTGAGCCAGTCTGTAAGCCACACTCTGTTGATTCTCCTTTACCAACAGTCCGTTTTCTCGAACTTGTCTTCCTTGATTCACTTCACACACCGTTGTTGGGCACCATGGCAGCCCGAATCTTCCGTCGTCGACCCCTCCTCTTGGTTATGGTGATGGCCATGATGGCCATCATCTTTGTTCTCAAGGTCTTCCCCTATTTCCTTGTCGACTTGGGCTATCTTGCACGCCCGTTGTGGGACCAGAAAGGATATCAGTTTGATAATGTCATTGTTCATCACTACGCCGAGGGTATGTCCCTCCAGGAACGCTGCGAAGCTCATGGATGGACTCTACGATCACCCGGGAGACCAATGCCCAAGGTTTACGACGCCGTCATCTTTAGTGTTGAACTGGATATGCTCGAGATCAGGTTGCGAGAACTCTGGGATGTGGTGGATAAGTTTGTGATCTTGGAGTCCAATGCGACTTTTACGGGTCTACTCAAGGAAGAGAGCTTTAAGGTGAACAGAGAACGCTTTGCGTTTGCAGAATCCAAAATTGTGTACAAGTCGATCCCACTCTTTCCACTCGAGCGCGGACAAGAAGCTTGGTACAACGAGGGCAAGATGAGAGATGGAATGACCCACTTTTTAATGGAGGCTGGCATCCAAAGAGGAGATTTGGTCACTTTCTCGGACGTGGATGAAATTGTCAGTGGACGTGCCATTGAACTGCTCAAGGCTTGCCAAGGTGCACCGGAATCGCTTCATTTGATGACCAGGAACTACCTGTACAGCTATGAATTCCCTGTGGGCGATGAAGGCATGTGGCGGACGAGTATTCACAGTTGGTCGCCTGGAAAATCTCGATATGCCCATCACCAAACTTCGGACTCTGTCCTGACTGATGCAGGTATGATAATCTTTGTGCCTCACTTCTCTAGATCTATCAGTTGGTTGGGAGATCACAACCAAAAGCGCCCCCACCGTCCATTTGTGGATCGATCCAATAGCAGTCGAGTCGCTCTACTGTGTTCACCAATGAACACTAACGGCATTGTGTTTCATATTGTTCCGTGAATAGGTTGGCATTGCTCCTTCTGCTTCCGTACGATCCAGGAATTCCAATTCAAGATGCAAGCTTACTCCCACTCAGATCGTGTGCGCTACTCTTATCTCATGGAGCCTGAATGGATTCAACGCGCGATCTGTACTGGAAGGGATTTGTTTGGCATGTTTCCAGAGGCATACTCATTCCAGGAACTGTTCAGCAGAATAGGAGCAATCCCTAAATCGACATCAGCGGTTGGGTTGCCTCGATATGTGCTTGAGAACCGAAAGCGATTCAAGTTCCTGCTCCCTGGTGGGTGCCAACGCGAGGGACCGCTATCCCATGGACAACTATAGACATGAATAGACCACACTACCAATGTATACTATCTGCAATAGACGATCGCATCGCAAAGATGATGAGCGGTCAATGTGGTGAATGATCTGCACCAGTCATACTGTGTAACATGCATCCAAAGCGCAAGTCATTGTTTCCTTTTTTTCCTCTTGCTCTACATAGCACCACCAAGACGACAAAAAGGACTCAAGAGCTCTCTCTCCAGTCCTCAGTCTACTTAGGAAGGGTCTAAATTGACGATCCAGTTTCCTCTCTGTCCCCAAACCCAAGGATTTCTCGACCACCAAGGATACGGGGACCACCAAGGACGTGGAGCCCACCAGGGGCGCCATCTCCACTGACCGGGATAGCCATGAGGGGATGTATGCCACAACGAATGTTCCCCTTCATCCAAGCCGTCTTGAACATTGGTGTCCCAAGGAGCCAGGTCATTCTCGTAGTCTAGCTCGATAGCTCCCTTCTGAACCGACTCGTCCTCGGCTTTGGGTTCGATGATCTGAGTCTGGGGGTCTTGCTCGCGAGGAGGCCACCATTTGATTTCGTCCCGGTGCCCGGTTGGTAATACAGTGAACGACCCAAGTCCGAGTCGTACTCGTTCAAGTTCTGGACCTGAGCCTTGAAGACAACATTCTCATCATCATCCTCATCACCATTATCGTTGTCACCGCTGCGCTTGTCCTTCCATCCGGCATGCTTTTTCTTACCACCGTGCTTTTTCTTGCCACTGTGCTTCTTCTTTTCATCATGCAATCCAACATGCTCCATATCGCCTCTCCACTTGCCCGTAGAATGTTCACTCCCAAAGGAGAAAGCCGAAATAGGCCCACTCGAGGTAAAAGGGGAGGCAAACGACTCCAGAGGTGTTGCTGAGACGGCACCGAGTCCAATAAAACAGACAAAGGCTACTGAGCGCATGATGTGATGATCAAAACAGAGTAGTTGATTGGAGCGAGAGGGTCTGCTATGGTGCGCACACTTGTGTGGAAGTGCACTTGAAGGTAAATGGGTAAAAACTGAGTTGCAGGCAGAATTGGTTGTCCAGCAGACGCGATATCCAAAAACACGGTCTTTATGCCTTTGTCGAAACGCAATACAACATGCTTTCTTTAATGCCATGTGCCTTGCTGCAAGATAAAGAAAAAAACGCCGAGGTTTCAATCAGAGTATCCTACAGAACAATAGCCATTGCCATAGAGTAGCTCCTAACAGACATTGAGATGTCATCAATGGATCAATGGTTCGGATGATTTGATGTGGCAGTAGCTGCGACCAAGTCCATCAGCCGATCCAGCTTCGACTCAATCTGCTCCATTCGTGTGCTCATTTCTTCATATCTTGTCTCCATTAATCGCGCCAGTTTTTGCGTTTCTTCGTCAGATTGTTGCCGTGGTTGATATCGATGCTGCTGCTGTCGATGAGAGGGTTGATCACTGGCAGCATTGTCTCCGAAAGGCACCGACACACCACCATTATCAGTGCCTCCATTCTCCATCCTGCAATCATTTTCCAGAGGATTCATCCACTGGAACGTGTTCGATAATGTCGCATCAGCCCCTTGACGTGCTCGATCATAGTACGACGACACGCTACTCAGACGTCTATTGGCAATTCTTGGAATAGGAGTCGCCGTGGGGGCCTGGCAGGTACACGAAGTCCGCCCATGACCGCTCTCGTGGAAATCGCCTTTTATCGATGGCCTCCTTGACACTGTTGGTCCGGTCTTGTTTGCATCTCGGAATCGACAAATACTCTCGAAATATGGCGACAAGATCTCGGGCCCTTGGTTAGGAGTGAGATCGGTGGTGTTGAGTCGATGTAAACGCTGTCTTGAAGACGATGGTATTGGTTCTGGCGGGAAGCCATTGGAGGATTCCGTTCCTGCACCGTTCGACTCGCTTGCAGAGGGTGAATATGTCGATGATGCGGTGCCTTCTTCAAGTATCGACTGTATGTCCGACGATTTAACATGGTCTCCAGCACCATCATTTAGTATCTCTACGTGGTGCCCATTGCCGATCCCTCTCAATGTAGGAATTCCAGAGGTGCTGGAGGAATAGGGTACTGCCTCGTACGATTGTTGATGATTGATTAACCCCGGCCTGACAGGGATCTGTTGCGGTTCCTTTTTAACCATCACGATCTCATAGAGATAGATACAGACCAGCTCTGGGAAATAAAACACGCGCAATAAGATGCGATTAAGTTTTCCTACAGCCTCCGCAGAATAGATGAGACTGCAAGGCCAGACCACGATTCCAGCAAGGAGGTTGAACGGGGGTTGAAACTCATAGAGCGCATCGGACTTGACCTCTTCCATGACCTTGACCGAGAACAGAAACATGAACTCTTCCTTCGCGTTAGCACTCACCTACACAAGCAAACCGATATCCGTCTTGTTAGGATACAACGTTTCGTCCTGTTCTTCATCACCATACTGGTTTGCAATATGACTTGCCTCTGAGAAAGTCTGCGAAAAGATGGAAATCAACAAGGTGTACAGCATAAGAACCGAAATGGCTACAAAGAGAACCATGAGTGGGGTCCCAAACTGTTCTGAAATGTCTGCAGACTGCTCAAAGCCCAAGAACGCGGATCCGAGAAACACTTGCAGCAACAGCCATGCAATCTCGCCATACGACTTTGTGTTATCATGGAGCGTCTATGAAACAGGCCAACGAAGATGGAGAATTAGTAAACCAATACCTGCATTTCTAGAAACTACAGAATACCATTGCAACACTTTCATTGCCGTGGAGCTTACGTAAAAGGCCTGCAAGAAGCCGACATAAAAGATAAACGACAATGCAAGGAACAGCGTCGCGTCAATCAGCATTTGTCGGAGGACAATGAGCATCGTACCAAAGAATCTATAGTGATCTGATAAAATAACGTGTTAATAGCACCTTTCGCTTGCAGCACTTGCGTCAGTTATACTTGGGTCTTGTTCAGCTTACCAAGTGCTGCAAAGAGCCGAGGCCATAGTAGGACGGAGTTGCACGCCAAAAAGTCGAATGCGAAATTTGACAGATCCGTAGATCCGCTATACAAAGCGCTGATACGAAGGCCAATGAATCCGAGGAAAATGATGTAGATTGGTACGTCAAACAGATTCCAGACACTTTCAAAGTAAAACGAAGGACCAGAGTCCCTGAGCTCAAGACACTCGTCCAGTGCAAATGACAGAGCAACGACGTCCATGATCTAGGTTCGGTATACAACGTGTCGGGCATCAGATTATGAAAGGTTTAACCCCAGGGGCGACATTCAAAGGCCAATATACACAGTGTACTCGTACCACCTCCATTACGGTCAAGTATGGCTTCTTGGCAAACGTGACCAGAGTGTAAATAATGATGAACGCTGAGAAGGCCACCATTTGAAAAGTGGTTTTGTATCTCGGGACTCGGAGCCTTGAGAGCCGCATGAACTTGATACGGGTATTATCATAGACCGTCACCGTCCGGATCTCTTGTTGCGACGCGTTGAGACAACTCTCTGGGTTGTCAATGGCGTTTGAGAAGAACACAATCTCACCCAGCCAAATCTGATCTAACCGCAAGGGATGGGTGTTACGTAAATGCCAAAGTAGCTGCTTCACGCTCATGGCATGAGAGAAAGATGACTATATCCTTACTTATAATCTCTTGTACAAGTGGATTGGAGATAAAGTACTTTGCCTTGCCTGATATAGCCACCTCGAGTGCACTCATTGGGTCTTTGGCTGGGTCGCCATCAAAATGTGGCAAGGACAGTCTGGAGCGGACATCTTTTCCTGTGTTACAATAACAAAAAGTCAGAACGACGAGCTAGAATGCGAGTGTCAGTAGAATGTCAAATTCCTTACTTTTGATAGGGGAAAAGTCGTATGTGAGAACGTCAATCAGCTGCCGCATCGAGAATGCTTTCAGTATCCTGCAATTGAACAACGATTAGTTTTCTGATGTTCGGCAAAAGATGAATTCGATGACAACATCACTACAAACGTACTTTGTTGCGACAAGTTCGCATGCAAAGGCCCTATTCTCATCGTTGCACAAAAAGGCAGAAAAGGGAGCAAGGTTAGGCAATACATCCAAACAACTCTTCTGTTTGGACCAATCCTTCCCAGAAGTGAAATATACCTCGTTTCGCTCAGCCGTGCATTGGCCAGATCATTTTCAGCATCAGTGAGAAACTGCCACCGATTCAGCAAGAAGCAATAGACTGCAGCAGTCTCTCTCCTCTCCTCACGATACTTCTTGACGATCGGTAGCAAGACTGCCAAGTAGATCTCCAGGGATCCCAGTTCTTCTCGAGTGAGATTGGTGTCGAGTGCGCTGGTGATGTCTATATAGATGAAAGGAGGGTGCATTCGTCAGCTACCAACAGAGTCGATGATATCTGCAGCCTGCAGCCTGCAGCTCAAGCAGATGCCAATGCGGTACCGAGTTTTGTCTCTTTTGCCAACTCAGTGACAGGTGCAGTGGGGAACTGGTGTGGTGAGCCACCATTGCTATGGCTGTAGTAGTGACCGAGAAGCGGTTGTCGCTCTCGTCCTTCGAGCGAGTCTCTTGAGCTGACCAGGCCCATATGGAGTGGTGGGAGAGAGCACTGTGGGTAGGGTTGTCGAGGACGAATGAGTTGTGAACAAAGAATGAAGTGAAAGGAAACAAACAAGTGAGCCAAAGTTTCACCGCCCCATAAGGGTTTCGCAGCGCGAGCATTTATTCCCATGCTAGGATGAGCCATGCAGGGTCCTCTTTTAGAGTGCCTTCCCAAGCTCCATCTTCCTCTTCAACGTCCGTTCTGCTCGCCAGATAGCACCATCAATGATGCTGGCCACCGTGAATATGCCTCCAACAATCGCACACACTCCCGTCAGGAATGACGTAAACGACTTGCGCTCTTCCACTTGGACCACCATCATGGGCGAGATATCAAAGTTGAAGAAGACACCTATGGTTGATCGAGCAGAGCAGTCAGATAAACATTCAGTCGCCCACATAACAAGTTATGATTGTCCGGATACCCTACCAGGCAGGCCGTTTGGCTGATGAATTTGACCGAGCGCATCTTTGTATTGCAGATTGCGGTTGAACTGAGTGACAGAATACTGGTTAGTCCTAACAGGAAGCTTGTCCAAGTAATAATAGGTGGTACCGACGACCTTGATGTAGTACTGGAACATGAACAATCCCTCTGCATTATTAACGGTCTGATCGTCGAGTGGATTGACCACTTTAGGGACCTTCTCTCCAAAGCTCAGGTGTTTGATGTGATGCGAAAAGTCAAGTCCATGCTCAAGATATTGCTGGATGTCATGCACATGCATGTTAGAACGCTGGAAGGAACGACCTGGAGCAATGTGAAAGTTGCCTGCCACCTTATTGACAGTGAGCTGACCGTGCATTCTGCATCCTTGATTAGCCTGTTCCTTCATCTTCTCCATGTAGCCTTCGCGAACACACTATACAAGAAAGCACGTCATCTTGAGTTGCTGGATTCGAGGTTGGGACTGTCGGTATCAAACAACCAGCCGTGACACTTTACCTGCTCAATACCCTCAGGACGATTGAACGACCAACCAGCCCGCACGTATGCCTGTCTGACTTCCTCGCAAGTGTTACAGCATCCACTTTCAGGTTCCGGAGCACCACCACATTTTCCACAATACCCTTCGTCAACATCCTTTGGATCTGGTCCAGTGTTACCCAAGTCTAGTTAGACAAATCAAAAGGCATGACAAGGAAGGGCATGGAAGAGTTAGCTATCAAAGGACAGGATTCGAGTACAGCTTCTCCATCAACTCGGGCTGCAATAGTGAGCAACATACTGGGTGATCTTTCGCGTTTGATTTCTGTGCCATCTGGCGCCAACTGGACCTTATAAACAGAGTGCGTAATGTCGCTCTGGTGCTCTCCTGCAACGTCCATAACGTCCAGCGTCAGAACTAGGTAAAACATAGCCCAGTGCAAATGTAATTGAGGTAATATTTGTTAGCGTGGCACATTGCCATCCATTTTCAATCATGACAAGTAGACAGAAGTGGTCGATGACTTACTGTAACAGGGGATCTTGGGGAATGTGATATCAAAGTCAATGGACATCTTCTCCTTGCGGCCACTGTCGACAACCAAAGATGACTCGAGGTGGATTGACCGATAGTCCAGGAACTCGCCCAGCAGCAGGATCAAGATGATGATTGCACTCACAAGGGTGACTAGTAGAAACATGTCCATCGAGCGACAACACCACTATCAGCCGGTTGATTATCTATCGCCACTGTGACCCACTGTTCCCGGATCCTCAGTGCTCCAGAGCCGTACCTGCAGCACCCGTCGTGGTCTTGACTCGAAAGTCATCGAGCGTCTTAGCGTAGGCATCAAAGCTCTTGAAGCGGCTCAGAGTCGATTGTGCCATCGTGTCCGAGTTGGAGGCCAGGGGTCGCCAATTGCAAGTAGGTAAGAAGGAGTGATGAGAAGGAACCTCACACACTGATGATGGAGTCGCCGCGATAAGGTTCGATTCCTTTGGAAGGTGCGATTGTTGCATGAGCTGCCTCTGTAAATACGACCTTGCCTTGTTTCTTCTCTCTCTTCACTCTCTTTCTCCCTCCATTGATTCTTTCTGAGCTAGCGACGACAACGACAATAACACGCCATGTTCAAAAAGTAACGGGATAGAAAGAAGCCCTGTAGACAGTCATGGTTTGCTTGGCCGTACAGGAATCACTTGCCTTGACTCATCGCTTCCCAGAGGAAACAAGCAAGAAAAAAAAAAAAACTAATACAACGATGATCAATGCAATTGCAGGTTCAATATCAAGGAAGATGTTACGGGCCACACGCAGGTCAAGTCCTCGGTCCAACGCAGCATTCGCCAAAAGATCTTGGATCAATACAAGGAGGGGATTGAGGGTATCATCGACGATGTGATGCCTAAGAAGACACCCTTGATCTTGATGAAGTGGTATGTCCATCCTCGCCTTGCAATCTTCATCTGAACCTGCGCATTATTATGGTGCTGTCCGTCTTCTTACTTTGTCGTTCTCAATGCTTGGGATAGCCATGAGCACATCAATCTCATTGTTATGAACAACGAAGTCTTGTTCTATAATCACTTTGATGGCCCCTACTACCCTACCCTCAAACTGCTCCACAAATGTAAGCTAGAATGGAAAGTGGTTGACATTTGCCAACAATGCTCCTCCTCTAACATGCGATTACACCTGACGCAATTGACCCCAATCAACATTAGATCCTAACATGTTGCCAAGGTTGCAGGTGGATCGTGGCGCTATCAAGTTTATCATGGCGGGTGCCAACATCATGTGTCCAGGATTGACCTCAAGAGGCGCTAGAATGGATGTTTCCGTGCCTTCAGATGCTATGGTAGCTATCACAGCAGAGGGCAAGAATGAAATTTTGGCTGTCGGAACTACGAAAATGAGTACAGAAGACATGTAAGTCTCCCGGCACTGTTTATTCGTTTTCAAAAGCGTTCTACTACTTTGAATGCCGCTATTGACACACATCACTGTCTTTGGCCATTTTTCATAGCACGCGTGTCAACAGAAATATTGGTGTGGAAACAGTACACTATTTGAACGACAACCTGTGGAAGGCCGTGGTTGATCTTTAATCAGAGTACCTGTGAGCCGGAGCAGGATAGACAGCACAAAATACAAGTAAAAGACATCTGAACCAGATCAGGTAGTCTCACTGTCTTGTTTCCGTCTTTTGGCAGAGAAGGCGGAGGCAGATGTTGGGGCTGAGCTGGAAGTCTCTTTTCGGTGTGCCTTCCTCTTTCCTCTCGACGACCAGGATTCAGAGGAGGAAATCTGGTCATCTGTTGAGGTGACTAAGGGCGTTGAAGTTACTAAGGGCGTTGAAACGGCAAGTTGTTCCAACGGTGACGATATTCCGTTTTCTAAGAGAACTTGTGCAGGGGTTCGCACCAATTCTCTCGCAGCACCCATATGAAGCATACCCATCATCATCGGCCATAAGAACATAGCGTCAAACCGATCCGCCAGCTCCTTGTATTCCGGTCGATTCATCTCCTCCGATGATAGAGGCGCGGTCGTCAATGGTTGTACAACAACATCTCCATTGCTGATAACGTTCCGAAGCCTGAATCGCCCACCCAAGTACTCTCCCTGGGCAATGTTTCTCGAAAAGGCGTTCAGAGTCGCAAAACAAGGCGGAACGGGTCGGATCCTGCCTGGACGCAGTGTGGATGCTGGCTCAGGTACTTGGGGATTTAGGACCGATGACACTAGAACCTCTTCTCTCACATCCCGCAGTCGTATTGTGGAGGGGACACCGATATTGAACACCTTTTCGATAGGATCCAGAAACTTTCCCCACCGCTCGTCCCAAAGGTCATATACCCGACGGTGTCTTTCAGCAAAGGCGTAATAGTCCGTCAACAACTCTCGTTCCTGCGCCCGGTGGGTCCGGTCTATCATGGTTGCTCGCTGGAGTCTTGCTGTAACCTTCTCCTTTACTCGCTGCACCCGTTGTATAATCTCTCGATCAGCCTCTGTCATATCTTCTTGGGCCAGAGTTGTCCGACCTCTGCGGCGTCGAGTGGATAGGTACACCCGGTTCATCGCTTCCCTCTCCTTGCAGATCATTTTGTAGCGTCGTGAACATTGATTGTCGGTGCGACCCTCCATCTTCTGCGCAATATCTGCCCACTTTGTTGGTCCATTTACTTCAACGAGCTTCACCAACTTTTCGTTCTCTTCTTTTGTCCACGGCCCAGATTTGACGTTAGGTGATAGTACGTTCATGTAGCGTTCCCTACACTGGACGTCTGTTCGACCGAGAATATGATGTTGTACCTTTGTCCAGAAACTCCCGCCAAATATCACAGCAGCTATCCTGAGAGCCTGATCTTCCTCTCCTGTCCATCGACCTCGTCTTATTGCAGGATTGATGCTCTTGGTCCAGCGGTACATACATTGCGCCGCGGACCGGTTGTCAAAACAATGTGAGATCTGTTGCCAGTTCCTTTCGCCTAAAAGCTGCACGGCATCACTCAAAATTCCATCATCTTGTTCAGACCACGACCTATCAAGGAAGCGCAGACGAAGATGAGATATTTACCTTTTTATGGCCATTGCCACGTAATAACATCATACGGCATTGAGCATACAGAAACTTACTCTTTCGACAGGCTCCTTGTCGCCTTTCTGGACATGTATTTTTTGAAGCACTGTGCACTTGTTCGGTTTGTACCAAGATCCAAGGCAATCTGAATCCAATTGCGCTCTTGATGTTTTTTGGCCAACTCCTCCAACGTTGAGATCTCTTCACTAGACCAATCTGCTTGGCTAATGCCCGGATGATCCATTCCTGTCCATTGAATAAGACACTCTTTTGCGGTCCTAGTATCCACCTGAAGTAACTTCCATTAGCGGCGTGTTCTGAGGGTCAAAATACTGCCACAAACAGTCTGTACAAGATACTCACAAACCGCTGAGAGATCCGGTTCCAGTCGAGGCCCTTCGTATTCACCATCATTTCCGCATCTGACACTGAATTCAATGCTCGAATACCATCCACATCCCCTGCTTCTGAAAACGTTTCAAATAAGATGCGCTTGTTCTCAGATATCACTCCGGCCCTGAGGTTCTTGCGCTCTCGTTCTGTCCAACGTTTCTGTGCTCCGGGGTCAATATATGATCGCCTCTTCCGCTTAATAATGTCTTCGTTTTCAGGCGGTGCCTACAAAGGAGTGGTTGAAAATGAGTCTGATTCATGCAGTTCAACACCAAGCCTTCAGACATGAGTGCAACATCATGAAAAGCTCCTGTCTTTCTTTCAACTTACTTCGCCATTCTGGTCAACAAAATAAGGTGCGTAGAGCCTTGTCGTGGTTTTAGGAAGAACTGATGCATGTTGTCCTCCTTCCTGCATTTGAATGAGGTCTTGCAATTGGGCCTATGATCATATGGAAGTTAGGTCACTTATCACAAATACGGTGATAAAGAACATGGCGCGACGTCAAAGATACTTACATAAAACGCTCTGTTTCTGGTACGGGCAATAGACACTTCCTGTAAATGCTTCACTAGAAGATCCTGGTAGATCCTATTGACCGCCAACGACTGAGTTGCCTGTGTTCTGATCACATTTGTCAGCGCGATATTGTTCTCACGACTGATGAAGAGGGTTGGAGCTTCGTCCAACACATTACCCTCATCCATAGAGGCTGCTGTGGCAAAGTCATTGTAATCAGAAGTGCTGAAGGACAAGTGGGTCTCCTGCAGCGCTGAGGCACCCCCCACTGGGATGGTATCTGCTGCAGTTGGAGTTCCCAGAAAGACCGAGGACGATGATGCAAGTCTGCTGAAGCCCGCGGCATCTCGGCCCCGCTCCAGCGCTTCAGACAATGCTCTGAGAGCGGATGGTCTGGGCCTCGCTCCTTGTTGCTGTTCTTGCTGCTGCTGTTTCAGACGTTGATCCAGCAACAATGTATCGGACAATGCTTTAGGCTCCCGAGGAAAGTTTTGGGTAGCCGTGGTGGCCCGATTCAGGGTCGAAGGAGCGGGCACCTCGTCGCTGATTTCGGTTGATGAGGAAGTGGGATCACGAAGAGCTGCGTGTTCGCCTCGCAACAACGCCAACAATTCCTGATCATCATCGATGATATCGTCGTTCTCGCTTGCGTCACTGGCGTAGTTTTCGAGATCGTTAATATCATGGTCCAGGTTGCTGTCTGCCTCCATGATGGCGAATCCTGATGTGTGTGGATCGCACGTTCGGTGGCGATGAGTGAAGCAAAAAAAAAAAAAAAAAAAAAAAAAAAAATGTTAAAGTAAACCCGTTATTTTCACAACCAAAAACCAATTGAGAACGAAAAGCAAAAAATACCCCG
>Ga0247824_10000621_pt1 | contig 17832 bp, 10 predicted proteins | sample 13C_PalmiticAcid_FD_194412 | JGI IMG/M metagenome (GOLD analysis project Ga0247824, IMG submission 194412) | Soil microbial communities from agricultural site in Penn Yan, New York, United States - 13C_PalmiticAcid_Day48 | ecosystem: Environmental > Terrestrial > Soil > Agricultural land... | reverse complement strand
TCGGCCAGAGTCCATCAACCAACCCAGAACCTGCCGAACAAGCCGTGTATTGCTGGGGACCCCCCGGAATAGGGTCTGTAGGTCCCTGTGTGACCGAATTTGCCGTTGCTCCCACGGCCTCTGCAACAGTGGGTCGGGGCACCACACCACCAAGTGCTCCACTATTTCCCTGCCCTAGCCACAGGCACAGTAGGGGGTAGGCACCTCTGGGACCTTCACCCGAAATAGGTAGTCCCGCAGGCCTATATCCCCTATACGGGCCTGGGCCAGTAGGGAGCTCTATTCCGGGGGGTCCCCAGCAATACACGGCTTATTCGGCAGGTTCTAGGTTAGTTGATGGACTCTGGCCAACTACCACAGTATAGGCTAGCCCGACAGCTAGACCTGGAAATAGTGGTTGAGGGCTAGAGAGCCTAGAGACCAAAATAGGGCCTCCTTTCCTTTATAGTAGGATGGATTCAAAAGTATAGCTTCGAAGGGGTTGACGGAGGTTTTTACCCGGCCTATACGGTATAGTTTCCTCTATATATAGTAAAGTAGAAGGACCAGCACGCCCAAGGGCATATCGGTATAGGAAAATCTATCTATCTATCTATATTAATCGATAGTCGTAGCTTCTCTAGTTAGGAACCTCTTATCGATAGATACTATTTTACAACTAGGGACTAGTTTCTAGCTGTCCTTCTATAAGCTTCGGTAGTCCCATTTAAAGTATCCCTTCTTACTATAATTATAGTAGGTAACGTTGGCCTTATCCTATTATATAGGGCCTATATATTAGTTAGTGTCGATATATATAGCGCTAATATATATACTATATACTATACTATAGTGTAGGCGCTTCTATCTATGGTTAGGCCTATAGACTAGTATATATCTATCCTTACCTTAGTACTACTATTTACACTAGTATTAGCGATCGTCGATCTAAATTGCTATAGTAATATATTTGTCTAGTATATTAGGTCGGTCCTACTTATACAACTCGTCCTTGACCTCTTCTTTAAGGCTATTATAGTATATCTCTATAAGACCTTCTTCTTTAATCTTAACTCTAAGGGTGTTTTATTGGAAAAGGGTAGCGTAGGCCGATACGGATTTAGTCTACCTTAGGTACGCGAGTCGATCCTATATATAGATCTTTTTGTCGATATCTCTAAATACCTTCTCGAGCTTCCTTACAAAGTCGTTATAGTCTCTAAAGACCTTCTATATAAACTCCTCTCGTTTGTCGTTATTAGGGTTACTAAGGAAATCCTTAAATATAGGCTCGAACTATTAGAGGGCCTATCCTTTAAAATACAACGTTATAAAAGTAACTTTACAGTCTTTTCTAGTAAATTATTTAAAATAGTATTAAAGATAGGCCTATATCTAGACTAAGAATCTAATAAGGCCTTCCTTACCCCTTTTATACTTACTAGGCATATCGAGCTTAGCCTTGACTATACTAACCTAGAGCTATATAATCTAGGTATTGGCCTCGTTAAGAGTCTATTAGAGCTATATAACTATAATAGGTAGCGTATTGACCTAAGCTACGACAATAGGGGTAGGGGTATTAGGTATTATATCGAGTTACCTCCATTTTTAAACTATAGTAGAAATAAAAGGAGGAAGCAATATATAACAAACCTATTCGCCCTAATCTACTTTTAAAGGGTTCTAAAGGTAATATCTTATTAGGTAGGAGATTTGGTAGAGCTAAAGGGTCTATAATAAGATATACTAATCTAGTCTTAAATAGAATTAGTAATTATATATAAATTCTGAATATAAATTACTTACTAAAGAAGCTCCAAGCTCCCTTAACGAGTAACTAGCTACCGAGTATATATATATCCTAGATCGCCTTTATCCTTGTGATCCCTTTATATAAGGATCGCCTAGATCACTATGATCTAGTTGTCTATCTTTGTAATCCTCTCCCCTAGATCACTACGCCAAGCGTGATCCCTCCCTGATTGGTTGCCCAAGCGATTAGTCGGCACATATCCCGTATACTGCCTGTAGTGTGCTACGGCTGCCCTATGTGGTCGGTCGTGACACCTATACATAGCTTCGCTATATAAGACTCTAAAGAAGGAGTAGCCCACTAGAGTACCTTAGAGCCTTCTACTAGGTAGTTGTTCTAGTAGTTCTGCTATAGGGTCGTAAATAGGGTATAGACCTATTTCGCGAGGCCACGGGCGATACCCTGCTATTGGTTAGCACTAAGGCTACTAAACCATCAAGGAGGCCTCTATAGGACTCTATTGCAGGCCGTGGGTCAGCTCTACGGGCCTCTATAGGCCTAGATAGGTGCCGAGCTAGGCGCTGAAGTAGGCCTAGGGCCGGGTGGCTATGGGTGCTAGACGCAAGACCTGGACCACCTATTGTTGTTTTTGATAGTTTTGTCGGTTTTGATATTTTTTAGTTTTAGGGGGTAGTTGTTGTTGTTGACGGTCTTTGGCTAGGAAACCACTAGTAACCTACTAAAGTAGTTTTCAGTGGGTTATAGTAAGTCGACGGCGAGGTAGGTGGCAAATGGGTGGCGAAGTGGCGAGATGGTTGTGGTGATGTTAGTGGTCGGTGGCGATGGCCGTGGTAGTTGGGGTCGAAGATGTTGGATTCGCTGCTCCCGCGATGGCTCTTTCAATTCCAACACCTCCTGCGGCCACACAACGGGGCGCGCGCAGCTACAGTAGGCATAGGTAGATAGAGATTTACAAGAGCTTTCGAATGGTACTGTTTTTGGGCCGTTTGGACCACTTTCCGTAGTGCGGCCGGCGAGGCAAAAAGAAATTAGTTTTTTTTTTTAGAGCCTTAGATTCGATCTAATAGTCTTAAGGCTTCTAGGTATAACACACTCTAATTACACCACTCCCCCTATATCGGTGTAGGAAAATCTATCTATCTATCTATCGAAGGGCTCCGAGTCTGCTGCCGGTATGGGAAGGGGGGTATGATACTATTAGCTACATAGCTGTGTTGCGCGTTGCTTTTATTTTTTGGAAAAAAGGCCTGCTAGTTCAGAGTCTGGCTCTATGGTGTCTTGGACTCGTGCCTACAAACACGTGCCCCAGTCCTAACCATCCACACCTTGCTTGGCCGATGGATACAAGGAACGGACACGGGGTGACATGACACTCTGTAAAACAAGGTTCATTTACTCGGTTTTGGGACTACAAGAAGTTGGCGATGGAATCCCAGAACTCCTTGGGCGATTCCGACATGGGAAGATGCCCCGCCAGGGGCACAATCGCAAGCTCGGCGCCATTGGGCCCCAGCAACCCCTTAAACCCGTCCATGGCCTTTACGAGAGCCCCCTTCCCGTCTCCCTCCCCAACAACAAACAGCCCGGGGACCTTGTTGCCCTTCATCTCGTCGCGCATGTTGTAACTCCACAGGGCCTGGCAGGAGTACCGGAAACCCTGGACGCTATTGGCGGCGACCATGTCAGTCATCCAACCGGCAACGTCCTTCTTCTCGGTCATGGTGTGCGGGTGAAACCACCTCTCGACCGTCACGCCGGCCAGGTTCCGGATGCCGCCATCCGGGCCCTCGGCGACGGCAATCCGCTCCTTCCAGGCGGCCGTGTTCGCGTCGCTGGAGGCGACGTTGAAGTCGCACGCGACAAACTTGTCCAGCAGATCCGGGTACTTGAGGGCAAACTTGAGGGTAGTCGCGCCGCCCATCGAAACGCCCACGAGGGCGTGCAGCTTGGGGATGCGGAGCGCCGAGAGGAGGGTGGCCAGGTCGTCGCTGAGCATGTCCAGGTTGGCCGGGACGGGCGGGGTGGGCACGTCGTGCCGGCCGCGGGTGTCGTAGCGCAGAATGCGCAGGTCGGGGCGTTCTGCCTTGATGATCGCAACCAGGGGATCCCACATGTGCATCGAGGTGAGCAGCGAGTTGGAGAAGGCTACCGTCGGCGCTTCCAAGGACGGGTTCCCCTCCAGGCGGTAGGGGATGGCCAGGCCATCTGCCGTCGTGACAAACGCGTTGACCGCCGCATCCTTGGCACCGGGAGTCGTAGAGATTTGCCCGTCCGCCGTCGAGAAGGCTGCGGTTTGTGGCAGTCTCGACAAGGCGTGCAGTTCCCTCGGCGCTGGCCCAAACACGTAGAACAACTCGTAGGTGCGGCGTCCCTTGTGGCCAATGTACTTGGCAAAAACGTCGTCTCGCCAGGGCGTGCTCATGGCCGCCTTGTGTTCGGGACCCTCGAGGCCATTCTCCTTGGCATACTCGTGCAGGGTGACGATTCTGACGTCGTTGCCCGCACCCTCAATGACAGAGGGGGTGCGAAAGACACGGCTGCGCAGCCACCCTGGGATCTTGGAGAGCATCGGGATGTGCTCCTCCTCGTACCACTTGGTGACGGCCTCCTCGGCACCCTCGACGCCAGGCTTGAGGGAGACCTCGACCGAGACCAGGACGAGACCCTCTGCTTCGGCATCAGTCAGCTGCTCGATGGGCGCAAACAAGGGGCTCTGCTGCGTGGCGACCAGGTCAAAGAACTTGCGGTCGACAGCAACCTCGCCGATGGTGGCAGCCTCGCGCGGGGAGCGGTTGGCGCGCAGGTCGGTGTAGGTGGGCGTCTCAAGGTGCGCCATCGAAGTCACATCGTAGACGGCCAGGAAGTGCGGCTGCTGGCCGTCGGTGGCGCGGTACCGCAGGCCGTTGGTGAAGATGTGCGGCAGTCGCAGGCGCGTTGGGCCGTGCTCGTTGTTATACCACTCGTGGAACTGGTCCAGCGAGAGCCCCTCGCGGGGCTGCATGGTCACGTAGAGCATGCCCGGTCCGTTTCTCGCCATGTCTGTCTTCCGAGGTGGGGGTGTTTCGGTGTAAGGGAACGGGGCAACTACCTCAAGTACAAGCGAAAGGTACTTGGTGGTTTAACGTTGATTGTCTCAAGGGCAATCAATCCCCTGTTCGATTCTTTGGCTTGTTGACCCGGTATGGTATGCCTGGTGAAAAACGGGGGCAGATTCAGAATTGCAGTGAAAATGTTCCGAAGAGCATTCACCCCCCAAAGATAACCAGGAGCGGCTCGGACCGGGAGCCGTCGAGGTGACGTCGGAACAGGCGGTGGAGCCCGGCTCTTGTTCCGGCTGCGGCATTCGAGAGGCAAAGCGTTTTTCCGCGCTTTTGCTGGGCAAGAGAGGGGAGTGGAGCCACTGCCGTTTTTCAGCAAGCCGGAATCGAACGAACACATGCGGAAACAGTCACTCTGTCCAGCGCAGACGGATGTCATCACCACCAAACTCAAACATCCGCCCCCCAAAAAGGGGCAATGGATGACCCATATTGCCGCATGTAGCAGTGTATTTGTGCGATAGAGCCCCTTCCTTGCCACGCTGGAATTTGGAAGTTGATATCCAAGACCGACGCCCTGCGCTTGCCCCTTTTCAACCCCCAACGCCAATCTGACCAGCTCCGGTGTTGAAGACTGAGCCCCATCCCGACTCTTTCACCCCGTTCTCGACTCTTTTACCCCGATCTCGATATTATCAGCAATCGACCGAAAATGCATTCATTCTCACGCTTCTCCACGGACTCAGGGCTCGCCCCAGACCTCGTCGGCGATCTGCCTGATGAGGGCCAGCTTCTTCTTCTCGTCCTCCTCGGTCAGCGGGTAGCCGGTCTCGTGGGTACTGAAGCCACACTGCGGGCTGACAGCGATGCGCTTCAGGGCCTCCTCGCGCGTCTGGCCGCCGCCCTCGGCGATGAAATCCGCGGCCTGGTAGATGCGCCTCTTCACCTCCTCCTTGTCCTCGAGCTCGCGCAGCTTGGTGGAGACGGCTCCGATCACAACATGCCTGTCCTTGGGGAGGAACTTGAGCGGCTCGAACCCGCCGGCCCGCTCGGTGTCGTATTCGAGGTAGAAGGTGTTGACCTTGAGCCGGGTGAAGAGTTTCTGGGCAATCACGTCGTACCCGCCTTCGGCGAAGTGCCTGCCCCCGATGAAGTTGCCGCGGCAGAGGTGCACGCCGGTGTGGAAATCGGCAGGCAGCTTGCTGATGCAGTCGTTGTACAGGTCGATGTAGGCGTCGAGCAGATCATCAACAGAGCCGATGTTGTCCGAGTCCTCGGCCCAGCCCTGGCGGAAGCTATCAGAGCAGAAATCTGGATTACCTGATGAGCTCCATGTTCCCGATGACGAGAAACGAGGGGTGTGGTGAGTGAGGGGAGACACTCGTCGTCACTCACACGCGAGTCCAGGGTCGTCAAACTGGACATTCCTAAGGCCGGCCTTGTAGAGCTGATCCAGCTCGGCCTGGTAGACCTTGGCCACGTCCTTGAAGTATTCAGCATCGTTCGCGTAGGCCTCCTTGGTGTAAGCGCGCCCCTGCTTGTAGCGCATGTGGAACCACGCGGGCGTGATCATGGTGAGCTTGATATTGTCCCACTCGTTCTGGGGCACGAACTTCTGCACCAGGCGGAGCTCGTGAAGGTTGGACTCGGACTTCTCGGGACTGTGCTGGAGTTTCGAGCCGGCAATGACCGAGTCTCCGGGCATGACCTTGCGCTGGGGCTCAATCAGGCTGACCACTAACCGAGAGTGTCAACCATTTTCTTGCGTCAAGATACAAGAAGAATACTGGCACAAACTGCCACTTTCTCGGCATCGGACGGGCATTTGTTCGGGGGAAACGAACCGTCGGGATGGTACAGTCGGAACATGGAAGCCTCGGCGTCCTGGAGGCGGGTGGTACCCTCAAACTCATCCCACATGAGGCCCCAGAAGCGGGTGCGGTTGTACTCGCCGCTGGTCACGGCCTTGAGGCCCAGCTCCTGCTGAAGCTTGACCACATGCTCAATGGCCTCCTCCTCGACGGCGGGCAGGCCGGCATCCTCCGGGGTGAGGTTCTTCTCGCGAATGGCCTCTCGCACGTCCAGCAGCCGCTGGGGCCGCAGGAGGGAGCCCATGTGCTCAGCGCGGAACGGCGGCATGGTGAATGGGAAGGGGTCAAGTAGAGAGGGGGTTGTCGGTAGCTATGGGGAGTCTCTTTCTCTTTCGACTCAGAGGTCAAGCAAGGCAAGGTAAGGTCAGGTCCGCTACACTTTGAGAGGAGGGGGACTTTCGAGAGGAGTTCGGTGGAGGCGGGGCAGAAAGACCGAGACCGTATGGAAAATTGATGACGGAAGCGGGGTTCGAGTCCTCCATGAAATAAAACCCATCTTCATCGGTGCTCGAGTATGTGTGCATGTGGCCAAGGGGGCAGGTCGGCCCCTGACCAAGGCCCCGCCCTCTCCCAGCCACAGTCGTCGGCAGTTCCAATTCAGCCAAAGTGCTGCCGGACATTGTTGAATAAAAACTAGCGGGTAGCTTGGCCCAAGTTGCCCCATTGCTCCAATCCTCATGCGACGCGGTGGGGGTGCCGCGTGGTGGGAAGGTGGGAACTGCGGGGACAATGAGCGGCGAGAATTGGGTCAACCATGGTCGAGTGCGGGGCACGGCTCCAAACACCCGTCGATGCTCGCCAAGTCATACTCGGTACGTATCGTTGGGCATGTAGCCTGCAATGTGGAAACGGCACGAGATACGTCTTCCGGCTACAAGAGTTAGTGTATAAAGGGGGGAAGTTCGGGTCCTTGGTAGGGGATGGGCCCCAAACCGTTGTTGGTCTTTGCTATGCCAGCACCGCAGGCGATTAGTACCAATAAGTTTACAGTGTGCAATTTGGGTGGGTGGGAGGCGCTTGCAGGATCCGCCGAGACGGGACTAGATGGCGATCATGGCGAGGGATGTCCGTCTCGGGCACCCCGTCAGGAATGCCACCAGTCATGTTTCTTAGGCACATGTATCTTAAACGATGCTGCCCTCTAACTCTGTGACTTGTCTCACCTTATCCACGGGCGACAGGCTGGCTGCTGGCTCTGGAGCATTGGTTGTCGTCGAGATGGCAGCGTTCAAGTGACAAATGACAGCGCGGGGATGGCAGCCTGGGGGCATACAGCTTGGGGGGCATACAGCTTTGGGCGGCTTGGGGCACACACCTTGCGTGGGATTGGGCACGTCGAGGTAGTGCAACCCGAGCGAGAGGACGGCATTGGCGACCACAACCACACTGGAAACGCACCATGTCAGGCGACGACTCTCTATTTGGCAGCTATCGTGGGCCTCACTGCAGCACCGATGGACGCAGCAGCAGCTCTTGGACATTTGCGCCGTCGAATACCCGCTCGCGAATGGCTGCAGCTTGCATGGCGTGCGCGGGGGAGTGCAGCTGAGGTCTGTGTGGTATAGAGGAGGCTTGATTGCATTACACAACCCTGAACCTGCTGCTGCCTGTTTCCGATGGGTTCAAAAAGAGCTGGCTGCAAACGAAGTGCAAATGAAACTCCATAACCGCACCAGACTCCCAAAACAAACTGCCAGCCCTGCTTCTTCCGGAACTCGCCCAGGTCGGCCATTTCCACTCACCTCGACATCCCGACTCTCAACCACCAACCCACAAGAAGTGGCACGATGGAGGTGTTCATGCGCAACCTCCCCCCTCACCTGACAGACAGCACTCTGCGCAGCCAGCTCCAGCCGTTCATGGCCCGGCTCTCCATCACAGAATACATGGTCGAGAAACAGAGGAACAAGAAAACAGGAAACGTTACGTTCCTTCACGCAGCCGACGGCACAAGATTCCTCCAGCACCACGGAGAAGAGCCGGCGCTACCCCCACCCAACGCGCACACTCCCCATCCTCGGCGCAAACACCCTCCCACACGGGCTCGCCTCTCCCTCATGGGGAGCCAGGTATATTGCAAGGTGAGCAACCGGGGCCCCGACGAGTTTGCCCTGAAGAGCATCAGACAGCAGGCCAACCCCAAAGTCGACGACGAAGCTCCGTTGGAGCCAACCAAGACCCTCACGGCCACCGAGTTGAACTGCGGCTACCACGCATTCCACGACGGAAGACTGACCTTTACCGCAGAATGGTCCGCCAACGAGCTTTGCCTTGTCAAGTTTGCCAAGCGGAGTCTTCACATCACCCTGACGGGACGGAACATCCAGCTTCGCATCCCGTTTCAAAGCATCGTGGAGCTTGTGTGGTGGCAGGATGGCAACGCAGCCGTGACCCTTTTGTGGGGGCCGACGATTCTGTCTCGACAAACTGGAACCCCGGTCGAGCAGCTCGCTGCATTGCTCTCCGTGTTCCGGCCGTTTGGCCGGGCGGCCGATCGGAACCAAGCCGAGCAGTCCCAGAGGCTGGACGCCATCGACGAGGACCACAGGCGGATATCTCCCTTTTGTCTGGTGTACCACTTCAAAGTGCCCACTCCCGTTACGAGGCACGCCGGCAGCGACTCCCTCCAGGCTGAGATGGTCCGAATAAGAAAGAAGCAGCTCTTTTCCACCACCCGCTACGATTTTGGTTTCCGGCACGCGGGCGGCGTGAGGTTCGGCGACGCAGCGGCCAATCTCCGGAGCCAACTCTCAGAATACAATAGCAAAGGCTCCCTGCCTTTTGGCCTCTTGTTCCTCCTTCAGGCTTTGATGGCGAACAGCTATCTCCATCCCACCACCATCTCTACCCTCGCGCAAAAGCTGGTCCAGCGTTTTGCCGAGGCCAAGACAGAAGGTGATGGCGAGCCGCCCGTCTCGGTCGACGCCTTCAAAAAGCTGTTCGATTGGGTTGACTATCCCATGCCCGACGGTGACCCAACAATGTTCGAAGCCGATGGGATCATGGAGTACCTGGGACGGGCTGAGCGCCTCGTCCGTGAGAGTGCCGCTCTGAGGTCGACGCTGTTCGGGGAGACGCAGAACCGGGCCCGCATCTTTCGCGCTGTCATCACGCCAACACGCATTCAGCTTTATGGGCCGGAACTGGAGCCTATGAACCGCGTTCTTCGCAAGTTTTCAGACCATTCGCACTTCATCCGTGCCCAGTTCTGCGACGAGAATGGTCAAGATCTCTTCTTCAACGCCAAGGTGTCTCTCGATTCCGTTCACGCCCGTTTCAAGTCCGTCCTGTCGAACGGTATCCAAGTGGCCGGGAGGGTCTATAAGCTCTTGGGTTTTTCCCACTCATCCCTCCGCGCCCACTCCGCATGGCTGTCTGCACCTTTTTTCCACCAGGGCCAACCACACTTTCCTGATTTCATCATCACGGGCCTGGGAACTTTCAACAAAATCAAGTCTCCAGCCCGTCGCGCGGCCCGTATTGGACAAGCCTTCTCCGAGACACCATACGCCGTCGACCTGGACGAAAACAAGGTCGAGGTTCTAGAGATCCCGGACATCGAGCGGAACGATAGACGTTTCAGCGACGGTGTCGGAACAATCTCGCTGGGCGCTGTTGACGTAGTATACGACGTTATACCTAGCTCCAAGGGGACACCAACCTGCTTTCAGATACGGTGGGCTGGGGCAAAGGGAATGCTGGCCGTGGACCCCCGGCTCGAGGGAAACAAGATCTGCATCCGCCCCTCCATGGTCAAGTTTCCGAGCACCGACAGACAACTCGAGATTTGTGACATGGCCTCCAAGCCGATGCCCATGGTCCTGAACCGCCAACTGATCAAGATCCTTGAAGACATGGGAGCGCCGGGCGAGTGGTTTCTCCGCCTCCAGAGCAGCGAGGTACACCGGCTCCGCGGAATTTCCGAGACCGTTTACAACACAGCGAACTTTCTCAGGTCACAGAAGATTGGCGAGAGCATCCGGCTGCACAGGTTTCTTCGCCAGACGGAGCAAATGGGGATTGACTACCGGAGGGACAGCTTCCTTCGGGGTGCGGTGGAAGTCGTCCTGCTCAAGGAGCTCCGGCTACTCAAGCACAAAGCTCGAATCCCCGTCTGGAGAGGCATGACTCTGTTTGGCATCATGGACGAGACCGGGTTCCTGAAGGAAGGCGAGGTGTATGTGACCTACGACGACGGGGAGGGCGGCCATTCCGAGCCCCCGGGACCAGTCGAGGTCGTTGTGACGCGTTCGCCTGCCCTGCATCCGGGAGATGTCCAGGTCGCCATCAACGCAATTCCCCCAGACGGACACCCTCTGATCCAACTCCGCAACTGCGTCGTCTTTAGTATGTGGGGCGACCGAGACCTCCCGAGCCAGCTTTCAGGAGGTGACTTGGATGGCGATGTCTTTCATGTCATCTGGGATCCCGAAGTGGTCGACACCGTGACGACCTTTGACCCTGCCGACTACGCCCAGGTTCAGCCCCTCGAGCTGGACAGGCCAGTGACCTCGGCAGACATGGCCGCCTTCTTTGTGGATTTCATGAGGACCGACCATCTAGGCGTCATCGCGACTCGCCACATGATCCTGGCGGATCAGAAGAAGGATGGCACTCGAGACCCAGACTGCATCAAGCTCGCCGAGTTGCATTCCTCTGCCGTCGACTTCTCGAAGTCGGGGCGAGCTGTTGAATTGTCCCAGCTACCCCGATGTTCAAAGTGGAGGCCCGACTTTTTTGCACCCGGTCCCTTGATCACGATTCACGACAAGTCGGCAATTACGATGGACGAAGGTCTCGCCCCCAAGGATGACGAAGACGAAGAGGACGACGAGGGGGGGCCAAGGCACCGCTTCTACGCCTCGGACAAGATTCTGGGCAAGCTTTATCGGGCGGTCGACGAGCAGAAGATCTGGGCCGAGGACATCAGAATGAGCGTCATGGCCAAAGGTCCATCGGTCTGGGATGAGCTGCTGACAGCTCTGACGGAGCGAGTGAGGGCCATCGGGCCTCTAGAATGGCACCACCGCTTGGAGCAGGCACACGGGATTCGCCATGCGTTAGTTTGCAATCTCATCCCCCTCGACGACAATTGCTGACGGTTTTACAGGTACGAAGACGCAATCCACGGCGTCATGATTGACTGCGCTGAGCACCCAAACCAGCCCCTGAGGGAGCTGGAAGTGTTCGTCGGTTTCATCATGAACAAGTCCGGCGTGCAAACACACCGCCAACGCGACCGCTCTACCAAGCTAAAGGAAGAGTTTGAACGCATCACAACGTGGATCACGCAAGAGATGCGCAGCCCGACTTCGGTTGGCGGCCACACCAGCGAACTGGACAAGCTGGAGCTCTGTCTTGCCTGCCTGCATGCCGGATGCGCAAAGCAGCACAGGGAGCTGCGCCCCGGACATCGCACCTCGTCGCAGGATGTCGAAAGCTTCAAGATCGTGGCAGCGGCGGCGCTGATGCGGGAGTTGACTGCATTCGAAGGAGGCATGTTTGGTCAGCGGTTTGCATACGGCGGCGGGAGGGGAGGTCTCCGCGGCAGACCTGGTACGACTGCCCACGGTCTGCCGTCCGCTGAGCCTCAACTGGGAAGCTCCAAGAAGTAAGTGCATTTAATAGGGTCCAGTCTTGCGTTCGTTTCTCATAACGGTCGGGAGACGGTATGGTGGATGGGGGCGTTGGTGACACGGCATGTCGGCTTCAAGGTACGACATGTAGGAGTTGAGATAGCTTCTGCATCTTTCAGGGGTTAATGTAGGATGATGTATCAGCCATGTTTCTTGGAGAATCACACGCGGGCCAGCCCCCGAGGGCAAATGTCTATTGTATTGCATTGGTGTCTTCTCATCTTTTATACAGCAGCACGGGGATTATCCGATAGCTCCCCGTCAAAAAAGGCCTGCTTGTCGTCGTCCTGGACCGGAGGTGCGACGGCTATCTCCCCTCGCATAATCTCGATCACGGAGATCACTGGTAGGATCAGCATGAGGAGCGATAGTAGCTGCCCAAAACTCCACTGCTTCTCGCCTTCGTCACTGAGTTTTACGTCCGGGTTCCCAAACGCTTGAGACAGCAGATAGGCACGAACGGTGGCTCCTGGAGATGGTTTTGGTCAGCATGATTTCGCGGATGCAGCTCCAGGGTGCGTGGGAAAAGAACGTACCGATGGCAATGGCTGACATCAGGATCAGGCCAACAACCTGGACGACGTTATAAAACCTCTGCCTGCGGCTTTGCAGGTACCACGTTGCCAGCCCAAAGACGACGCAGTTCCCAGCAATGGTGGCGATGGTCCCGACATAGTCAAGCCCTCCAACATTGGAAGTATCCGAGTCCAGCTCCCACACACAACCAATGGGCAGTGTGTTTGGGAGCCCCTTGACCTTGCTCTGCAGCACGTAGATGCCATACACACATGAGAGCGCCAAGTTGACAAACATCAGGAGCTGCCGCATCCATCTGAGAACCCAGTCCCGCTTGAAGTCCTGCACCAGCGCCAAAAGAGCGGCGTTGTGCGTTGCCATGGAGAGCAGCGCCAGCATCCATATGAGGAAGAAGTGATAGGGGACGAGAGAGTTGGATTTGGCCAGTCCGACACTCTGCAGACCGATGCCCACCATGATCTGCTGGTCCGAGTATCCGTTGAGGAGTTTCCGCCGGATCACCGAGGGATTTCGGTTTGAGGGCGACGACGGGCGCCAGATGCCCTGGAGCACCAGGCTGGCTGCCATGCTTAGTGCCAGCCCTGCTGTGATGGTCGACGCGAGAAGCACCTGACGTCTTGTGCTCAGCAAAGGCAAAAAGTCAGGGTGTTTAGGGTCAACTGGTTGCACTCACGCCTGCTCCCGCAATGCCAGCATCACTCGGCACCGCATCGGGAATGACGGTACAGTTTCCTGGACCAAACATGGTGAAGGTGGTTGAATAAGGCAAAACAAACTCCAAAACGGCAAAAGGAAGAGATGGGAAAAGAAGGGAAGAGGGCAGTAGAAAATGCGCTTGCGGAGATCGCCAAACCCCTCCAAAAAAAATCCAACTTGAGAGAAATGTATGTCTCTGGGTGACGCTCAACTTTCTTCTGGTTGATGGGTTGGCTTGTCAAATGCCCTGGTTTCGCGAATGTCTGAAACATGAAGAGGTGGCAAGGGGGCCAACCACGGGCCGGGCCTTGTAAATGACTGGACGGGATGGAATGAGGCCGCAACGATGGCCACATGGGTGGGCGGCAACAACGGACGAATCCAAGGGCAGCATCGCGTGTGCTATATTTGGGCATGAAAGCCATTGCATGAAGACTCAAAGAACCTGAAAGGTGGATTCTACAATACAATCATATCAATGGGATCAGATCGGAGCTTTGTTCTGGTTCCACCCAGCAGACGTGAGCGAAACTTACAACAATGGGGTCTGGATTTGTCCAGGTCAACGAGTACCTGACCCAAACACCGATACAAGGTTGGTAGGCATCTGAATCAAGCCTCGAGTTCAAAGTGCATTCATGTGGAGTATTATTATGCAAACAAAGCCTTTGGTGTATGTCTGAAAGGAGCTCTCGTCGTGAATAACGCTGGCGCTTTATTTGAGGCTTATTACAACCAACACGATTGATGATTGTCAAACGCGAGACCCACGAGGACGTTGAGGTCGTACCTGTCTTTGGTCCGAGCACCGGGTTTCACTCGAGGAGTCAAGATGTATCCTCATAGCCTCCCATTCAAGCCCACGACTGGCCCCTGATCCTGTGCATGTGGGAATGTCCCGGCTCGGCCGCAGCAGCAGCAACAGTAAAATCAATGCACGACTCGTACGTCTGCCCCTGACCGAACCAGTACCACTGGATGACCTGCATTGCCAGCTCATGTCAGCACGACTGGGAACTGAGAGATCCAGAGGGCGGGGGAGGGCACTCACGCAGGCGCCGGCTTCGGTGCATTTCCCTCCCAGCTCGGGAACCTTGATGCTGAACTTTGTCTGGTTCGCTGGCGGGTTGGTGCTCGCAGCGTAGTTGTCGGGCCAGGAAATCAGCGGCGTGCCAATGACGCTGTTGCTGGTTGTGTCGACAACCGAGACGTTGGCGTACCCCTTGTGGGCGATACGGATCCAGACATCAAGGTCGACAACCTGCCCGGCCTTGTAGCTCTGCACATTGGCAGCATTGTCGGCAAACTGGTAGCCCTTGCACAGCCAGAGGTTGCATTTCTTGGCGTCGTATCCGGCCTTCAAGCCACCGGGGTTGGCCCGGAGGAGAGCTTCGGGGTACGACGTATTGTCGGCTCGGTAGAACTCGGCCATGATCTTGCCACACGCGGCCTCCGTGGCTTGTCCCGGTGCTCGCGTTGCCGGGCTCTTTACGAGACCGTGCGCCGAGGCCTGGACGGCAAGCCCGGCAAGGCCGAGCACCGATGCGAGGTTGAACTGCATTGTTGTCTTTGATGGAGGGGATGGCGAGGGGGAGGAGGGCTTGCGGTATCAAGATGCCGATTCTCAAAATCGACAAAAAGCATGCTGGCTTTTGGGGGAGTTCCCCATCTCTTAAGTACCTACCAATTTTGCAATCTCCATTCTTCTTTCTTGCCAATGGTGGGCACGGAAGCCGGCACCACGGCTTCTGGGCGCTCCGGCTGGTTTTGCCTAATGATGCTGCTGCTGGACAGTGGCTGGAGTCATAGCGACCAATGACCGCCAAGTGGTGTATAGAGGGTGATCGAGATAGATGCCTCGTTAATTGCCGACTCCTCGGCAATGCTACTTTTGGAGATGCCTCCGCTGATAGTCGCGGGGGCAGCCGAGCCGTTTCCTGACATGAGGTGTATGTACGCATGGGCTTGACAGGAACTAAACCGTCCGAGTTCCGGGAAATACATGTATTTTTGGCGATCGTCAGGGGCAAACTGGTTGCTCACTGCAGCGTGATGATGCCAAAGTCCCTTACCTAAGGTACCTTATCTTGCCCTCCACGTGGTAAGCTCCATCTCGAGTACTCTTAAAACCCCACACAATGCATGGTGCTAGGAACGAGGTTCTTTTTCATTCGCAAGGTACTGATCGCCATTGTGCTAGCTGCCTTTTTCAAACGCGGATGATTGCCAGATCGACGGCGTGGCGGACTCGCGGGCGATTGCCGCCCTAGATCACCGTCACCTGAAAGACTCCCACCATAACTGACGCCGTGTGTCCCCCCCGGCGACTTGCGTTCTATTCCGGCCATCCAATCAAGCAGTCTTGGGCGCAGACGCCTTCTCGACCAGCGCGGCAAAGTTGGCAATCTGAGCAGCCTTCAGGTCGTGCGTCCACTTGCCCCTGGAGTTGTGGATGCTGAAGCGACTGGCGTTGTTGGCGGGCTCGGTGGGCGGGCTGGTCGACTGGGCATACGCCAGCGACACACTGCCGGCCGGGTTGAGCTTGGTGCTGCCCCATGCGCTGACGCCCTTGGCAAGAACGTTGAGGGTCCAGTGGGTGCTGTTGGCCGCGGAGCCGGAAAGGACCGTGTAGGTAGCACCCGTGTAGGGAGTGGGATACGTACGGGCGCTGCCTCAAGGTAAGCAAAACATGGACGAGCATCGGCACTTCCAGGGCTGCAAGAGCGCCATCAGACTGTCGGACCTGCCAACAGAAACATCACAGCTACTAACCTCGCGCTCCGGCTCGACACAATGGTCTTGTCCCCGCTGGCCCAGCCCACGGTCAGGGGGTTGTTGACCATGACACCGCCCCACGCAATGGCTGCCCAGCCCACCGTCTTGGGGGCGGCGATTTGCAGGAGGACGTCAAAATTGCCCGCGGTTGCCGTGTCCGGGATGGCGATGCGGAATGCAATCTTCTCAGGGCTCAACCACTCAGAGTAGCAGATCGTGGTGGCAGCATCGCAATACTTGGCAGCCGAGACGGCTCCGCCCTGGGGGACGGGGTTGCTGGTGGCCACGCTGCCGAGCGCAAGCGCCGCCGCCGCAAGCTGGAGAAAGCCCATTGCGTACTATGAGGGACAGGAGAGAGCTAAGAAAGCAAAGAGGTAGTGGGGTAACAACACGGGAAGCTGGTAGGCACCGGCAGACTTGAAGATGGAGCTGTGTGGGAGCATTTCCTGAGCTATATAAACAACTCGTCACGCCATAGCCCCGTCCTGTTCAGAGAGGGTTTATCCGGGATGGTGATGGATCCGGGATGGTGATGCGTCCAGGCTGTTCGTTTACTTCTATTTCGGTTCTCGGAACGGCTGAAAGCGACTGCTTGTTTCCCGGCCGTGGTGATTGGTAATTGAGCGCTCCTCAGTGGTGGTTGACCCATATCCCAATAACCGCAGACATGGATCTCGAAGAAGGGCAGTTTATTGCTCCAATGAGGACGTGTGCGCACTGCCGAAGGCCCATTCCCGTCGCTTACAGACGCGAGGAATGTCGCAAAATGGCTGTTTACCGGCTTTCAGACGGACCTTCGCCATCGGACTGGCAGTGCAAGTCATATTCGAGCGCTGTGTATGCACAAGTACCGCAGGGCCTAGACGGGGGGATGGGCCAAGGCATCAAGAGCCAGACGAGCGGGGTGTCGGAGTTAATAAATGTCCATCATTTATCAGAAGCTTAATTGCCGTGTATTGATGCCAACCGAGCATGCCCCTTGCATAACGCAGCATCCAAGCGCGGATCTAGGCTAAAGTTGGCGGCACTGAGGTTGTGGGTTCCGTGATGTTACGCTCCTCGATCGCCGCCACCGACACCGACTTGCTGTATCTCGAGAATCCAGGAGGAAGACACAAGCTGCCCGTGATATAAGCCCGCCACGGTGAATTGCCTTTCCGGAAGTTTAGTGAAGTTCATGGGTTAACCCTAACCCCTGCGAGCAGTTGCGGCTGTAAAACCCCTACCCAAGGGCGTTTTGGTTGCAGTTTTCAAGCAACTGGAGGATTATTCTCATCATGGACTGAGCCACAGGCACTAGTTCCTTGACGACTTAATTAGCTTGGTACGCCACAAGACTACTACTGACAGGTCATCTGCCCTAGGCGCCATATCATCCCCTGCAATGCCCATGGCAAGATCTCGGACTGTGTGTTTGGGTTTGGGGCCGTCGTTGGTGGTAGTTTCCAAGAGGCTGAGAACAGCACGACGATTACGCCCTTGGATCTGTCCGAGAGTCCCGCACATTTGGACTAATTGCCTCG
>Ga0247824_10000620_pt1 | contig 17898 bp, 9 predicted proteins | sample 13C_PalmiticAcid_FD_194412 | JGI IMG/M metagenome (GOLD analysis project Ga0247824, IMG submission 194412) | Soil microbial communities from agricultural site in Penn Yan, New York, United States - 13C_PalmiticAcid_Day48 | ecosystem: Environmental > Terrestrial > Soil > Agricultural land... | reverse complement strand
CCCACCGGCGTATAACAGGGGTACTCCCGGGCTTAGCGCTCCTTCTCTGGTTCGAGTTTGGGTCTAGAAGCCGGGATGACCTCCGGGGACGGCCCGTTTATTGGATGGAAGCCCGTGAGGCGCACATGGCACAGCAACAAGTACCCTGGACGCAGACCCCTGCATTGGAGCTGTTGTTCCATGAAACTTCCAATCAACATCACCCCGAGGCGACAAGAAGGAGAGGGTGCAGCTACCGCTTCCCTCCGGGTGTGGGACAGGAGCCTCGCCGAAGACTTTGGGCCCATCGCTATGCAACTGCCGGGAGACTTTTTTGGTCTGCACGAAGACTCGACGGCCGAGCTGGGGACGAAGCCTCTGTCTGGAAGAGCCTTGTGCTGGGGACCGGCTGGTGGATCTGAGATCTGATATTCGCTGCAAGCATGAACGCCAACCGATCCTGCAGCACCTCCAACACCACACGCTGGCTCAGCGAAGCGAGGGGCTGCAGCCAACGTCGTTCCGCATTCGGCGCTTGTTACCCTCTCCCGACGGAGCCATTGCTACGATTTGGGTGAGGTTAATTGTCGATCCTCAACATGTCAAACTCACGCAGGCGCCTCAAGTTTCCATTTTGGTGACATGCACGCCGTAAACAGCCAGGAAAATATCATGTGTGCTGGCACAGGGCTGGGGGGCTTCCCAGACCTCAGAGCCCTCCCCCCAACAGGGACCTGACGCAACCATTACTCACATCTCACACAGTCCCCAAGGCGCCGAGCTGCGGGCGGCTCCCAGTCTTTGGGCTGTGGCATAGACTCCCATACAGCAGGCGTTTGTATCAGCCCGAAGGAACTCCTGAGGAATAGGGGCTGTTGCCGCCGACAAGCGGAAGGGACGTTTCATGACCAACGAACTCGAGCCCATCGTGACGTGGGGTAAAAGCGTGCACCAGTTGGCCGAGTGCATCCAGAGCGACTTCTGGTGGTCGTTTTCGGGGGACCTTGACAGGGTTCTGCGACTTCCACACCAGGAGCTTCCATCAACTTGAATTGGGCTTCATTCCTGCAAAGCGTGTGGCCAGGTCTTGTAGAGCCTGGAGACCCATCAAAATCTAAACCTGAAACAAGTGAGCTGAAGACAGAGTCCTCGATATTAGTGCTGAAGTTGATCTCTGATGAGGTGGTATGGAATTGAATCTTCAGACGGGAATGATCGAGTTCAAAGCGAGAGCCGAGACCGCCTCCTTGCCTGCTTAGCTAAGCCGGTCCAACGTGCGCAGAAGAGTGGGGTCCCTCGGTCGGGTCCTTCTCCCGCGCGACCGCAGCCTGGGGTGGCGGGGTAACGTAAACCGATCCAACGACTTCATGCGCGCAAGCTTTCCAGGGAACTTCTGCCTGCGCATGCCACCCGCAGTGCGCAAGCGCCCAAAAGCCCTGTTGGCCATGATATTGTCAACAGCCAACGCCAGAATCTGCACCAAATAACCGACGCGACCATGCCGGGCCTCACCATTGCGACCGACGCCCACCCGGCACCCGCGACAACAGCCCCGCGCCCCATCGCGAACCCACGTCGCGCGTCAGCCTCGTCGCGAACATCTCCCCCACCGTCGCCGTCACGCCCGCCCATCAGTCCCATCACCCCGATGCTAGGGCCGACGCAGCTGCCGGGCGCTGGGCCGACCGGCCCCGGCACGTCAACATCCACAACAGCGCCTCATCATTCGATACCCGACTTTGCGCTCGGCCGACCGACCTTCACACACACAACCCAGACCGACCAGACTGGCGTCGCGCCCCCTCCAGCACCGCCCATCGACTTTGACTCGAACCCCGACGTACTGGCCCTAAAGAGCGCCATCTCAATACTCCAACTCCAACGCGCGCGCGCAACAGCCGACATTCAGTCCCTGAGCCGCGCGCGCGAGGCCGCGCTGGGGAACCCGGCCTCGTTCGTCGCCGATCTGCAGGCCGGAAAGGTGCGGGTAGAAGGCGACCCCTTATTCTCAGGAGCACGCGCGACCGCTCCGGCCGAGTCCGAGTCCGAGTCCTCCTCCGATTCCGACTCCGACTCCGACTCCGAACCCGAACCGGAAAGACAAGGCGAAACCCCCGACTCCATCCCCAAACCCGCCGCCGCCGCCGACGGCGACACCTCCATGCCCGACGCCCCGCCAAACCCAACAGCAAAAAACCCGAAACAAAAAGGCAAACAAAAACCATCCCCCTCCGCCAAACCGCCCGCCTGGCAGAACCTCCCCAAACCCCAGACCATCGTCCGCTGCCCGCCCATCAACTGGGCGCAGTACGGCGTCGTCGGCGACTCCCTCGACAAGCTCCACGCCGAACAGCTCGCGGCGCCCACCCCCGGCGCGCCCGCGGTGCTGGGATCCGGCGGCGCCTACGAGTTCAGGGCTGGCGGGGGCGATCAAGCCGCCCGTGGCAGCGGGAGCGGGGGTGGCGGAGAGCAAGCGCGACGGCTGGTCGGGGTTGCGGCGCCGTATAACCCGCTGAGGGACAAGTTGGAGAAGAAGGGGAAGGGGGGGAAGAGGTGAAAGGGGGTTGGTTATGATGGATGGATGAAGTGTATGACGTGAGTTTTGAAAACGAAATGAACGGGTGCATAGCATGGCGTTTTTGGGGGCATGGGGTTTACAAGATGGCGTGGTGCTGAGGCTCGTGGTGTATTTTATTCGCCGTTTCCTTTGTATCATGGATATGGGAAAGCGACATGGCAAGTACCAAAACGTATCAAGGCGCTGATGCTTGTAAACATCGCTACAAGCCCATCGGGGTTTGAATTCATGACAGCATGTATCTACAAATCGTCTCGTGCGTGGAAGGGAACACCCCATACCCATCCTGCCACCAGAAACCTGGTCGTTGATTATCGTCACACTCTTCCATCAAACGCAAACCGAGCCCAAACTCTTAACTCCAACCCGAACAGACCTTCCTTTCCCTAGCCATGTCCGAACGCCGAACGGCTTGGTTTGGGTCCCGTGAGACCCAACAAGCGCTGATGCCATGTCCTGGGAGTCGAATACGAAAGGAAAATGGAACGGAATCACCCAAATAAACCTAGAAGTCCCTGCCATTCCGTTAGCCGATAGTTGCAAGCTCTGAAAGCTCAGAAACACCTACTCCATCGACTGCTGGACCGAGCGGCGCAAGCGCCGGTTGTACATCCGCCGGTCATCGGGCGAGCCCCAATACAACTTGAACGCCTCGGGGTATACGAGCGTCCTGGGGTCGTAGGGCGGGTGTTCCTCCTCCAGCGCCTCGATGATCGCCTCGATGTGTGTCTTGACATCCTCCCGGCGATTCGCAGGGGCCACGTAGCAGGGCGTGCCGTCGCTGGCGATGCGGTGGTGGAACAGGCGCGTCTCGAACTTGATCCGCGGTTGCTCCTCGGGGAACCGGGGGCTGAAGCACAGCTTGGTTCGGAAGAGACCTCCGTCGAGATTCGTCATTGGCTTCCCGAAGTAGGTCAGAACCCAGACGAATGGATTGCCGTCCACCAGCTCAAGGTTGTGTGGAACGTCGGAACGTTTGAACGACTCAACGATCTGCTCGAACTGCCGCTGAAGGTTGACTGCGACAGTTGTGTCCTTAGCCTTTGCCACAAGTCCCTCAGAGGCCCATGCCTCGGTTTCGTCGTCGAGTGCTTTCTTGATGCTCTGGAGCCGGCGTTCGAGCTCGCTGTAGTTGAATTTGCCCTCCATGATATTTTGCGACCCTTCGAACGGCATCCTCTGGAACGCCTGGCCGTCCTTCACCTCCTCCTTTCCTTTCTGGACGGCAGCAAGATAGGAATCGTAATACCACAGAAATCTGCGCTTGCACAGATCCTTGAACGGCTCGAACGGCACACTTGACTCGTCTTCAATGGTATCCATGTCCAGTTCATAGCTCTCCTTCGGGATCGGTGGTGCGACGACACCGTCAGGGCCGATCTTGAGATACTCCTCCAGGCGTTGGATGACAGAGACCCTGAGGGTCTCGTGACGAATCTGCATGCTCGTAAGCCTCATGGCCACTGGACAACTGCAGGTCGCATCACCTTTTGTACGTAGTCCTTTTGGTTCTTCTTGTCGGATGGCTCGTTCGCATCCTCAAAACCGGGCTCGTTCTCGTAGGGGTTCGAAGACATCAGGCTCTGGATGGACAGCAGAATGGATTCCAGGCCCTGTGCAGCGGACCACTCCTCACCCCGCTCCCCGCGCCATGTCCTACTCCAAATTAGCCCGCTGGCGCAACAACCATGCGTGTATCTATCGGGAGACGGCGATTACCCTAGAATCGACCTGGGACCCAGTCAGCTCACGTTATCAGGGCAGACCAAAGGCTATGACTTACAGGCATACTCTGCCATTGGCATAGATGTTGGGATTGAACCTGCACCGACCTCCGTTTGTCGTAACGGCTGTGACTTGCGGCGACTTGCGAGGGTATTCTGAGTACACGGTTAGCTTCTCCAGCAGAGCGATCGGTCCCCTCCCACCGAACCATGTCGTTACCTTTGTTAAATTTGAACGAGAACTCCAGGCATGTTAGCTAACTAACCAGCGCCCACCCGCAAAACAAGCGCCGTCATACCTCGAAGAAGCCGAACTCATATGGGGTCTCGTGCGGTCCGATGATCAGGGCCTTAACGTTCCGAACATCGATGTCACGGCAAGCAACAGCGAGAGCTGGAGGGCAGTGTCAGGGATGCGGTTCGAACATGCGTCCTGGGCGGGGCGATTGGAGGCTCACACAGATCCGAATTCTTTTGAAGGTCGCTCAGCTCCTGTTGTTGGGAATGGCATCATGGTCAGCGCTTCAACCCCGCGATGGCAGAGAGAGACGAGGCTCGCACGACCCACCTTGGTGATTCGGAAGACGGACTGGTCCGCCATCGCTGCAGCTCGGCGAGATGTCTCTGGCGCAAGGGGTAGCTCGTCATAAAAGTGATGAAGGATCGGCTGGTCCGGGGCAGACAGGGAGTCAAGTAAAAAAAATCTGGCCTGGCGTGGAGGAGGGGAAGACTTCCAAGTTGAAAAAGAGGGATGATGGTCGGTTGATGAAAGGCTGTGGTGGCCCTGCTGGCGGGACCCGCCAGGAACCTGGATGGAGAGCGGCCTCGCGCCCGCCAGTGCAGCGCCAGGCTGCAGCTCCAATGGGAGGGTGCGGGGCAAACGGCGACTGGGCGGCGGCCGAGGCGGGCATCCAACAAACAACCTGCCGACCCCCACCTGTCTGAACCAACCTGGAACACATGGAGGCAGTTCACCAACGGACAATGCCGCCCAATCTCTGTGCTCATGGGAGCCTAATAAGTGACCTGCCAGAAGTCATTCCCGCATCACCTCGTCTGGCCTTTCATATCTCCATGTTTCCCGTCTGCAAAGCCTGACGTTTAGTGTCTCTTTCAATGCACCCTGCCGCTCAATAGTTGCCGAGTCTGCTTGTTTCGGCTGCCTGACATCTTTTCTTTGGTTGCCGGGAGTTTGTTTGCAGGGGCTCACATGCATGCAGGGCCATGACGGGTCACAGATCAACAAAGATGCAACATCGGATGCCATGCCATGTTGAGTCAGTGAAGGCGAAGGCGATATGATCTTCCGCAGTACCTGTGCTTCTTCCAGACCAAAAACGGGGGACACCAAATCTTCGACATCTCCATTTCTTACTCAAAATAGCCCAAACTTCTGTTGAGAGAAAGTGAGTTGTCAGTTCTAGAGATTCTTCGTTATTGCTTTTTTGGCCGTGATGCCGTAATTCCTCTGCATTTATTCCAAATTAGACTAGGGTTTCCACTTGGGTTCCTTGCGACAAAGCCAGCCCGAGCTTGACAGAACTCCTTCAAACACCTGATATCTTGATAGCTGCCCATGTTCCAGTAGACAGGAGGGGTGAAACAAGAAACAATGATGCAGACCCAAATCGTTCATACCCAAGACTGGCTCGAGTGGGGCACCTGGGTTTGATTCGGGATTTGGAGAACCCCTGCCCAGAGTGAGGGGCTGACATGGCGCCCGTTGCCTGACGCGTTGGATCCTGGTCGGCGCGTTTCCAATGAACTTCGACGCGTAAAGTGCTTTCCAGGCCACCAGGTCCCGCTTGATTCCTCGTTGAAACCAGTCGGCCCCGAAACGCCACCAGACGTCCAGAACACGGCTCACCATCAAATCAAGATACGGGCAATCCACATTTCGAACCACTTTACAGCGGATTTCCAACGATTGCGACCGTCGACCGATCATGTCGGGCTTTTTCGACCTCAAGGCCCGGAAGGCGGCTGCTGCAAACGGGGCGGCATCGAGCAGTGCCGAAAAGCAAACAAAGGAGACCACCAGAGTGCAGCCTTGGGTTGAGAAATAGTGCGCTGCCGCTGTGTAGTGAAGATTCCGAAGACATTGCGCTAATTGAGACTGTACAGCCGGCCCAAGACCCTCAGCGATGTGACAGCTCAAGACCACACCATCACCGTCCTCGAACGGACCCTGCAAGCTTCCAATGTCAGTTGGCTCACTCTCTCGACCATCGCAGCCTATGAGCTAACATTTTCACACTGTCCAGCTGCCTCACATGCTCTTCTACGGCCCCCCCGGCACGGGCAAGACTTCTACGATCCTCGCCCTCGCCAAGGAGCTCTACGGCCCGGAGCTGATGAAGTCGCGTGTGCTGGAGCTCAACGCGTCCGACGAGCGCGGCATCTCGATTGTGCGCGAGAAGGTCAAGGATTTCGCCCGCACGCAGCTCACCAACCCGCCCCCGGGCTACAAGGCGCGCTACCCGTGCCCGCCCTTCAAGATCATCATCCTCGACGAGGCCGACAGCATGACGCAGGACGCCCAGAGCGCCCTGCGCCGCACCATGGAGACGTACAGCAAGATCACGCGCTTCTGCCTGATTTGCAACTACGTCACGCGCATCATCGACCCGCTCGCCAGCCGCTGCAGCAAGTTCCGGTTCAAGAGCCTCGACCAGGGGAATGCGCGGCGCAGGCTGGAGGAGATCGCCAAGCTGGAGGGGGTGGGGATTGAAGACGGTGCTGTGGAAGCGCTGATCAAGTGCAGCGAGGGCGATTTGAGAAAGGCCATCACCTTCTTGCAGAGCGCGGCGAGGCTGGTTGGTGCCAGCGCGGGCGGGACTGAGGGTGATGATGCGGACAAGATGGATGTGGACAAGAAGGTGGTGACGGTCAAGATCGTCGAGGATATCGCCGGCGTGATTCCGGACGATACGGTCCAGAAGCTGGTCAAGGCGATGCGGCCGCGCGCTGCTGGCGAGACGTACCAGGCGATCGCCAAGGTAGTGGAGGAGATGGTCGCGGATGGATGGAGCGCAGGGCAGACCATGACCCAGCTCCACCAGGCCGTCGTCTACGATGAAACGATCCCTGATGTTCAAAAGAACAAGATCGTCATGGTCTTTTCGGAGATTGACAAGAGGCTGGTGGATGGCGCGGACGAGCATCTCTCGATACTGGACCTCGCGCTACGCGTCTCTGGGATCTTGGCCGGGAGATAATCGGGTGGTTCGGAAAATGGGGAAAAGGGGACTGCTTAATCCGACGGGACATGGTTCAAAAGACAAGGTCACAATACCTAGGCGTTTTGGAGCATGTAAAGGGAGAATCATGGGCGTATTGTTGTTCTGCGGTCAATTTAAGGGGCATCTTTCTCAGGCCGGAGGAGCCCAAGGTTCCCGTCCAACATATCCCACACCGTCTTAGGTTGTGCCGGCTTGTCTGGTTTTCGAATGGTATGCCTCCGCGCCCCGGCGGTCCTGCCTGACGGTTGGCCCTCGGTCAGCCAGAGGTCCTCGTCGCCGGTGCCTGCCGGGCCATTGCTCCGAGTGTCGCCAGGCTTGCCAAGCAACTGCTCGAGCTCCCCGAGACTGCGCATCGAGCCTTCAAGGGCAATTTGTCCCTCCTCGATCTTTTCGGCCACGGCTTCCAGTGTGGAGATTTTGGCGGAGTCAGCGGCAAATACCCAGGGCCTGACGCGGTTGGACGGTCCGTAGCTTTCCACAGTCGCCGTCGCTTCCGCAAAGGCAGCATTGGACCGCGGCGCACCCGGCATCGGGTGAGCGGGTATTAGGTGGCTCTCCTCAGCCAGGTGGCCGAGAACCTGACCGTTTTCTTTGAGCTGCCTGGAAATGGCCGTGTTGAGGTGTGACTTGTGAGCTATGAGTCCCTTTTGCTCGTGGGCGAGAGACAGAAGCTGCTCAAGGTAAGGAGAGAGGAGGTGGGCGACGGGCAGTGGCTTGGATGCTAGATGTGCTTCTGGCTTCTCTTCTTTCGTTCGTGGTTTCATGCTTGGTTGCGGTTGCTGACTGACGAGCTGAAGAAGAGTCTTCCGCGCCTCTAGATACTGGGCGTACTTCTCCTTGATGCTGGCGAGTTGCTCCTCCATGTTGATGGAGCCTGCGGGAGCACGCTGCCTCTGGGAGTCGTGTCCTTCTGCATCGCCGTCGTCGCCTGCGGCTTTACTGAGCTCGGTCTCCATCCAGTTGATGAGTTCGACTCTGGTCCTGTTCAGTGCCTCGAGTTTGACACTTTCACTGACGTTTTCGGGCCTGGCGGTGGATCGTGATTTGACTTTCTCGAGAAGTTGCTCCTCGCGCTGCAGGAGGAATTTTGCCTGCAGAACGTGCTTTTCAAGCTGGTCGATAAGCCCCTTTAACTGGGGGCCTTCAGTCGCCTTGTCAATGGTGAGAGCAGTGACTAAATCCTTGGGCACGTCCGGAAGCGGTCTGGAATCTTTAAAGATCTCCCCTGGATCGAGGAAGTCGGGTGACGCTGCTGGTTTTTGCTCCAGTGTGATGAGACCCCGTTCAATGACCTGCAGCTTCTCGAGTCGCTGCCGAAGGCGGATGATGGCCAAATGTTCTTGCAACCGGTCCGACCCTTGGTCTGCCAGAGTGTTCGCTGTTTCTCCGCTGGGACGTCTCTGCGGGCGACAAGATGCGGCGAACTCGTTGCGAGCCCGGATGTTCGCGTCCAAGGCCTCGAGGTACTCCTTGTGTAGACCCCGAGCTGTCGAGGGCAAGTTGAGGTTATTCGCGTCAACAAGGGCCAGAGGTCCGACGGCGGCGCCGTCTTTGAGACACGAGTCGAGGTGGACAGCCAGTATCTGTCTTATATGTGCAACTTCCTCGCGTGGTCGGATGTACGGTTCCAGGACTCTCTGCATGCCCCTGAGGGTCTCATCGCCGGTAGTCCCCATTTCGAGCCAATCTCATGCGGCCAGTGTTGCTTCAAATCGTTTGCTTTGTATTTTCATGGTTGGTTCCAGAGTTGTGTTCCAGGGATGTGTTGTTTGTGAGCTGAAGATGTCAGTGCTGGTTGCTTCAAGGGCTCTTGTTTTGGAGTGTTGTTAGTCCCTGAATGGAACAGCGGGCTCCACTGCAGCGAGGCGGGAAGCTCACCCAAGCTCAGGCACCTGCAGGCGGATGGCAGGAACCAATCAGCAGCGGTCGCTGTTGCTGCCCCCAGAAATTTCCGACCCGCCAGGCAGAGTGGCAGGCAAGCATTGACGTTCATCCGCGACCGCGATTCAACAGTCAACATCCCTCCAGCCACAACCATCCTCAAATCCTTTTCTCTCCGCGCCCCAAGCTTCAGTAATTCGATGCGGCCATCTGATTGCTGCCTGTCTGCGACGTAGACAACAACCAGGCTTGGGTGGGGCCGGACTGATTATCGCCATCAGGTTGCAGGCAGAACCGACGCAGCGGCGATAAATCAAGAAACGAGTTTATCTCGAGTTCGTCGCGCATTTCATCCACCTTGAGATACCCCATCCAACAAAACACACGACGCCCAAGATGTCCGACTACCAGCGCGATGTCTCGCAATACAAGTACTCGGCCATGTCCAACCTGGTCCTCCAGGCGGACCGTCGGTTTGTTACAAGACGAACCGATGAGGCCACCGGAGACCCAGAGTCGCTGGCCGGGCGCTTGTCCATCAAGGAGATGGGTGCCCGCGTAGGGCGGGACGCCGCGCCGAAGACGAAGAAGACCGGCGCCATGCCGGATGTGCAGCGAGGGAGCATGCGAGAAGGCGCCGACGTCCTGCAGCACGTCAAGCAGAAGGGCAGGGCCGAGGCGCGTGGCGGTGGTATCCTGTCCGGTGCCGACGCCCTGATCGAAGGTATCCAATATCGCCCGCGGACGCAACCCACCCGCGACGCCTTCAACCTCATCCTGACCATCGTGGCGGAGCACCTCGGTGATGTTCCGCACGAGGTCGTGCGGAGTGCCGCCGACGCGACGCTGGAGTACCTCAAGGACGACGACCTGAAGGACTTTGACAAGAAGAAGGAGATCGACGATATCCTCGGTGTCTCGATGAACCCCAAGCAGTTCAACGAGCTGGTAAACCTCGGCAAAAAGATCACAGACTACGATGCGCAAGACGAGGACGAGGATATGGAGGACGTAAAACGGGCCGGCGAAGACGAGATTGACGGCCGACAGGGTGTTGCCGTCAACTTTGAGAACGAGGAGGACGATGACAACATGGTCGACGTGGTTCGGGACGAGTCCTCTTCCGACGAGGATGAGGAAGACCAAGAGGAGGTCCCAGAACTCCAAGAAGTCGCCAAGGGCGGAGAAGCAGGGCAGGACCGTGACGAGGAAGAAGCAGGTTTGGCGGACGGCGAGGCCATGGTGATCGACGCGGTACCGAACGGGAAATCCAAGTCCCAGGAGAAGAAGAACTCCGTCCCTGCCCGGGACATTGATGCCTACTGGCTGCAACGCCAAATCGGCCGCTTGTATCCGGACGCTCACACTCAACACGACAAGTCCTTGCAAGCGCTTAAGATCCTATCAGGAGAGCCCGACGAGCCCGGTGGTGAGGAGAAACAACTTCGAGACATCGAGAACGACCTGATGGAGCTCTTCGACTACGAGCACCATGAGATTGTGCAGAAGCTGATCGAAAACCGCGAGAAGGTCGTATGGCTTACGCGACTGGCGAGAGCTGAGAACCGGGAGGAGCGCGAGACGATTGAGCGGGAAATGGCTTCAGAAGGACTGCGTTGGGTCCTTGACGAGTTGCATGGCAAATCCCAAGATGACCAGAAGAAGCCCAAGATGGAAATCAAGATGGACATCGACAAGGAGGCCTTCGCAGATGGGCGTCCCCAGACACAAGAGCAGCGCCCTGAGGGGCAGTTGGTCGGAGGACTGCAACCCAAGAAGCTGATCAACCTGGAGAATCTCATCTTCGACCAAGGAAACCACCTCATGACCAACCCTAGGGTCACCCTACCAGAGGGCACGACGAAACGGACCTTCAAGGGCTATGAGGAGGTCCACGTTCCACCACCCAAAAAGCGAAACGACCCCAGCGACCAGAACGTTCCGGTTTCCGAGATGCCCGAGTGGGCTCGGTTGCCCTTCAGCACGACCAAGTCACTAAACAAGATCCAATCCAAGTGCTACCCCAGCGCCTTTCTCGATGATGGCAACATGCTTGTCTGCGCCCCGACAGGCAGTGGCAAAACCAACGTTGCCATGCTCACGATGCTTCGAGAGATTGGCAAGAACCGGAATAGCAGCGGAGAGATTGATTTGGATGCGTTCAAGATTGTCTACATCGCTCCTCTGAAGGCCCTGGTTCAGGAGCAGGTCCTGAACTTCGGGAAGAGACTGGAGCCGTATGGCATCAAGGTATCGGAGCTGACGGGAGACCGCCAACTCACCAAACAACAAATATCCGAGACCCAGGTCATTGTGACGACCCCTGAGAAATGGGATGTCATCACCAGGAAGGCAACCGACATCTCCTACACGAACCTGGTCCGCCTCATCGTCATCGATGAAATTCATCTGCTGCACGACGATCGTGGCCCAGTCCTCGAGAGCATTGTCAGCAGAACCATCAGGAAGACTGAGCAAACAGGAGAGCCAGTCCGTATCGTCGGTCTGTCTGCGACGCTGCCCAACTACCGTGACGTTGCTAGTTTCCTCCGGGTTGACTTCGACAAGGGCATGTTCCACTTCGACGGCACATACCGTCCATGCCCCTTGCGCCAAGAGTTCATCGGCGTCACAGACAAGAAGGCCATCAAGCAGCTCAAGACGATGAACGATATCACCTACCAAAAGGTGTTGGAGCATGTCGGTCAAAATCGCCACCAGATGCTCGTGTTTGTCCATTCCAGAAAGGAGACGGCAAAGACAGCAAAGTACATTCGAGACAAGGCCCTGGAGATGGAGACCATCGACCAGATTCTCAAGCACGATGCTGGCACGCGCGAGGTCTTGAGCGAGGCCGCCAACTCGGTCACCAACACAGATCTCAAGGACATCTTGCCCTATGGATTCGGCATCCACCACGCTGGTATGAGCCGAGCCGACAGAACAGACGTCGAGGACCTCTTTGCGAGCGGGCACATCCAGGTTTTGGTGTGCACAGCTACCCTCGCCTGGGGTGTCAACCTGCCCGCCCATACTGTCATCATCAAGGGTACCCAAGTTTATTCTCCCGAGAAGGGTAGCTGGGTCGAGCTGAGCCCTCAAGATGTCCTGCAAATGCTTGGACGCGCTGGTCGTCCCCAGTTCGACACCTACGGCGAGGGCATCATCATCACGAACCAAGGCGAGATCCCATACTATCTGTCGTTGCTCAATCAGCAGTTGCCAATCGAAAGTCAGCTTGTGAGCAAGCTAGTCGACAATCTCAATGCCGAGATCGTCCTTGGCAACATTCGCAGCCGTGATGAAGGTGTTGAGTGGCTCGGGTACACCTACCTCTTCGTCAGGATGCTCCGTTCCCCTGGGCTGTACAGCGTTGGCGCTGAGTACGAAGACGATGAGGCTCTGGAACAAAAGCGCGTGGACTTGATCCATTCTGCTGCAACCGTCTTGAAGAAGTCCAACTTGATCAAGTACGATGAGAAGACCGGCAAGCTGCAGTCCACAGAGCTCGGGCGCATCGCGTCCCATTACTACATCACCCACACGTCGATGGACACGTACAACAAGCTCATCCAACCGTCCATGAATGATGTGGAGCTTTTCCGTGTCTTCGCTCAGAGCGGCGAGTTCAAGTACATTCCCGTCCGTCAGGAGGAGAAGCTCGAGCTTGCGAAAATCCTCGCACGTGTCCCGATCCCTGTCAAGGAGAGCATTGAGGAGCCGACGGCCAAGATCAATGTTCTTCTCCAGGCCTACATCTCTCGCCTCAAGCTCGATGGCCTGGCTCTCATGGCGGACATGGTCTACGTCACCCAGTCTGCTGGTCGTATTCTCCGGGCCATCTTCGAGATCTCTCTCAAGAAAGGCTGGGCTTCTGTGGCCAAACTGGCTTTGAACCTTTGCAAGATGGCCGAGAAGCGGATGTGGCCGACCATGTCCCCTCTTCGGCAGTTTGCCAGTTGCCCGGCTGAGATTGTCCGGAAGGCCGAGAGGATAGAAGTGCCCTTCAGCAGCTACTTCGACCTGGATCCTCCTCGCATGGGGGAGTTGCTTGGGTTGCCGAAAGCTGGCAAGGTTGTGTGTTCTTTGGTCGCCAAGTTCCCTCGGGTCGAGATCCAGGCTACTGTGCAGCCTATGACGAGATCGATGCTGCGTGTCGAGCTTACCATTACCCCCAACTTTACGTGGGATGCTGACGTCCACGGTCTGTCCGAAAGCTTCTGGGTTGTCGTTGAAGACTGTGATGGCGAGGATATCCTCTTCCATGATCAGTTCATCCTGCGAAAGGACTACGCCGAGGGCGAGGCGAACGAGCACACCGTCGAGTTCACGGTGCCCATCTCCGAGCCAATGCCGCCTAATTACTTCATCTCGGTCATCTCAGATCGGTGGATGCACTCCGAGACCCGCATGGCGGTGTCCTTCCAGAAGCTTATTCTGCCCGAGCGTTTCCCTCCGCACACGGAGTTGCTCGACTTGCAGCCCCTCCCGGTGTCCGCTCTGAAGGCGAAGGACTACGCTGCCCTGTATCCCGACTGGCAACAGTTCAACAAGGTGCAGACACAAACGTTCAACTCACTGTTCAATACCGACAACAATGTCCTGATCGCGTCGCCGACTGGCAGCGGCAAGACCGTCTGCGCGGAATTTGCTCTGTTGCGTCACTGGGCCAGTCAAGACTCCGGACGCGCGGTCTACATCGCGCCCTTCCAAGAACTGGTTGACCAACGGTTCCAGGACTGGCAAAAGCGCTTCTCGAATCTCCGCGGGGGCAAAGACATCGTAAAGCTGACCGGAGAAACAACCAGCGATCTGAAGCTGCTGGAGCAGGGAGATCTTATCCTGGCCACTCCCCTTCAGTGGGACGTCCTGTCACGGCAGTGGAAGCGGAGAAAGAACGTTCAGACTGTGGAGCTGTTCATCGCGGATGAGCTGCACATGCTCGGCGGGCAATTGGGGTACATCTACGAGATTATCGTGTCTCGGATGCACTACATTCGCACGCAAACGGAGCTCCCCATGAGAATCGTTGGCCTCAGCGTGTCCCTCGCGAATGCTCGCGACGTGGGCGAGTGGATTGACGCTAAGAAGCATGACATCTACAACTTCAGCCCGCATGTGCGCCCGGTGCCCCTGGAGCTTCATATCCAGTCGTACACCATTCCCCACTTCCCGTCTCTTATGCTCGCAATGGCGAAGCCGACATATCTCGCGGTCACCCAACTGTCGGCCAACCAGCCCGCGATCATCTTTGTGCCAAGCCGGAAGCAGACCAGAGCAACGGCTCGGGATCTTCTCACGGCCTGCCTCGCCGATGACGACGAGGACCGGTTCCTGAACGTCGAGGTCAATCAGATCCAGAAGCTCCTCGAGCGCGTCCAGGAAGAGGCTCTCGCCGAGGCGCTTTCCCATGGTGTGGGCTATTACCACGAGGCCTTGAGCCAGAGCGACAAGCGCATCGTCAAGCATCTCTACAACAACGGCGCCATCCAAGTGCTGATTGCTTCTCGAGACGTGTGCTGGGAGCTCGACTGCACGGCCCACCTTGTCATCGTCATGGGCACGCAGTACTTTGAGGGCAGGGAGCACCGCTACGTGGACTATCCGCTCAGCGAGGTTCTCCAAATGTTCGGCAAGGCGGTACAGCCATCCAAGGATGGACGCAGCCGCGGCGTTCTCATGCTGCCGGCTGTGAAGCGGGAGTATTACAAGAAGTTCCTCAACGAAGCTCTGCCTGTCGAGTCGCATCTCCAGAACTTCCTCCACGACGCGTTCGTCACGGAGATCAGCACCAAGATGATTGAGTCCGGCGAAGACGCCATCAACTGGGCGACATTCACGTATTTCTACCGGCGTCTGCTTGCCAACCCGAGCTACTACGGCCTGACAGATCCGACACACGAGGGACTCAGCCAGTATCTTTCGGACATGGTCGAGGTGACGTTGAAGGAGCTGTCCGACGCGAAGATTGTCGACATGGATGAGGACGACGGGACGGTGGCGCCTCAGAATGCGGCCATGATCGCGGCCTACTACAACATCTCGTACTACACGATGCAGACATTCCTGCTATCGCTCAACCAGAAGAGCAAGCTCAAGAACATTCTGGAGATTGTGACGGCGGCCAGCGAGTTTGACTCGATCCAGATCAGGCGGCACGAGGAGGCCATCTTGCGGCGCATCTACGATAACGTCCCGGTCAAGATGCAGGAGCTCGCCTACGACTCGCCACATTTCAAGGCGTTCGTCCTGGTTCAGGCGCACTTCTCGAGGATGAATCTGCCCATTGATCTCGCCAAGGATCAAGAGGTGGTCCTGACCAAGCTTCTCAGCCTCTTGAGCGCTATTGTCGACATCCTCTCGTCCGAGGGCCATCTGAACGCGATGAACGCCATGGAAATGTCGCAGATGGTGGTGCAGGCCATGTGGGATCGCGACAGCCCGCTCAAGCAGATCCCCAACTTCACACCCGAGGTGGTCAAGGCGGCGAACAAGCACGACGTCCGGGATATCTTTGACTTCATGGAGAAGATGAATCCCGACGAGAACGCGGACTACGGCGCGCTCGTCAAGGACCTCGGGCTCACGCAGGCGCAGCTCGCGCAGGCGGCCAACTTCACAAACACCAAGTACCCGGACATCTCGCTCGAGTTCGAGGTCGAGGACAAGGACAGCATCCGGGCGGGCGAGCCGGCGTACCTCAAGATCCGCGTCGAGCGCGAGGTGGAGGAGGACGAGGAGTTCGACCCGACGGTGCACGCGCCCTTCTACCCGGGCAAGAAGACGGAGAACTGGTGGCTCGTGGTGGGCGAGGAGAGCTCGAAGACTCTGCTCGCCATCAAGCGCGTCACGGTCGGCCGCGAGCTCAACGTCAAGCTCGAGTTCACGGTGCCCACGCCCGGCCGGCACGACCTGAAGCTGTTCCTGATGAGCGACAGCTATGTCGGGGTCGACCAGGAGCCTACGTTCTCGGTCATGGTGGAGGAGGGGATGGATGTGGACGAGTCTGAGGAGGAGGAGGAAGACGATGAGTGAGGCGTGTTGCTTGGCCAGAGGTTGCCAAGGGGAGAGAGATGGTTGGATTTTGGACAGCTGTATGGTATGTAAAGGAGTTGGACGGGGCAATACAAAAATGTTGTGTGCTTTTTTTTCTCTTTCCCTTTTCCTTCATTGCCTTTCTTTCTCCTCGCGGCTGTTGGTGGTTCTTGGGGAAGGGGGTGAAAGGCTTGATCAGGCTGAACTCGGAAGCAGTGTGGGGACCCGGTGTGTTGTGATCGACCCTGGAGAACAGGCACCACCACCTGTGCCGGCCGGGTCTTGTTCGGGTTTTGCCAGGCCCTGGACGCTGGGGTTTGGGGCATACCTGGTGAAGTGGCAAAGGATGCTAGGGACAACGGGTTGACCGAGATGGGCATCAGAGGGGCCATGAGATGGGGCCTGGGTTGGTTGAACGAGAGGATGGAGGCATCGGGGAGACGAGGGATGTGATGGGAGACCTTTGACTGGTAGCTTCGTTGGTGATGTTGGCAGTGGTGGCCGTTGTTGGTGGTTCTGGGCACGGGGGCGCGCTTGAGGCGTGGGCGGGCGGGTGTTGGCGTCGTGACCTTGACCCTGACGCATGCCCGCAGCGCAGCACCACACAGCTCCTCCCCTCCACAACTCCGCCGCCCATCTTTTCATAGACCAAGGAGGAAGCTCCCTCGCCAAGACGCTCGGACCAACCACTCGTGTGCCTTGCCTTGCGGCCCTTGCCTCAAATAATTTCTCTTCCCTTTTCGCGAAGCTCTGAACTCTGGCGCAACCTCGCATCCATTGTCTCGCGCCTGCGCATTGTGACCCGCCCGCCATCCGCGCACCCCATCACCATCCATCAACACGCGCACCCGGCAAGGAAGCACGCAGCCTCTGGCCCACTTCCGCGCGAAGAACGCGTCGCCTGCTGCCTTTTGCAGGCCAAACAATCCCTCGCCCGTCGCGTGCTGCTGACATCACATCGCCACCGCGCGACACACACCATCCACACCATGTCCGGCGAGAACGGTCGTGCCACGCCCCCGGCCGAGGGCGCGTCGCTTGCGGTTGAGACAAAGGAGGACGCGTCGAAAAAGGCTGTCGTCGATGCCCAGAAGGAAACTCCTGCTGCCGCCGAATCCAAGCCTGCCGCCGAGTCTGAGGCTGAGCCTGCACCTGCGCCTGCCTCGGCCGAGGCCACTGAAGGTTCTGACAAGCCCGCCAAAGGTAAGAAGCACTTTTCCACAAAACCCTATCCCACAACACGCACCCACTCATCACGACTTCGGCTCCTTTGTGCTAACATTTTTCTCTGTTCCCCGCCTAGCAGGCACCGACAAACCGGCCGAGCAAACCGAGGGGAAGTCCGACGTCGAGATGAAAGATAGTGCCGCCACTCCTGCCGAACCTGCGCCGCAGGCTGCCGATGCTGCCGACGCAGAGCAAGCCGACCAGGCCGCCGCCGATGTTGGCGACGCGGCTA
>Ga0247824_10000619_pt1 | contig 17901 bp, 14 predicted proteins | sample 13C_PalmiticAcid_FD_194412 | JGI IMG/M metagenome (GOLD analysis project Ga0247824, IMG submission 194412) | Soil microbial communities from agricultural site in Penn Yan, New York, United States - 13C_PalmiticAcid_Day48 | ecosystem: Environmental > Terrestrial > Soil > Agricultural land... | reverse complement strand
CCCGTGCACCTTGCTGCTCTCCCCCGTCGGACACTTTCTGCTTCGCACCTTCGCCAGCAATCGCTCTCATTCCACTCGAAACGTCCTTCCGTCTCGCCTCTCGTTCTTTCCATACCTCCTGCTCCACCCACAGTCCTCTTCAAGGGTCTCTTGCTAGGGCTGGGCTCACCTTCATTCAGGCTCCTCGTCTTGGTATCTTCCCCGTGCTGCAAACTCAGGTGGGAGTCAAGTCTCTACTGCTGTACCCCCTTCCACCTTGGCCTGTACCTGGAGAACCTGTCCTTCCATCGACTCGTCGTCGGCTACTCTCTTTCACTGCTCTGGATCTTCTCCCCAGAACTCTGCTTCCTTCTGAGCCTCTCCCAAGCTTTGAGCTTACTCGCTGACTGCGTTGCCCCTCCTTCCACTGATCCAGAAACACTGTTACAAAAGATGGAGCCCTATTCATCCCCTTCTGCCTCCTCCGTCTTCCTCCCAGAATCGTCCTCCGCCTCCTCTTCCTCCCCTTCGTCTCAAAATCAACTGCATAGTCGAACCATCGTACAACATCGGGTGACCACTGCTGAAGCTATAAGCAGTACAACAGGCGTCAGCTCTTCGCCTCCTAACCACGTCTACAGGTCCACAAATCATCAACATCATCGGCATCACAATGATCACAACCGTGATAACACCGCTAACAGTAGCAGCAGCAGCACCAACGGCAACATCATCAACCTTAACAACAACTTTAACAACGATCTCAGGAATATACACTCTGTCGCCATGCCTCAGGTGACTCGACTCCCCGGTACAATGTGGCAAGCGCAAGCAAGCAGCCAAGCGCCACCCCATGAACAAGGCCTGGCGTTCGATCCATTGACACAAGAGTATGATGAGGACGAGCCTCTGGAGGGTGACGAGGACCGGCAGAGTGATGAAGGATCAGAAGGCGAACCAGGCCATCATGACATGGAATTCTGGCTGCAACGATGCTCGATCTGCTTTGATGCTCGCCTGGACTTTTGCCTTGAATTCTGCCGAGATCAATTCTGTCGCAACTGCTTCCAGCGGTAAGTTAACAGGCATTTGATTTCCACTGGACCATACACCACTCTTTGCTTTGGTCCTATCACGCCCATCCGACATCCCTTGCTCTGGCGTCCTACACGAACGCGTAGAAAACCTTATTGATGAGCCCACACACGTACCGCACCATACACGTTTCAAAAGCGTCCCTTTCCACTAATTTGCTTTGACAATCAACATACCCAATAGATATGTGAAAGAGGTGGTTAGCAACTCCTGGGGACTTGATGTAACCAAGATCAAATGCCCCGTCTGTCAGGATGCGATTTCAGTCTCAGAGTGGACAAAGGTAATCATCTCAGCTTTGTGAATGTGTGAACTGTCTGTGCGCACCAGCTGCATTTTACCCGCTTTGTACTCACTGGAATGACTGTCCCACAATGTCCTCTTTGTAGTACGTGGATCCGTCAACACTTGCCCAGTACCATCAATACAACCAGCCCTATCGCTCCTTCTCACGCTTCTGCAACGAATGCGACCACGAACTGGTAGTCTCCAAAGTCAATCGGACCGTTATTGGCCTTCCTGCTTCGAGCCTGATACCTTTATTCGACAACGTCTTGACGGATCTTAAGACGCTCTTAACCCGAGCAGGGCTTAATGTGGATGACCCTACTGAGGTCCAACCCTCATCTTCGACATCAACCAACACTCCACGTGAACAGCGCTCTAGGACGTTGAAGCGGCACCGGGAACCCTCAAGTCGCGATGAAGCTGCGCGTAAGATCGTGCAAAGGTTTACAGACGACTATCGGTCATATTGCGGTGTGTCCCAAGGAGCCCAACAGAGTCTACCGTCTAGAGCACAGGCATACCTTTCGAATCTAGCCAGCCGCGCTTTGGGTGTTTCATTAACACAACCAACACCAACACCTTTGCCCAACATCGCGCCCTTGAAATCGTCGGAACCCCAACAGCAAACAGCTTCTACCCCGTCTCTTTCTTCACTGGAAGCTCAGCTGCTCCAGGCCTCTCAATCAAACTGGCCACCTGCCCCAGGGTTCATACATCAAATTATTGAGACCCCCCATCAACGTAAGCAGCATTGCCCAGGAGTGAATGGAGTGCTGGATATATACAAACCACTCGTCACATCGCTACTTGACTTGTTCGAACTGAGGGAAACAGAGTACGGATCAGTACCACTCGACCCTCTTGGAAACACGAACCAGGACCAATCCCCAGCCGGTCAGAACTCGCTCGAAATGGTTGGCGTGACGAATCATCAGGGCCTTGCGATTGGGGCCACCGATGCGAACACAGGGCCAAACTCGACGGGGGCAGAGTCGAAGGAATCAGTGTGCACTACCACGTCCCAGCAATCCATCAAAGTTACACAAGCCGCCCGGCAGCGGATCGTTACACGTGCGGAGAGTAAACGACATACAGAGATCAAACGGTCTCTTGTGCAGCTTAGCAAGCAATTGTCCAGTTTAGAGACACGTCCGGAACAGTGGAAAGAGCTGCAGTTCCTTCATGTCCGATGGCTTAGATGGGATCTTTGGTGAGTATTACTTGTCTCTGAAACATGGCTTCATCGAGGTGTCCGATGTTACCACTAACACACCAACGTTTCTCGGTATTCTAGCAACAACTGCGGTCAAGACTTGTGCCTTCAGTGTGGAGAGTCGTCGCACCATGATACCAAGAATTGCTTTGGCTACATGAGATCGCTAATATCCGAAAACAATGGCACCAAGGATGTTCAGAAAAAGCGATTGAGCAACACGGGTTCTCGTCGCCGGTCGACCACGTCACCTCATACAAAGTCGAGTCCGAAGGGCAAGAGACCCTTGGATCAGGATACGAGCACGATCCAATGGAAACTCGCAAACACCAACCCTTGCCCTAATTGCTGCATTCTGATCCACAGAGATGACGGCTGCAACAAGGTAGACTGTATGCTTTGTGGTCATCGCTTCTGTTGGATCTGCCGAGAGGCCTGGGGTGCCGCTTGCGGCTTTTTCAAATGTGGTCGACGGCCAATGGAAGACGCAGAGTCAAAACTCGGCACAAGTGAAGACAGCGAAGCCATGGATGAAGACGCTGTCACTGGCGAAGGACAAGTCCAGTCGCTAGCAGTTTCCGATGGTGTTTCCGAGGAAATAGATCAAGACCAAGCTAGTCCTGGAATATCAAGACAGGATCGAAGGAGACGACGCTCTGAGGATCTATCAGCAATGGCCCCTGAAAAGGTAGGGTGTCTTTCACCACAACTGGAGCCTAATCTGCCTAATGATTGTCAAACTGCTAGTTACTCACTCATAGCACTTCATTGAACATAGCCCGAAATCGGTGTCCCAAACGTCTTCGTAATCCACACGAAGAGATCCAGGGCATGAATGCCCAAAGTCGGATATCGTCTGGCGGCTCTCTCTCCGCCCCACCATCAATTGCGACTGGGAGGACAACCAGTGGTCAGTCACTCCCTTTGCATAGTTGAAAACTGTAAATAAACACTTGTCGCCGCGCCAAGATCATTCTTTGCAACATCCACTCCTCCTCATCGTGTATGGCCATCTTCCATATGGACGTAACAGACAACACCGTGGCCCTCGTAGCCAAGCACTGCGGTCTCCAGCTGGAGCTGTATCAAAAATGCGTCACACAGAATCCGGCAAACTGGGACCTCAAGTGCATCACACAGAAGCGTGCCCTTGCAAAGTGCTCCGAAGACAAGTACGCACCCTTCAATGCTGTGCCGCCTCGTTGCTAGCAACCGTGTATTTTCCGATCCAGCGTCTGTCCATGTCCTTAACGCGCGGTGCACATTCTTTTGTTCTGAACAACAATAGTGTGCCTATCATCAAGCATGTCAAGGAGATGTGTGATCCCTTCATAAGAGACTATGATGCCTGTGTAATGAAAAACCAAGAGGATCCCACGGTCTGTCTAGATGCTCTCAAGCGGTTGTTCCTCTGCACTGAGGAGCACGGGAAGCTGCCACCAGCAGGACCTCCTCGTGCACACGCAACGGGGAAGGCGACCTCTGTTAAAGAAGGGTCTGCTGGGGCCAACTATGGGTACCGAGGGGGGGTGTAGAGAATAACAATAAAAGGAGTTGACCCAACATGCAGTCGTACCTGTGTTAAAACAAGTGTTTTACCTCCATCTACTCTCTTTGTCGACCTCCTTCTTTTGCTTTCTCTTTTTTTTCCTTCTCATTTTTCTCAGCTTGTCATCTTATTCATTGTCTCCTGCTCTGGTATCCACTGGCATCCTCTACCGACATTCAGCAGACACTCAACAAACGTTCTACCACCTTTTTCTACCCTCCTCTTCCCGGTAAGAAAACCTCTCCTGCTTCTCCCAAAGTGCCTCACCCATCTCGCGCTGTGCCTCAGCACCTGAGCAACAAAGAAAACGCCACCAACTCTTCGTACTGGTCTGTGGAAGCCTTGCTGTAAGGCTGTCGTGCTTGAGCTCCATCCTTCATTCCACCCCCTTGCCCATAATTGTTTCTTCCTCTCATCTCAGGAGAATGCACCCACATATCATGTTCTCTCCCCTCCGCTGTCTTTGCAGGAGCAGTGGCGGACAAGCGGGCGACAAAAGTGAACGGGTACAGGTAGCGATTTGGCGATTTTTGTTCGATTCAGGTCCTATGTGATAGTGTCCATGGCCCTGATCTAGCTAGACCACGAAGGCTCGAACGGTCTACATCTGCCTAGACCTCCCACAACTGTCCTGATCACCGCTGATCAGGATGTCTGCGATGACAAAAAACTATCCGAATGGTCCTGCTCGACTGCAGAGCCAGAATGCACACACGGAGTCAGTACTCTTGGTGGCAACTTTGTATGAGCACTTACCTGACGTTATGTGGTACTTTAGGCTCGACACTGCCATCAAACAAGAACCGGGACTCTGTGTTTTCTGTCACAAGTTTTAATCACTTTGAGTCTGTAGCTCTGCCATGCACGTCTCTCAAAACGACTTTGAAACAGCAAGACGTGCTTCCCTTCGTGGTTCTGCGCAAAATGCGCCGACTCAAAGGTATGTCTATTAGAGACAGTGGACAGTGCAGCAGATTTGTGTCTTCGAGGATATTCAGAACATTGAGCAAGATCTCATGGTATAACCTATGTAGCTCGCGTCAAGGCTTGAGCGCACACTGCCACATCGCGACACCGTTTCGAAACATCGAAAAATTTGGCTCGCTCGAAAGGAAACAACGGAAGGCTTGCATCAACTTGCCGCGCGATGCGCACCGTGCTGATGGTGTGTCCACAGCTGATCTGGGCATGCTTGCCGCCGAGTCTGCTCGGATCAGTTCCCGTCTTGAACCAAGCGAACATGCACCCGCCTTATTACTACTTGACGCAGACCTTTGGGGAAAGTTTCACGAGCACCAAAACGAGATGATCCTCACGAAATCCGGGCGTTGCCTGTTCCCGTGCCTTCGATTCAAGGCCGTGAATCTTGACCCAGATGCTTCGTATATGATCCGTCTCGATTTTGAAAAGATTGACTCTCGGCGCTTCCGATTTTACGACGGCAACTGGTCTGTTTCATCCTCCAAGCGCCTAGATGATGATTCGGGTGATCAAAGTATCTTATCCTCCAACCCACCAAGCGAATCGTATACACACCCGGATTTGTACCAGACTGGAAAGTTTTGGACGCGTGGCCCTATATCCTTTGCCAATGTCAAGCTCAGCAACGCGATTCCTGATGTAGAAACCAGTCTTGCCAAGACGGGTTCAAGAGATGACGACCCTAGAAGGAGCAACCACCTTTTCCACATGGTATCATTTGCCAGATACCGTCCGCGCGTGCATCTTGTCCAGCGCTCGGGTCAGTCCCATCGGATCACCTTTTCTGCTACATATACTTTTGACAGGACAGCCTTCATTGCTGTGACGCATTATCAAAACCACAGAGTGAATGATCTCAAGAAGGCCTACAACCCTCATGCCAAAGGATTCCGTGATACTATTGGAACGTTATCACTTCCATCTCCTCTGAAGAGACAACGCCCTTATCTTCCATCACCAGAGCCTTCGGAGGAGCACAAACCAAAGAAGATACGCCTCTCAAGTTCTGTTTCAGGTGGTGGTGAAAGCAGCGTTCGCGATAGAGAGTTATTTGAATCTGACGGTCAGTGGTTGTCCACGAACAAGTGTGTATCGGGAGAAGTAAGACAATGCGGCGAGAAAAGCACCATGGTTACACTCTCGTTGAGGAACGTGGTGCCGATTGACAATACATCCAAGTTCTCGTCGAACCATCGCTCTGCTAACGGATCACTGGAATACAAACCCTACGCGCCGAAGACTCTGGACTGGAAGGCACAGGTTGGTGCAGCTTCGAACACCCAAAAGCCCAGCGCCTTTGATACACCCGACTACTACCATTCCAGACAAGACGGACAGACTTGTGCGTCGCCAACGTTAAGGTCTACAGTGGATCGCCCATTGGTATCAGTCACAGGCCTCCATCGTTTTCAACTGATTAAAGTTGATCCGATGCCTTGGCGGTCCAACACGTACATCGACACATCACCCGCCAGTTTGGTTCATATCACTGATCCCGTTCCTTTGAGCCCATCATCTTACTCGCACCCCAATCCGGACCTCGGTCTACCTCTCACATTTGTGAACCAAGTAGATACTGGAGCCGTCTCTTTGGCTGGAGCTTCCTCTACTTTCAAGTCCCCAAAGCCGGCGGCAGTTTCATGGTACCAACAATTCCTGGTATCCAACCAGCCCTCTTGCAGCCTCACCGTTCCTAAGAATGAGCAAGGCTTGAACTCTACTGCCCGTTCGACCACTCTCCAGCTGTCGCTGGATCTGGCAGTGGAGCACTATGAAGATGGAAGCCATGACAAAGCACCAATACACACTCCTCAACAGCACCAGCAGGATCAAAGTCCATCACGTCCCGAAGCGAAACCAGTTGATCCATTGACCGGATCTCACCGCCCTCCTCAGCCGACCCCAGTCTCACTCAATCTGACCAAGTCGCCCGAGAGAACCATCATATCAAAGCTTTTATGCGCAAGCGATATTGTAAGGGATAGGTAGTGATGTGGTGCGTTGAATACTTGATTATCACAGTGTCAATGACTCTTACCCCTCCTTCCTCTACTTAACCCTAGGGGAAGAGATTGAGGCGGACACGAATGCAATGCTGGCCATGAGATGATCCCATGCGTAGCCGAGAAAAACGCGTGGCTGAAGTTTTGCTACTGATTGCACCAACCTGATTGCGAAGCTCGCCTAATGCTATCGTTCTTTTCTCCCTGCAGCCCGCTTGTCAAGTTGCTCTTACTTTCTGCAGTACACCGTTCTACAGTCTCAAATGGTCGAGTGTATTACGAACAGTCCGTAACCATAATGTTTGAATATCATAAAGCTCATCCAACACTTTGTCGTCCGAGTTGATAACGTATCTTTATTGAGGATCTTGCATGTCTCTTTCGGGTGAGCCTAAAATCGCCTCCTCTACAGCCCCGTGTTGTTTCAAAAGCTGCTTGTTCATCTGGCTCAGCCCGGTTGCATCTTGAATAGATGCTCCTGCCACAGCAAGAACTTTGTGCTTGGAACTCCAACGCAGATAAACATGGCACTGGTCCTCCCCTTCTATGATCTGCCACAGACGCAGGGTGCCTTCTTCGCAACCAGTCACCAAATAGTTGACTTCATGGTCGGTGGTCCAGGCCATATTCTCAATTCGCCGTTGAGAAGTCTGAATAACTGCCTTGCATTGACCAGATGTGCTGTCCCATACCCTGACTGTCCTGTCATGGCTGGCGGAGACAACCAAGTTGCCCTTCAATGAATACACGACTTTGGTAACCTGCATGGTATGGCCTCTTAAGATGTGCTGGCATGACACTGATCCCACGTCCCATAATCGCACTGTTGTGTCCTCACTGCCCGAGACGATCTGATGACCTTGCGGCGAAAGGGCGGCGCTTGTCACTTCACGATCATGCCCATTCAAAATATGCAGGCAAGCACCCGTTCCAATATCCCACTGCCGTAATGTTGAGTCGTTGCTTGCTGTGAAAAACGTGTTCCCTTCGGGCGTAAACAAGATGTTGTTGATAAACCTCTTGTGGTCGTTAATGACATGAAGGCATGTTCCTGATTCCACGTCCCATATCCACACCTTCCTTTCCTTACAGGCCGAGACGATCAGGTCGGCCTTTAGGGAATAGACCACAAGAGCAACCCCACCGTTTTTGCTTCTGAATACGCGGTGAGGGGCTCCTGTTTCCGCATCCCAGACTCGTACTGTCATGTCTTCACTCCCAGAGGCAATTTGATCACCTTCTGGCGAATATACGATGTTGTACACTGGTCCATCGTGTCTGAGGGTGTGTAGGCATGTTCCTGTCTCCGAGTTCCATATGTTCACTGTCGAATCCGCACTAGCCGTGGCAACCCGAGAGCCTTTTGGAGGATACGCGACGCTCGTCGCGCCATGGATATGATTTAAAACGTACTGACAAGCGCCGGTCCGAACGTCCATCAGCCGTACAATATAGTCATCTCCACTGGCTGCGATCTGACCCCCGTTCTGCGAAAATGCAATGTCTGTAATCGCCGGGATAGGGATATACATCACTCCAGAGGGTGTCGGAGCATCATTGTTCGACAGCGATCCTGAGGAATTGGCGACTTGGTTGTGCTCAACATTAGCACTGGAGTCGCGGCTAGAATCCCCAGCTTCCATATCCCAGAGCCGTACCGTCATATCATCACTTGCAGAAACGACCAGATTGACTTTGGGCGAATACATCACCAGTGTGACTCTGTCACTATGGCTACTGAAGGTACGACGGCATTCGCCTGTCTCTGTATCCCACGACCGTACGGTTTTATCATCGCTGCAAGAGACAACATGATCGCCTTTTGGTGAATACGCCACGCTCGAAACCGCTCCAGTATGGCCTCGTAAGATGTGGAGACAGGTTCCGTTGGCCACATCCCAAAGACGAATAGTTCTGTCCCAACTGCCGGTAGCGACTTGATTACACTTGGGCGAGAATACAACGGTCCAAATATCCTCACTGTGCCCGCTCAGAGTGTGGAGGCATTCGCCAGTATCTGCGTCCCATAACCGGGTTGTCTTGTCTCCACTCGCACTGGCGATCTTGCGTCCGTCTTGTGAGCACGCGACCTTGAGAATATCTCCTTGGTGACCGCTCAAGACCTGACGGCAAGTTCCTGACTCCACGTCCCAAAATCGTACTGTCATATCCCAGCTTCCAGAGATAACTTGGTTACCCCTCGGAGAGTACACAATGTTCGAAATGACGCTTTCATGTCCACTCAAGGTATGTAGGCAAACACCCGTTTCCACAATCCATAGCCAGATTGTGCCATCGTTGCTTCCTGACGCAACGAGATCCCCTTTTGGCGAGTACGCGACGCTTGTAACCCAGTCTGTATGGCCAATTAAAACGTGACAGCAAGTTCCTGTTTCCATGTTCCAAAGTCGAATTGTGGAATCAACACTGCCGGAGGCAATCTGGTCGCTGCTCGGCGAAAACGTGACAGCTACAACTTGGTCGGCATGGCCGCTCAGTGTCTGCTGTCTCTCCCAGCTCGACGTCGAGTAAACATTGATATTGCCACCGTAAAGACCGACAGCAAGTGAGTATCCATCGGGCGAATACTCGCAGGAGGTGATCTTGCTCTCTTCAGGAAGAAACGGCAATTCGCCAAACTGCACACCCGTCATCTGTGCCCTGCTCAGGTCCGCTTGACGTAGCCATACATTCCGGAGATCGACCTTTCTCATGTCTGCTCCTTGTAGCCGTACTGAATCGAACACGCCATGACTGAGATCCGCTCCGGGTATTTGTATTCCCTGCAAGTCGGAACCATTGAACTGCACACCCGCACGGACCAAAATCGTGATTGCATTGGCTGCTGCGATTCTCCATGTCCTGTCCGTCTTTGACTTCTCCAAAAAAGTGAGCAACTGCTGTTTGAATATCGGCTCCTGTTGAACACGGTCTTGGAGGAACTGCAGGAGAGAAAGCTCGCTCACAAAGCTTCTCCAGACCAATGGGGATGTGAGGTCCACAGGCTCTTCTTGTTCGGTCACAACTGGGATTTCCACCAGACCGCCCTCAATCTCGAAACTCCAAATGGAGCTCGTGCTTTGTCGTCGTTGCTTCGAGGTCGATTCTGGTATCGTTTCCTTTTTCTTCCAGTCTTCCGGATCAAATACTGCCCGTGCGAGTCCATACTCCAAGATTGAACGGTGAATGAACCGGTACTGATTGCCGTTACGGGTCAAAGGGGAAGCCTCGCGCAGGAGTTTCTTCTCATCCTCTCGGCCAAAGAACGCATTTTTCCATGATCCCTCGTCTTTAACGTGCGAGTACTCGACAACTGGCTGACCACCTTGCTCTTTGTAAACCGCCATGGCCAGCTTTTTTAGGAAATCGATACCATTTTGCGCGAATCCTTCATCACTCAAACTGTCAAACGCCCCCTTCTCTTGAGGGTTCAGTCCTTTCTCTCCAAGACGTTTCTTGCCACGTTCCAGCCATTGTTCGACGAATTGGTCATACAATGTCACCCTTGTGACACGAGCGGCTTCGAGTTGGTCTCCTGGATCCACCATGCGGGGCAGTACCTCCAAGGCCAGAGTCAGCAGGAATGGGTTTTTGACCAGCTCACGCAAGCTGGGAATCTGGTCAAGAGCACGTAGGTAGTGTTTCAGCTCCCAGAGTGGCCGTTGCAAGGTCACATACTGCGTGATGTAGTCTCGAACTTGGCTCAGCGAGAATGGCGTGAAAACAGCTTCTTGGAATAACCATGGCTGCGATCGACGGTTATGGTCCAATGGTTGAAAGCGATCCCGGTAGTCGCGCCCAATGTATTCACTTCGGCAGCTGATCACCATCTTTACATTCCATTCTCCTGGCTGATTCAACAGGTTGCTTGTGTACAAGTTGCGTGTTTGTTGACTCTCGTCGTATCCATCGCAAATCAAGATGAATTCGCGATAGTCCTTCAATTCCCTGATCTGTTCTTGCTTGAAATTTGCCTGTAGTAGCTGTTTGGCAATCAAGTTCTCCTGTGGTTTGTCGATGGCTGGTAGGTTGATATAGAGAGGGATCGGGCCAGTCTTACTCTTGTATGCTTTCCACAAGTCGCATTCGAGTTCACGGTTGAATGTTGACTTGCCCGCGCCAGAGTCGCCCAACAGTAGCAGCACCTTTTGGTCGCTGCTCAAGAACTCCTTGACTTTATCCATCAATGGGAACAACGCGTCATCGGGGGCCTGCAGGCTAGCCTTAGCTTGAGGTGGGATGTAGACAGCATTGCCTTTCTCCTTCAACCGCAGTTTTCTTAACTGACCCAATGGGGCTTCAACATCGGGCTTGCTCTGGACGCGATCAAGAAGGGATGGCGAAGCCAGCGAAGCTGCAGAGTTTTTCAATGGGTGCGAACTAGGACCTTCATCCCGACACTTTCTGTAAAGTGCTTGCTTCAAAAGATCTCCATCCGTCTCCAGCTCCTGTAACATCACTTGGGCACCTATTGGATGTTGAGATGTAGTGAATCGACCATTCAGTTAATTAGTACTTTGTATATAGGACCGTGCATGGGGTAACCTTGGACATCATCACCTAGTCCCACATACATTGCAAATTATGCATGGACGGAGATGCCAGCTGCATAAGGACGTCAAGGGTATATTGCTTGATGTTCGCCTGGTTACCCCAAATGGCATCGTTCTGGTAAATCTCTCCTAGCAATGCAACGGCGCCCTGGCGGATGTTTGCATCCCACATGGTATTGGCCGCGATATCCCCCAATCGCTGGCACAGTCCCCATTGGAAAGCTGGATCGTTCCTGCAAGGTGCTTCACAGATCAGCTTTCTGAGTTTGGCGAACTGACCAGCTTCGATCAAGATGTCTGCTCCTCGCAATGCCTGATACCAAGCCCGTTTGCGCTGAAAGCTGAGACCTTCCTTAAGGCCTTCCAAAAGACCCTGACCACCCTCAGCCAGTGAGGCTACTCCTCTGTACGCGTCTTTGGCGAGCCGAAAAGCCTGGGTAGCCCCCTCAAATCCTTGTTGAAGGTTTCCCAAGCCCTCGACAAATCCGTTGAGATCAAACCCTTTCACGGCGCTCACGATTCCCGACAAGCCTTGAATGACCTTTCCCGTGCGTCGTAGAGTCGCCTGCCAAGGTGTTTCGTTGTCGGGAACATACAACAAAGCCTGATAGGCATAAGCTGACTGGTAGACCAAGTGAGGGTCGTCACTTTTCTGCAACTCCTCCAAATAGGCTGAGAGTGGTTCGTGCAAGTTTTCGCGGTCCAAGCCTCTGACCTTGGAATCCGCCATGGCATCCAATACATGCGAGACAACCACTGTCAATTGATAGATGCGGTTTGTCGACTGCTGGTGAGTGTTTCTAAGGCGCGTGCCGAGGAACTCTAGCGTTTTGACCAGATCATCCGTGTCAAGGTAACCGGGCGAAGCATTCTGTATCATTTCAGCGAGTCCTTCGAGTTGAGGAAGGTTCAACAAGCCGGATTTGTCGATGCCCATGTAAAACTGTCTGAGGAGATCACGAAAGTCGTCTCTCTCGAGAACTGGAGCCAAACGTACGACCTCAGCGACCGCCTTGGTATCCTTGAGCTCATCGCGCAGGTATTCCCGGATCACATCCACAGCAAGAGTCCTGAGTCGTTCTTGTTCATCTGTATCCTTGTCAACCGTCTTTATCCAGTCCTGAACAGTCTGTTCCACAATGTCGTCCGACGAAGGACGAGCTTGCAAAAGGCCTAGACAGCAAACAAGCTGTGGGGTGTCGATTAGGCGCTCACTCGGCTCTGGTAGTTTGGAGACGGTAGTAGGCGGTAAGGTGTTCTCCGGAAAAATACGAGGGTGGATCACTGCCATGTCACGGTCAGGAACAGGCAATGGTCCTGCTGAGACCTGCGCTATCCCTGATCCCAACTTTGATCCGCCTTTGGGTAACTGGATGTTGCTGCGTGAGGCCTGTGTGAGTAGACTGAGATTCGGCATGGACGCACTGTTGTCATTTGAAGATTGGTAACACAAACCGTGATTAGATGAACGATGAGCTGTTCTCCCCTTTTTTTTCATTTCACACGGTACTGGGCGGCGGTAACTGGATCACACGCACGTACCTCCACTTGTCTGCCTTCTTGTAGCTGACTAGAGCCTTATCACGTCGCCGAAGACTATCCTGTAATTTCCCGATCTCAAGGTACGTTGTAGCGATTCCCTCCCGTAAAGATTGATCGTCCGAGTCGGTGGGGGGAGCGCTGGTCTTGAGAAATTGCTTCATTCGAGACAACACAGTGGTGGCCTCAGCGCAAAGTTCCAAGGCGACCTCGGGATTCTTTGTTGTACGAGCATTTTCCAAGCAAAGGTTGGCGAGCTCTAATGTCCTCTCCGGGGAGAGAGCGCTTTGCGATGAAGGAACAGAGCTTCGAAACATCGCTCACACAGCTATGCATTAGGTGGAGGAGGGATGAAGAAATAAAAAAAGTCTAATGTTAGGGGAATAGGACAACCCTCCGAGAGTGCAGGTTTGTTTGACAAGGTGTTGCACAGGTACTGAACACAGCAGTTACGGCATGGCCAAAGGTCCTTACTTTGTCGATGAGGGTGAGTTGTCTGATGAGATCCTGAGTAGCGAGTGGATGAGGTCGAGGGAATGATCGTTGCTCTCTTCGTGAAGATGTCTATCAACGTTGACGAGTATGAAGGGAATCGGCATTGGGTTAACATATCGTGCCTCGTTGTGTTGTACAACCCTGTTGGCGAAGCTTTCAAGTCAAGGGACGAACTGTTCTTTACCAATGGGTAGCTGTTGGGTGAGTGTGAGACGAGTTGAACAGCAAGACTGAAAGAGAGAGAGAGAGAGAGAAGGGAAAGGGAAGGAGGGGTGGAGGAGGGAGGAAGTAGCAATGCTGGTGACGATATAGCTTGGAGGTTGGTGGTGGAGGGCGATCGAAAAAAAAAGAGTGAAGGAAAGAAGTGAAAAGTGGGCAAGAGAAACATTGAGCCTGTTTCACCTCCCATAACCCGCCTCTCTTTCCGGCCAAGGGCACCCCAGCGGGAGCTGTGCACAAAAAACTTGACGACACTGATGAGGGAGGGTAGGATGTAGTCCACATTGCCCTGGACCACTGACTCGCTTGCTGCTTCCATGATAGGTGACATGGAGGGAGGAAAGCCGTGGAACAAGAGACGAATCCTGAGAATCCTGAGGGGATAAAAGCTCTATGCAAATAGAGATCGGTCAATTAGAGAATATCACGTGCTTTGTAGGTTGACTATGTGGCCGCGGGAGTCGGGCCGCCGGATACGAGTCGTCCTGTCAACTTGGCCGAGTGGTTAAGGCGTATGCCTGCTAAGTGTATGGGATTTCCCGCGCAGGTTCGAACCCTGCAGTTGACGCGATCCTTTTGCTGGATTCTCTTTTGAAGATCCTCCCGGGGCTTGGGGGGTGCCCGGGAACCGGGGAGGATGCTGGGGGAAGAGTCTGACTGACGACTTGATTATTTTTCTAGGCCTATACTGGAGAATTCGGCGTCACAGCGGACGGACGGATTTATTTCATGCGCTGTGAATCAATTGACACGATCCGGCTCAACCTATCGGGCGCGAGGAAAGCGATGACCTCCCACATGGGAGAAGTACTGGCCATGGCTATCAGCATGGATAAGGGAAAGTACCTCCAAGGCAGTGTTAGTTCGGGAGGTGGAGTGACATAACATCTTGAACGTTCTTTTGGTGATACTCTCGCTCCTTTGGATCCACTTTGCGAGATCTTTCGTTGTGTCCTATTATGTGGTTGTCAATAATGCAAAACTGCGAACATAGACTCTACAGATCTCCCGTTCTTATTGTCTTTGGATCAATGCTGTAGAGTATGTATATAGATGGATATATTCAAGGGTATCGAGGCCTCTTGGGTGGATGGTCAACAGGTGGAGTGCTTTGATTTTCAGTGGGACAAGGGCGAAGGTGGGTGGCGTGGATTTGCTCCCCTTGGCTGTTCTCCCAGCTCCCTGATCAGTTTTGCGATCGAGATCGTCTCACAGATGAGGTCTATTGTTCAACAACGACGCCTCCCCGATCGCAACAGTTCCTGCAGACTGCAAAGGACAAGGTTAGGGACTCGCGATCTCTCGGCTTTTTTCCTGTAACAAGCTAAACAAGCTCGCGTGCGACCCAACCATGGTACAACATGCAAGCCAAAACAGACCCGGTCGATCAGGACATGCACGTTGCTCGCGTTTTGTGAGCCACAGTTCTTCCTATGATGCACACGCGTAATAGGGCGTCAGGACTCGATCCAGCAATCCCCAACCCAACCATAGCGGGCTGTGCAGGTCTCGAGATCTTTCTTCGAAGCACAATGGAAACAACGCAGAGAATCGTGTGACAAAAAAAAAATGCACACCACAACCGAGCGGACTCAAGCTCCAAAGCAAACGGCTAATGCAATCGACGTCAATAAGACTTGTGGACATGGACCACTGCGGAGTCAACGATGGTAATCAAGCACGATGAGGCAGACTTGCCTTATCTCAGTAATCTGTGCTCTCAGCCATGTCATGGCACTCATCTCTGTGGCATATTAAGAAAGGGTAAGTGTGCCACGGACGCGCGTTTTGATATGAGACCTACCCTCTTTCCCGTGTTTTTTGCTGTACTACCCTAGGCGTAAGGGAGCAACCTATCCACATCCAGCACGCCATTTGATTCGCAACAGGTGCGGTACCATCCGGACTTTCAGGGCGTTCCCACTGTTTGTGTTGTCCCCTCAACGGATACAGGTTGTAAGAACGGGATCGGCTCAATTCATACAAGCATACCAAGCTTCTACACATCAGTCAGTTCATATGTGTTTGTTGACACGAGCGGTTGCGAAAGTGTGATGAGCAAACAAAGGGCAACTTGCACACCATTGAGACTTTTTTACTCATGTTTGCATGAATTTGTCGCCGGGCGTACAAGAGTTATGTGTTGGTCTGCTTACCTCCCCTCGTCTGGCTGGACGGCAAACAACTCTGAGGATTCACCCCTGCAGCAGCGTCTCAAAATGGGAGGGCTTCCAAGGCCGTGTCTAGGGATATCCCAGGATTCGGTCCGGGTCTTGCTGTACAGAATTACCATTCCACCATATCTTTTCTTGGGTCCCTGGTATTGGTATTGGAGGCTGAAATAGCACACATGAAATGCTCATGGTTGTCGCAAAAAGACAAAAAGTGATCTATTAACATCAAGCTCAGTCCATTGCACAATTGAACCGGAGAGTTCTCGGAGGAAACGACTATTTATACATATGTTAACTGTATATCGCCCGTTTTTGTAAGGCTAGGACACTCTGAGCATGTTTGATCCTTTGCTATGCCCAGTGCACGTTTGGCCCAGAACTCCATCCCGTCATCCAGAGAAAAAAAAGGATTGACACCCAACAGAGCTTGATTCTTGCAACACATGGATGAGGAAGAAGGGATCATCATCAGGGCGCTTCTCTCTCTTCTATCTCTTGTGCAACCAAGGATAGATAATGAGACTCGGAAAATGGCGTCAAAGAGGAACAACGTGGTTATCCCTTATTCCCTTGTCATCCATGCACGACGACACAGGACGGAGCAATAGTTGAATTCGACCGCCGTTGGAAAGCAAAAACGATGTCTCAGAGACCCGAATATGGAACAACGTTCCTAGGACAGAGGCATGCCCTCATGTACCATGGTATCATGATAGTGTGAACCCCACACGATGCTACGTATGATGACCGACACGGGTGAGGGCGATATATATCATTGAGGTGAAATTGTCCATTCAGGCCATTAGGCCGCGCTGTCGTGTCAGTATACTATCATCTCTGAGCAATCATGCAAGGCCATGCATGCATGCCACCGAGTGCAGACACACGTACAAACCGTCAAGGACCCATGTTCTCTTCTCTCTCAGCCTGGCCGCACAATTTGGGCATGGGGCATTCTGCGTACATGATTGCCCCTTCGATGAGAGCAGTGTCAGATTGTCAGAGAGAGAGACAGAGGACAGTTCAGCAGCCGTTTCGTGAGTACAAAGTCTTTAACAGTGTTCAAAAGGGCTCTCTATACAGCCTCAACAGTCCTTTTTGCAACGACCCAATGTGCAACGCAGCACAAAAAAACAACCTCTCCCCCACCCACCTCCCTTTCTAGGTCGCTCCACCCACTCCCTTGGTCGTCAAGTTCTTCAGGAAAAAAAAGAGATCTTCCCAGTTGACCCATCTTTCCTAGAGTCATTGTGCGTGCGGTAGAGGAAGGACGTCTCCTTCCCCTTCAATTCAAACCTTATCAATCCGTCCTTTCCTTAGAACGCAAAACGGGAATCAGTTCTGGACATCTTCGAGCATTAGGAAGACCCTACCAGGGCCTCATCCGATCCTGGTGTTTCCCTGTTTCTTTTTTGCCTTGTCATCCCTGCATTTTCTTCCTTGGGTCGCAAGATCACAATGGCGCGTCCAAGGGACTTTCTTCTATCTCTCTCTGTCGCATCATCCGATGTTAGCCGCGTGTCTTATCCCCAAACAACCCAAACTACACCCTATTTCAGACTCCTATGACCTAGAACTGGGGTGCCTGGAGGGATCTTTTTCTTTTTCTTCTTGACGTGACGCAACGGGAACGGAAGTGGTAACCTTGTCCACTGAGCTTAGGCTGGAATCTCTCATGATGCAGATTGAAGGGCTACCGTGAGATACATGTACAGTACTCTTAAGGGACAGGGTAGCAGGTTGGCAGCACAAGGGGGTGAGTGTTTGTACCTTGCATCTGGAGCATGTGGGGTGCATGAGATAAGTCTAGAGG
>Ga0247824_10000618_pt1 | contig 17931 bp, 17 predicted proteins | sample 13C_PalmiticAcid_FD_194412 | JGI IMG/M metagenome (GOLD analysis project Ga0247824, IMG submission 194412) | Soil microbial communities from agricultural site in Penn Yan, New York, United States - 13C_PalmiticAcid_Day48 | ecosystem: Environmental > Terrestrial > Soil > Agricultural land... | reverse complement strand
ACTGGATCTTAGTCTACTATGAATCACATAGGACTTTTTGCATGGATTTTGTTCAGGAAAAGTGTTACATAGGACCAGCGCTGTTTGGTGGCGCGCGACTGCTGCCTGCTTGATCTTCTGCTTGATCTTGGGGCCAGTGTTTCTTTCCCTCTCCCTCCCACTCACCACTCACCACTCACCACTCATCACGACGTCGACGTTAATCGGTTCGCACAAGCATGGCGATGTTGATGCGCGGCTCCTCACCGACTACTGATCGACCCTGTTGAGGGTTCCACTGGCACTTTACTCAGGACATAACTGGAGGATCATCAAGACCCTATGAAATTTATCAGAGCAGGATTCGCGCACAATTCGTTACAAGTGAGATGATCCGAGGATCCAAGTCTGCTTGGGGCCGATACCCAGGCGACACCCTTTCGAAGCAAAAGCGTAACGGCCATAACGCAATAGTCAATAATGCTGTCTGGTCCCACACAGGGCACGCTTGTTGATTCCATTGGCGACAGGACAGTCGGGACGTGGCATGACATTGATAGGTAACGAGCGCGGCCATATACGAGGGTGTGCAATGAGTTGTAGTCACAATTGCTCATTCATTTCACTCTTTGTCTTTGTCTTTGTCTAGAAAACGAGTTCAATAAACAAGTCAACTTGGATCTCACCACAACTGTATATTCATAGAACGCCAACAAGCAATAATTTCGTGTCATGGATCGTTCCGATTGTTCAGTCTAGCTTTCTGGATGGTAGTTGATGCGAAGCAACATTTGGCGCTTGTCTGTAGCTCAGGATATCACAGAGTTGCACTCGCTGTGCTCGTTCTTGTGCAAACTGAAGGAATCGGAACAATGGATTTACAGACTGTACAGGTTACGTTGCATTGTGTCGTACAATGCACATCGACAGGTAGTATCGACATGGCACGGGCTGTTAGGGCATGAGTGAAGGGCAAAGCTACTCTGTCAACAAGAGGGTGGACGAACGACGATTTTGCGGCGTCTTCAACCGATGTGTGAGTTTCGGAACGAAACATTTGAGCCTACCCTCAGACATCCTTCATCTCGATTCCTCTGACTGGACGACCAGAGAGGAATTTGATATCATTCAGAAGAATCAGCTTTCCTATTTTCCCTCTTTCCCTCTCCCTCTCCTCCCAGGAACCATCGAACAAACCCACTTCATCCGAACAACACAACCAGGAATAGCAGTCTTCTGTACCTTCCCCCAGTACATATACCAATTGTCGCGTTTCTTGAGAGAGAGGAGGGCTCAAGTCGTACATCGTGCACACCTTGTGAAACCCCTTTGACTCGGTTCTTCGATGTCGTTGCATGAATGAGACATCAGGTGAGAGATAGTTCATTGCTCAGAGACCTTTGTGTAGTTGTTTCTCATTTGTTCTTGCAGAAACGCCTATGGCCTCAGTCCACACGAAGGAGTGCTCATTCTCCCTTTCCTCCATCCGTATCATCAATTTAGGCTGCCTTGCATTGGATCTTGACACCTCCAAGCCCTAAAACCGCAGCTGCTCTTTCAACACCACGTGGACGGGGAGGGGTTGCAGCAACTGATGCATAGCTTGGAAGCTGATCAATATCGATTTCCACATCAGAGATGTTGACAGCCTTTGTTCACAGGTATGAACGAAAACATAGCCTTTGTTGATCAAATTTCGGACCGAGAAGCTAAACAATCCTCCATCGCGCGTCTCTTTCTAGTGCATGAGTCTTGGCTATCATACACATTCGCCTATGAGCGTTGGCAACTGCTCCATGTGAGTCCAGGAGCCCTGGGAACCCGTACCGAATGCCATCGGGACCTACATGGACATCACAATCGAACACCGATCACGACCCTCCAAACACTGGCACGGTTTTTTTTCGGGATCAATCTCGGTTGGTTCAAGACATTCACTTCAATGGTCTATGTCGATCCTCTTTCGGATGCAGTGTTTCTCAAGCTATTGGCGACATATCCTGACCTCGATCATCCGGCGTACAGGGAGGCAGTGAAGACGGTTACCAACTGCGTTCCTCGGGAGCTAGAGCAGCTGTCCAACTTCATCGGACAATCTTCGTCTGCCGAAACTATTGGACGATATGAATCATGGCGGAAGGAAGAGTTTCAACAACTTGCGGAAGAGAACTACAGCAGCCTCAAGGACGAGTACTTCAAAACAAAATTCACCAAGGCTCTTCTTGACAGTTTCCTCGGTGGCACAAGGAATACCAATTTTCAATGGAATTTCTTGGACCTCGGAATGGTTTATCGACGCATAAGACCAGGCGGCTATGAACCCACCTTTTACATACTGTGCCCTCCAGCCCAGAGGACTCTTTTACAGTTGTTCAAGTCGATGCCATTACCCGAGGACATTCGCAATTGTCTCAAATTTGGCATCAAACTTACCGGCGAGCAATTCGAGCAAGCGCTATTTCAACAGCTCTTACGCAGTCCCCAGCCAATCATGCTCACTTCAACAGACCTTAACAACAAGAACAAGCAGTCGATTACGCTGGATTTTGATCGGTGGGACACCATCAAACCGGGCTGTGTTTCTCTTGGACCCGATCACAAGAGGACCCTGAGCCGTGGTTACGACAACTACCCCAGATTTGATTACATGGTCGGGCCGATTTTCATTCAAGTTTCTGTGACAGACTTTGCAACACACAATAAAAGCTCAGCTAAGATTCAACTGGCAGAAGTGGCGAACCTAATCAGATTGAAGCCTGCCACGATTGACAAAAAACCGGACGATTTAGTGCCACCAAGGATGGTACGCCTGTACATGGGTTCCGAATCGTCTATATTCATGGGACACGTGGAGTTTCAACCCATAAAGGTGTACCGGATGCCATCAGGACCCACATGAACATCACCGATCACGTTGGCAAGCATTTTTTCAGGATCGATTTCGCTTGGTTCAAGACATTCACTTCAGAACTCTAAAGGCGACCGTTTCCATTTGTCTGTCAAGGTCACCACCAACACAGAACGTAGTTCCTTAACCGAGGACTGACAGGTTTGATTGTCAAGGTTGACTTTGCAATCAGAACTTCATCGCCGATCGAGCAAAAATTCAAACCCGGTTCAATGTAAGATGGATTTCCTAGTCATGACCTCAATCATGAAGGTGTGCAAATTTTCGTGTTTGAACATGTCCTCACGTTGACTGGTATTTCAACACAATAGGTATTAGCGGAAGTCCTACTCACAGGGAGTCATGGTGGTCGGAAAGGAAGGGGCGTTTTATCTCATGGAAAATGCGGCAAGAAGGAAGTGCTGCGTAACGTGCTCCCTCTCGACATACACTCACTGGCGACAATCAGACAGGATTACAAGCCGTGGAAGAGATAAGAGGAGTCAACCGTCAAGGATTCATGCACCTCCGCATCGCTATCGATAGTGGCGGGCTACGACAGGGCCGGCTCCCGTTCATTTCCTATTACGCCAAACACTCGGATATCTACGGTGTAATGGGTTCAAGTATGGAATGCTAAGCATCATAGCACGAACCCGGCTTCTTCGGCGAACTGAGAGGGACATTGAGGTGTCAAGCCTCGCACAGTAATTTGACATTTTTGCAACCCGCAGAGAGACGAATGAAAGAACGATATCCCACTCCGTACTCCACTCATTCCATTAATCTCAATGCTCGTTTACTGGTGAATAGATATTAAGTAAGACTACAAATAGTTATGGTAACGGTGATGCCAATGCTTACTCTGACTGATCACCAAGCGAGCTTGGCAAAGATACTCTTGGGGAAAGAGCGAGCAAGGAGCTTACGGATCTCATCCAAGAGCAGAACAGCGAACGCGCATGGAATAGGAAGCAACCAGTACTTGATGGGGACAGGGTTGGTCAACATGACCTTGTTGATCGCAACCGTCTCGGTCACCAAGATAGCGACAGCCAATGAGCAGAACATGCCCAGGAACAGCCACAAGTTGCGACGTTTTTCGCGGATTGGATCGGCTTGAAGGATCGACATGCGGCGATTACGGATCGAGAGTACGTTACCCCATTGCATGATCACTAATGCAACAAAGGTGACACACTGGCCGGTATTAACATAGTAGTTGTTGAATTGCTCAGGCGTGATACCAGGATGCAACTTGGAGTAGTCGATGTTGCTGTAGGTAAAGACGAGATCCTGGAATGCGAGACCGGTGTATTCCTTCAAGTACAAAAAGAAGAGCATCTCGCTGAAGAAGGTCATCACACTGCCAATGAAGACGTAGGACTGAAGGTAGATTTTGGCCGTGATCAAATGCTCCTTCTTGGCATTGCGAGGAGGCTGTGCCAAGAGGTCAAACTCTTCCTGTTCCATGACAAGGGCGGTGCAAGGGAAGCTATCCGTAAAGCAGCAAATGATGATCATGAGGAAAGAGGAGAGAGGCAAGGGGGTGCCGAGAAAAGTGTTGACCAAGACGGGCCAGATCTCAGACCAGGAACCTGCTGGCAACAAATAACCTATGACCTTTTGCAGGTTCTGGAAGACGACACGGCCAAGACGGATGGCAACAGGAATCGAGTCGAAGCCGCCGAGCAAGATCAGATCTGCTGCCTCAATGGCTACATCCGAACCAGTAACAACCGCGACACCGACATCAGCAGCTTTGAGAGCAGGCGCATCGTTCACACCGTCGCCAGTGACAGCAACCACACCGTCGCGGTGCTGGAACTCGGTTACGATCCTGAGCTTTTGCTCGGGCGAGGTGCGGGCAAAGACAATTTCCTCGTAAGCACAGACAAGATCCCATTCCCCTGGGCTCATCCTGGTGATATCTTGACCGGTCAGAACTAGAGAGGAACCTTCACGGAAGCGAGGACGACCGATCTCATAGCTACCAAGATCTTCAAATGTTCCATCTGCGCCGAGAGAGTTGCCCTTGCGGCTGGGATCGATAATGTCTTCATACGTATCGGGCTCTTGATTTGATCCGAACAACCCGATCTGCTTGGCAATAGCAGCAGCAGTCAGTCCAAAATCACCAGTGACCATGAAGAATCGGGCACCAGCGCCACGGCAGGCGGCGATAGTGTCCTTGATCTCTGGGCGAGGAGGGTCCATGATACCGACAAGTCCAATGATACACAACTCCTGGAGACCCTGGCGAGTCAGTTCTTCCTGAAGAGCAGCGCTGTTAGACGAACCAACACTTCCGTTTGCAAGGTATGGGGAATAACGACCCTTACAAAGCATCAATACGCGCTGACCACGACGAGACCATGCCTGTTGAATACGGGAGAGTTCGGTTTTCCATTCGTCGGAGAGTGGCTGAGGAGTGTTGGAGTTGCCTTCCAGGAACGAAGTACAGTGTGGCAAGAGGATATCAGGGGCGCCCTTGACGAAAACAAGTTCAGAATCCTTCTCATCAACAGATTTGCCAGCGTTGGTCATGTCAGGGCCGAAGAGGGTCTTGATAACCTGAGGTTGTTCGGCTGTCCCTTGGTAAACAGCCATCATCCATTTGTTACGAGAGTTGAAGGGGATTTCGTGGGTACGCTCAAAGCAGGCAGCAAGCAGATCCGTTTCAGACACTTGAACTGAGAATCGCAAGAGAGCACTATCCGTGGCATCACCCATCACGTTACGCTCAGCGATTGGCAAATGAATCGTCTCCTGCTCAAACTTTGCGTTGTTGCAGAGAAGAGCTGCCAGTTGCAATTGACGTAGGGCGAGGATCTGGGCATTGTCATCAGGTTGGGGCAGTGAATTGGGTTTGGTCTCCTTCTCGACCTTGCTGTGGGCTTCATCGGGAGTTGTCTCGTGGTTCAGGAAGGCCATGTTGGTAACAATCATCTTGTTCTCGGTGAGTGTCCCTGTCTTGTCGGAGCAGATAACGTTGACACAGCCTAACGTTTCGACAGTGGTCAAAGCCTTGGGCAAGATGTTGTTGGCGCGCATTCTGCGGGCGATCATCAAGAGCGTCAAGGATACGCAGACAGGCATGCCTATGAATGTATATAGGATGCAAGAGTCAATACGGTTGTACGGTTACACAAGTTCTGCATGTTGGCGCCTAGGGAAAGATTTTTCTGTTACCTTCTGGGATGAAAGCAACAACACAGCCCATTAGAGTGACGAGCAAAACAGCAGTGGGCATAAAGTCGGGATAGACACGTCGAATCCATGCAGCCCACACAGTGAGGATCAAGCCTGCTAAGAAGACTGTCAGACAGACAATAATCTTGACAAAGCGGCTGATCTCTTGCTGGATGATCGTCTTCTTCTCTTTGCTGCCGCTGGTCAGTTTGTTGATACGTCCCATTAATGTATCATTGCCCTTCAAGACAACAACACCAACGCAAGAACCCTGGATGAGGTGAGTGCCCATGAAAGCAATATTCTTGGACTCCAAAAAGTTGTCATCTGTCGCGCTAACGCTCGCCTCAATGGCATCGCTCTCTCCGGTCAAGACTGCACGGTCAAAGCGAGTGTCGTTTGAAGCTTGAACGAGACGCATGTCAGCAGGGACCTTGTTACCAAGTGAAAGATGGACACGGTCGCCGACAACGAGGTTTGCTGCAGGGATCTTGATCAGTTTGCCATCACGGAAGACGATACAATCAGCCGGGATCATGTCCATGATTGAGGACATGACGCGAGCAGTGGAAAAGTCTTGGAATGCTGAGAAGCTGGCCTGGAGCAGGATAACGAAAATCTAATGTTGAAGAAGCTCATATCGAGTTAGTTCTTTGCACAAGAGCTTCTTTAGTGCAAGAAGGCATCACAGATGGACTGAAGGCAGACACTGATAGAACTTACAACCAGGATGGCAAGGGCCAAGTTGGTTACGTTGGGAGGGTTGGACAGTGGAGGCTGCCAACAGACAAAGAATGTAATCACACCAATCCAGAGGACCGAGCAAAAGCCCCCAAAGACGTATCCCAGCAGCTTTTTAATGTAGTTGGGCTTGCGGGTGTCAAGGGTATTGGGTCCGCTAGTACGGAGCCTTCGCTCAGCTTCGGTTTGCTCAAGACCCAAGGCCTCGTTCGAGTTGAAGCGAAGATCAATCTCGGCAGGCGTCAGCTTGTGGAAGTCGATCGTTGCAAAGAAGTCGGTCTCGGCTGAGAAGTCGTCGCTCTTGCCCTTGCCTTTGCCACCGGGGCCTTTGGCGTTGAATTCGCCGGTCTTGTTGGAGCGTTGAGTCTCGGTGACATGTATGGACAACGTGCGGTACTCGATGGGGACGGCATTACCCTGGGCACGCTCCAGCGTCTGGGAGCGGACAAGGGCAAGCGACTTTCTGTCCTCTTTGTCGCTTGACATTCTGGACTTTGGGTGATCTGTGTGTGTGTGATAGTGAGGGGAGAGGGTGAGAGGGTGAGAGGGTGAGAGGGTGAGAGGGTGAGAGGGGAGAGGGGAGAGGTCAGAAAGAAATGGAAAGTGAAAGAGAGAGAGAGAGCGAGAGCGAAGGCGAGGCAAAGAGAGAAGGAGTGGAGACTTTGTGCGAGTATGCGACCAAGCCAGCCAACGTGTGGTGAAGAGAGGGGCGAAACGAGCCTTTTTAACAAGGACGTTAGATGCGGTGGATCAGGCTCGCCTGGCTGAGTTTACTGATCCTGTTCATTGGCAGAGCTGAGCTTGTCACCACGACCGAAGGGAGGCTTGAGGGGTGCGGGATTTTTGGTCCTCGATTGCATGGAGTTTGTGCGACCTCTTAATCAAGCCGTCTAGGCAAACACTCCCTCGTGCTGACGCCCTGACTTGGAACCCTCCCCTATTCATCTTTGCGCGATTTATCATGTCACTATGGATTCATTCCATGCTTTAATCTCTTCTGGACCAAGAACTATCCGGTACCGCATGTTGTTTGGTCTGGAATCAGCTGGTAGGGGCTAAACAAAAGAGTAGGTATTCTTGGCGGTCCTACCTTCGGGCCATTCTGATCTGCTGACCAGGTCTGCAAGAACAATCGCCATGCTTCTAACCGTACGACTCTGCGCGCACCGGGGACTTTTTCCAGCCTGCACTACAACATTCCGAGTCGGTATATGGATAGTTTCATCTCAAATCTTTCAGTCGGTACTCGTCGCGTCGTATAACAATATCTTCGGCCCTTCGAACTTGTGGTGTGCATCTCTCACACCTTCTGCACCTCTGCTTGCATTTTGATGACGGTAAAAAGACAGGGCAAGGATTGGCGTCGTTACCATTGGATCGTTGATTCAAGTTGGCTCGGACACCCTTTCACTCCATGAACCGACTTGTGAACATTTTTGTCCCGCTTTCAACGCAACAGCGGCAGCATGTGAACCACCTCCGTGCTCGCGGCAACCATGAAGACGTTGCGGACTAGTTGAGACAATGGTATGCCAACTCGAATGCGATCAAGGTCTCGTCGCTGCTACCCAATATTATTGCATCCTTCTTCGTCTTTTCCCGCATCCTTGAGGCCCATATATTGGCCGCTTCCGCTAAGACGTCGTACGGAGATAATTGTCTTGTCCAGAGGAGTGCCTGTTTGTACTCTAGGAAAGAAAGCGCGCATTCTCAAAGTCTTACAAACCGTTGTCAATATGGTGGTTTGGTCCCATGAACGACAGCCGAACGGCTGCCCATCGATACGTGAGTATAAAACGAATATCCTCGTCGACCCAATGTTCTTGTTTTCTGTTCCCTACTCGTCCTACACGACACGACACTTTCAACTTACCTCAATCTTTGCTCTTCCTCTTTGCTATCAAAGGGTTCCCACAAGATGCATAGTAAATGTATTCCATTTCACTACCACAATATCCTACCAAGGAGTATCGACGGTTGTGTGTCGTTGCCTGAACGAGCCTACATGGTCCTGAATACATTCGCACAAGATGTAATGATATCCTCGCACTGCGAGTCGAATCAGGACGATAATGGTTGCTGCTTTATTACACTCCTTCATCCCATGCCATTGCATTTCGTCCGTCGTTTTGCACCACTTGTTGAACGCCCCTCAGATCTGCCCCTGCTCTACGTCCTTGAACTCATTTGACTTTCATCTCGTTTCCCTTTTTTTTTTTGTTTGTCGAATTTGCCCCCTTCCAAGGCAGCCTCACCATTGCTCACCCATATGCAACCAACACTTGTTGGCGTCTACCATGCCACTTGCTGATAATCCATGAGACCCACTGTTATTGCTGTCTTCCCATGCTTTGGATCCTGATCACCAACACATCAGTTACGCACTGGGTGTACCGATGTCAACAATGACGGCGCTGTGATGATGTGCTTCCACGCTCTATCTTGAACGGCATACAACGTGCTGCTTATCTCTCACCGTGCATTGCCTTGGCGAGCCTGCCTAGCTTTACCTAGATAAATCCCTCAAGGAGAAGCCATTGAGTGGGTGTAACAAAGTACGACATCCAACACGACACTCAAACCTTAGTGCACATAGGCAGTCCTGTGTGGCCCCTGTAACCAGTGCGCGAATTTTTTTGCTTCCATAGCCCACTAGCAATAATCCCTCTCAAAGAACATTGGGAATGGTTCTTGACCGGTATCCATGCAATTACGCCGTGTCCCTCGCCCATCGCGCGTCAATCCGTATAGCCAATCGTTACTCTGGCCTCACACCCATGGCTGTCGTTGAGGGATCGGCGACTGAGCTGAGAAAAGTCGTGGTGTAGGTCAATGGCATTACTCGGGCTCAGCTGTTTGACAGAGGATCCGTCTAGCGGTCAAGTTGAAATAAACTTCCTAGGCAGGAGGCCTGCTCAAGTCAATGCTGGCAAGCATAGAGTGGTCGACGGCACAGCTCTTTCGTTACAGATCCTTCAATCGCTCGTAGCGCAAAGGGAGGGCGTTGGGCGTTGATCTGAGTCATCATGGATACGGCCTGGCGCTCTCATTTTGGACTTGTACGGTCACATCCTTCTTGCACCAAGGGCTCTTCACTCCACTCCTTTCTGAAGCACTTTTGAAACTCGCAGTTAGCCATGGCCGTCGCAAAAGCTGTCCAGGTTGGTATAGGCGTACTGATCATGCACGACCATAAAGTGCTAGTAGGGAAGAGGATAGGAAGCCATGGAGCAAGTAAGTCTTGGCGAATCGTCCGATCATTCTTGTGATGAGGAACTAAAGGAATGAGAGACGATCAGTTCTAACCCTTTCTTGTTACCTTGAGCTAGATACATGGCAGCTTGCAGGAGGTAGCGCTGACACTGGTGTATTGACAGGGGGAAAAGGGATTGTTGTCAAGAGCCATACTAATACCCGGTCCACGTTCTCTTCAGGCCACCTTGAGTTTGGGGAAACATTCGAGGAATGCGCGATCCGTGAGTCTTCCCTCTGACGCTCAATCAATTTCTTCGGGCACCTTAATTGTGTCACTGATCCACTATCCGTTCTCTTCCCATGTCAGGCGAGGCATTGGAGGAGACGGGCCTTGTCCTTGATCATGCCTCTGCCAAGGTCTTCACTGCCAATAACAACGTCATGAGCGACATCGAGAGACACTATGTCACTGTCTTTATTTCTGCCAACGTCCTTGGCGATCCCACTCCAAAGGTATATCGATAAACCCTCAACTGTGCCAGTTGCAATGAACAACCACACTCACCTTATCGTTGTTCTGGATTTCCTAGATCATGGAGCCGTTGAAGTGCGAATGCTGGGAATGGGTCACTCAGGAGCAGCTGTTGGATAACGACGGCCCATACAGGCCTCTCTTCTCACCGCTCGCCAAGGTGGTCGAGGAGCACGATCTGACGTCCCTTTTCGCGAGCAATGTTAACCCTGGATGACTGCGGCTCGCAAGACCCTGGTGCGGTGGTGTTGATCGTCTATAGTTTTCAAGTGAGAAAAAAAATGAAAACTAGAACCCCTTCCGATCTGCTTGCCTCGCTGCAATTAGGGCAGAAGTCCATAGATTGATCATTTCTGTAGATGTCGAAACAATTCTTTCTTGTTTGGGAAGGAAACTCCCATTCCCAAAGCCTTACAGGCTGCTATCGATCGCCAGGGCTGCTCTATCGATGGTCTGTTCTTGTGTGACTTATCTGGTCACATTCTTCTTGCACCACGTTCTTCCCATAGCACTTTAGGAACTCGCAGTTAGCCATGACCGTTGACAAGGTTGTCCAGGTTGGTGTAGGCGCGCTGATCATACACGACCACAAAGTGCTGCTAGGAAAGAGGATAGGAAGTCATGGAGCAAGTAAGTTTGGAATCGTCCGATCATTCTTGCAATGAGGAACAAAGGAATGAGAGACGATCAGTTCTAACCTTCCCCTGTCGCCCCGGACAAGATACATGGGAGCTTCCTGGAGGTAGAGCCGACAGCAATGCGTTGAGAAGGAAGAACAATTGCTGTTAACACCCATACTGACGCCGCATCCCCCGCACCCACTTCCAGGTCACCTTGATTTTGGTGAAACGTTCGAAGAATGCGCGATCCGTAAGGCCTCCTGATGATCTCAATTGCCTTCAGGCACCCTTTATTATGTCGTTGACCCACAATCCATTCTCTCCCTCTCATGTCAGGCGAGACATTGGAAGAAACGGGTCTTGTTCTCGATCATGCCTCTGCCAAGTTCGTCACTGCCAATAACAATGTCATGAGTGACGCCGGGAAGCATTATGTCGATATCTTTGTATCTGCTCACGTTCTTGGCGATCCAGCTCCTAAGGTACATCAGTGCTCTTTTAACCTCACTGGTGGCAATGAACGACCATACCCACGCCTTGTCGCTGTTCTCGCTCTCCTAGATCATGGAGCCGTTAAAGTGTCAATGCTGGGAGTGGGTCACACAGGAGCAGCTGTTGGATAACGATGGGCCATACCGACCCCTCTTCTCGCCGCTCGCCAAGATGATCGAGGAGAATGATTTGGCGTCCCTTTTCGCTTAGCTAGCACCAATAAATGGGCCATGTCACATCTCATCCGGCCAAATTCAGATTGGCAGCGTTGTAGTTGGGATGTGAAACCGATCCAGTTTATGGCTATGGCTATGACTCTCAAGACTTTGGTGCTGTGGTAGTGATCGTCTAGGGTAAATGAAAGTCATCCCAATTAAAAACGACTCGTGTCCATTGAAGAACGCTTCATGATCGACGTGAATATCTTTCTCATCTTACCTCGCTACAATAAGGACAGGCACCAAAGAGTGTATTAAAGCTCTGCCGTGTGGTAGGAATGGACCGAAGCCACTGGTAGGATAGAGGGAGTTTTGTCAGTCGCTACAATATCTTTCAAGAGTCCTGATGCCCAGTGTCTCACATAGCGATTTGTACCTCGTACAGACACACGCGATGGAAGGGTTGTTGACACTTGGAATGGCTGCAGAGTTGATCGGGGATATGACCGTCAAACCGGAACGAATAACAGATGCCGCACTCGATATTCATCTCGTCCTTGGTCACAGTCACAGGCGAAGGGAACCCGTTAGAGAGCTCTAGCAACACCTCAAGATTCTCGCGTGGCATCTTGTCTTCATCCCTATTGTGTTGAAGCCGGTCGACAGGTTGATCTCAGTATGATGCCGAGTGGTGAAGTCGCTTTTCTACAAAGTGAATTTCATACCATTGTCCTGCGTTTTGGTATAGTTTGGTCCGCATGGGCTCGATGCTAGCGGTTGGTCCAAATAGTCGCGTATCAGGCATGCAACGAGGTGATAGTGGATCGATCGTCATCTGTATGGAGCAATGATTCCCTATCAAAAGGAAACAATACGAAAGAGGTGAGCGGGGATTGACCAACCGTACTATATCCATAATGAACGGAACCTCAAGTGCATCAGTAGGTACCTAAGGCACACCGTCGCATGCGATCCGCTCTTGTCGGCTTTTCAGGGTCGATCACCCATGTCCTCTCGTCAATATCCTGCAGCACGTCCCAGAAATCTTTGAAAAGATCCAGTTGCTGTTTGAAGCATCAGTACCTAGCTGTCCAGTTATTACTTCCTTATGAAGCAACTTGTTTGCTGTCATATCGAACCTTTTGCGCTTGATGGATCACAGCCCCTAATCCAGACTCTCGATTCCATGATAATGCTTCGGCGGCAGCTTGTTGCGAGAGCGAGCGTTGTCCAGTATCGCAGTCGGGAACTTCAAGTGGTTCCAGGGCGAGAGGAACAGCGGGATAGCCTGGTGGGAAACTGACAGTAAGAACATGCTTGCGCTGCGAAGTGTCGCTGTCATCCCAGAACTCTTGGTGAGATGTGTGTCCGTTTGATCTGAAAAACATACTTCATAGTCTCCAAAGTGTCCTTTGGATTACTGTACTTACTACAACTCGATCTGAACCCGGGAGAGATCCTCGCTCAAGTGAGCCGCCTTGTCCCATCCAAGAGCGTCCAGCTGTTCGGTGACATTCACCCAGTAAGAAACCGGCCTCTCCTGCTCTGTCTTAACATTCCCGTTGCTTAATATCACCTCCTGCACGTTCATGTAGCGTAGGTTAGTCCCCTCTCTCAAGGCTATAGCATGCGATAAGGCAATAAGGTCGAGATCCATACCATTGTATCGACCAATTCAATCAAAAAGCTCTCCATATTGGCGGCTCCATCCATTTTCTGAAGCAAAGGTAGATCCATGCACTTTGGTCAAACACCATCCCCCGCAAACACGACTTGAACGACAACAGCGGCATGAGAGCCTTGCCCTACAGAAAAGGCCACGCACCTGTTGCAGTATTGCTTCACGACCTGATAGGATGTCCTTTAGTTCTTCCGTGCCGGATATACGCCCGATGCTGCTGGATAGAACCCCTCGAGTAGACGTCCTTTCTCTGAATGTGGTTGCTGCTGAAGATGACTTTGTATTGCTGGGCATTTCAATGCAAACCTCGAGCTCCCTATCCTGTTGAAAAGCATAGGGCCGACCCTGTGAGTATCCGAGAACCGTCTTTCCGTTGACTTTCAAGCCGGGTCAGGATCAGGTCCACGTACCATAACGGAGAGAAACCCGTGGTAGACGACTGGATCAGAACTCCATTGGATCAGCAACGGAAACGCCTCCATGGCCAGTGGGCATCAGGTCGAAGTTGTGGGTCCGAAGGAAAGAGGCAAAGGCATACGCCACCAAATTTTGTTTTGGCTGACGACCGCATTTGCCTTCCCACACCCTCTTCCTTTGGACCGCCTCTTCCCTCCACCTCTTCCTTCGCCGCTTCCTTCAACTTCTTCCTTTTTTTTCACACCTTCCTCTTTGCGTCTTCACAAAAACTATGGATTCAACGATTGCACCTCCTGCATCCCTTGGACTTGTCTCTGGTACAGCTTTTAGCTCAGTGTCACCAGAAGCTCTTGCTCGAATCCTTGACGAACTTGATATGTCCTCACTCGAACAAGAACACTCGCGCCTCAAGCATGCGATCAAGCAGTTGGAACAGTCGAACAAGGAGATCGCAGAGTTTATGGAGCTTGAACAACAGGAGTTCAAAGAGAAACAGCAACACAACAACACAGGTGACGATACCAGAAGCAGCAACGAATACGAACCAGATCCAGAGTTCGTAATAGCCATCGAGGAGAACAAGGTCGTAATAGCAAAGTATGAGAAGACGTGTGCTGAGCTAATGAAGGCGATCGAAAGGAAAGGAGGCTCTAGGACTTGTGGGCCAAGCCGGCCCACCGAACAGCAAGAACCTGTGGAAAGCAACAGAACAACCGAGGGAGGAGAGGCAACTCAGGATGATGGGATCTATCTCTAACTGCTGTTGGAGTCCATGATAGCCGAAGACAACACCACTCCTCATTTACACAGGAAATAATAAAACAGCATCGTCCTCTACCAATACTACTCTCGTTCTCGAATCATACGCAGGCTCGGTATCCCCTATTCACAGTGAATGGATCCGGCACTCATCGACAACTTGTTCACAGGCGCTGGGCGGATTGCCACAAATCACATGACTTTGTCTTGTTAAGGGGCGTAGAATTCCTGCGGACTCTTGTATCCGTCATCCGGCGCCCTTTCAGCCCGCTTAGCTCATTGGTAGAGCGTTTGCCTAGTAAGCAAAAGGTAGCAGGTTCGATCCCTGCAGTGGGCACTAGCTTTTGCCGGTTCCCTGGGTCCCCGGTTCCCGTCACCAACGACTCTTCCTTTTTTGCCATCAAGGGAGTAATGGATCAATCAATTGACACGACAGCGACCTTTATTTTTGCCCGTTAGGAAGGGAAGAACAAGACGAACGACTCGCACAATGATACGAGGCGAGTGCTGGATCGTTCAACATTTGTGATGCAACATTTACGCAGGAACGTGAGCAGGAACCTCGGCAAAGGCGACAGAGGACCCAGGTCATGTTGGTACTGTGTATTCATCATTTGTGCCATCAAGGAAAGTGACGGGATCCTGGTTCAGGACGGGGGCAGCAGTCATGATGTGGTTGTTTGCGCCTCGCGCCTTGATCAACTCTTTCCTTCACTTTCTCCTTTTTTTGCGCCTTTTGAAGGCACATCCTACCCGGCGACAAGCGAGCCGTTATGGCTCCATCCATTGATACATAGCCGCTGTCACCTTCGACAAAACCTCAAGCCCAGTCCAACGACGCGAGTGATACACATAGGACAAGGTACACGATGGCTAAGACTGAACCCACCGAAGCCGCCATCCGCAACTACATACCAGGTGTAAAGCCCAGGTAGAGAGATCCGTCAATTTGCCAAACACCAAACGATCCAGTTCTGCGTCTGTGCAAGCAATCATCCAGCAGGATAGAGAGACTTGAAAAGAGATTCCAAGAGACAGTAAAAAAAAGGGTCTTCTCATTGGCATCCTGCTATCTAACTGTCTCAACCTCCTTGCTCCGCGGACCGTGGATGATGATGAAGGAATATGATCAGGAGAAAGGAGGGGGACGAATATGTCAGATGCAAATGTCAGAGGCTGGGAGGCTGTGTCACTTCGTCAGCTCTTTTATTTTTGCCAAAAGAGATGGAGACGGACGACAAACAGCAAGCACATGGTCAATGCATATTTCTCCCTCGCTTTTTATTGCGTGCTCGAATGTTGGCGATGTGGTGATGAATGCACCCTGCTTAGTAGAGCACTGTCCGCAGCCAAACACAACTGCATCCCCCTCTCCATTCACGCCATTCCCTTTCTGAATGATTAAAGAACACTGTACATTGGATTGTTTTTGACAGGAGGAATAGCTAGTATAGTACATACACATTGAAGGTGTGGAGGATGATTGCCCCCCTCCCCTCCTTTTGGGCAAAGGGTGTGGGATATCTGCTCTCATACGGACTCGATAGTGGTGTGAACTTTCAGATACTCCACTACTCGTCCATGGGCGGGTGATGAAAATGATTCGTGGGTATCTTCTGTTGTGGATTGATCATTGGATGACGATGAGGCCGGGACGGATGAGATTTGGCTGTCACCATCCATGTTGATGTTGATGTTGTTGCTGCCGCTGCTGATGTCATTGATCACAGTATCCGATGAAAGGGACAAGGCCGATGATGTGCGGTCGCTGTCTGGTGCAACATAGTAAACGCACGAAGGATGGTGTGGACGAGAGTGTCCTGACATCCCACCCCCGACCTCGCTGCTGATTGAGGCACGCTCATCCTCCTGATCTTGGTCCTCCACCCTTGGTGTTGGATCGTGCTCATGGTCGTGCTCGTGCTCCTCATGTTCCTGGGGCTGAACCTGCCCTTGATCTTGCACAGAGATTGTTTCCAAAGCTGCACAGACCCCGTTGACGCACTGATCATACGAAGGCAAATCCTGCGTGTAGGTGGGAGGACTCCTGTCTGAATTGTAGAGTGGGAGGGGTTGTATCAACTCCTCGGTCAAGAACATGGGTCGATCCACACTGGGTTCGCACCAATCGAGTCCCTCGCATGCCTGATTGTCGCACGAGGGGAGTGTCCGAATGACAATAGGAAAGTCGAAACTGTGGCTCTCAGTCTTGAAGAAGAACCGCTCGTTCCAAATCGAGACCTGGACAGAATATGTAATCTTGAGTGCACTCAATGACTCGGTGGTGGGCGGTGTGATCTTGGGAATCGGCAACACCAAATTGATTTCGCCCTTGGGGATGGACTTGCGTTCGTAATGGCAGATGACTTCATCCTCCTTGTAAATCGTTTCGTTGATCCTGGCCCGAATGTGTCTCGATAGTGAAAAGTGGCAACGATCGATGGCGGCCGCAGCTGTCATCTTGACAATCACTCGTCCTCCTGGTGTCAGATCCGGATGTGAAAGCAAGAGTGCGGTACCCATCTTGGGGCAAGTCTCTTGAATCGGTCCATGTTCAAATCCTGGAGTTGAGAGTGGCATAAAGTTGATCGGCTTGGCTTTGGATTGCCACTTGGAGAGTCCATTGGGTCTTCGATAATAAGCCGTGAGTGTGTACTGGTTCTTGAGCCATGGATGATCAAAGGAAGCTGGGAGGTTTTTGTCCGGTAGCTGGATGGTGAACGGAAAGACGTGGTTTCCAGCGGGCAGTTGACCCCACTGATCCTCAGGCAGGGGATCTCGGGATCCCCATAGTGTCATGGCAACACTAAAGAGCCGACGCATGTGGTGGTCCAGATGGTCCTGCTGTTTTGAGCTTGGATAGTTAGACTCGCCTCTGAAGACAACCTTGAGTGCCGGTAAAGCCATAGGCTTGTCCAGATGGAGGTGAACCATGCCATGGATGAGATCGCTGGGGTAGAAGATAGGATTGGAACTCTTGCATTCCCCATTGTGGGCGATCTCGACCTTGAAGAGCTTGGGCATTGGGCTTGAGGTCACAGCCATGGGTGAAGGAGACCGTTCTGGCGGCAACGACAGCGAGGGATTTGAGCTGGCGGGAGACACCGAGGAGGCAGAGGAGGCAGAGGAGGCAGCAGATACAGAGGCGACTGTGGTGGCGTGTGAATGGGTACTGCTTGTGCTTGCCCTACGCCGACCGAGGGAGCCTGAGCCGTGCGGCAGTCTGCCCAACTGGGCATGAACATGAGTGTGGGGATGGGTAAGGCGTTGTAGTTCTT
>Ga0247824_10000616_pt1 | contig 17937 bp, 16 predicted proteins | sample 13C_PalmiticAcid_FD_194412 | JGI IMG/M metagenome (GOLD analysis project Ga0247824, IMG submission 194412) | Soil microbial communities from agricultural site in Penn Yan, New York, United States - 13C_PalmiticAcid_Day48 | ecosystem: Environmental > Terrestrial > Soil > Agricultural land... | reverse complement strand
CCCCCAAAACCGTCGTCGCCGAACCCGTCATCTCCCCCAGACCCTCCACCTGAAAGCTCCCGCGCGGCGACGCACTACTATTCGCCCCCGACGACCGGCTCCGCGTGACCGACGACGACAGCGAGGGGACGCGCCCGCTCTTGGTCGACTCCGGCGCCGAGGTGGTGCGGTGGTGGTGAATCTGGTGGTGTTGGTGGTGGTGTTGGTGGTGGTGGTGATCGCCGCCCCTACTACGAGACACCATCTCCAGCGCGTCGGCTTCGGGGTCCGCGTCGAGGTCCGGGTCGGCGTCGGGGTCGGGTTCACGGGTGGCGTGGTGATCGGTCGAGCCCGCTGGGCGGAAAGTAGGTGCTGATGGAGGGTGGTCGGCGATGGCCGAGAGCGTAGGGGATAGAGATGGATACGTGGAAAGGTATGTATCTTCGTCCTGGTACTGCGAGGCGATAGCGGCCGAGGCGGCGGCTGTCATGGTGAACGTGCCGTCGCTTGCTCGTCGCGTGACTTCGTACGGCGGCGCCGTGGGCCGCGCGTCCTTTTGCTGCAGGCTGGCGAGGCTCTGCGAGCGGCGGGTGAAGCCGCCGGTGATGTTGACTGCGCTGAGCTTGCGCATCATCGAGGACGCCGAGGCCCGTACGAGATGCTCGCTCCGAGACCGGGCGGTTATCCCGGGGAAGGGGAGCACGTCGCGGGTCCAGACGTCGGAGAGGAGGGCTTCGAGCCGGGCTCGCTCGGCTCGCGCCGGAGCGAGCACCGGGGTTCGTGTTGTTGTCGTCAGCAGTGACTGTGATCTGTTGATCGACTGGCTGGATGCCGACCGCTCATGGGCGGCGCTGGTGTTCTTGAGGATGACTTGGTAGAGGGGCGACTTTGGGCCAATGGTGGTTGCTCTGTGGATCGAGATCTTGCGGGCCATGGTTCCTGCATGAGGGTGGTCAGCAAGCCCGCATACACGTTTTGGTACCTGAGCTATACGACGTGCCTGGTTTTCTAAAAACGGTCCCCAGCGGCTTGATGTTCAGGGCCAGGAAACTGAATATGTCTGACTGCATTTGGTCGTGGCTGTCGGGGCTGGCTGTATCCTGGCCGTTCTTGAGTCTCGAACACCATTCCAGCTCCTCCTTGGGCGAGCATGCTGTCAGAATCAGCTCGTACAGCTGGTTGTCGGACAGGAATACGATCTTCCACGAGTGGCGCGCCGTGTGGCATTGCAGCCCTGCATATGCAGTCAGCATCAGCCAGGGGAAGTGGGGGTGTTGACTTGGACCCTACCCCTGCCGTTGTCAACGTCTTCCACGTTGATGTTGGCCAGAGCAATGCAAGCCTGGATCGTGTAAATCTGATCGGCTCGGCTGGCCGTTGCGAGGCACAGCCACTCGCGGTAGAGGAGGGCAACCATGTACTGCCCGCTTGCGCCTTCTTTCGTCTGCCAGCAGACATGCAGAGCACCGCAGACGCGAAGATGACCAAACGAACGGATACGGTTCTTCGAGGCTGCATCCAGTTGCTGTTCACCGTCAGTCGGAGATGCAGAGGCCGTCTGACTACACTGAACTTACCTGATCTGGAAACGCAAGTCGATCCTGGAGAATCCACGTCTTCTCCAGGACCGACTTTGTCCGCGAGTCGTTGGTCGCTCGGTTGATCTCGGCGGTGGCCTCGCGGATCCTGATGAGCGTGTTTTCGATCTCCATGTGAGAGTGCGGGCAATCGATTACGGGCGTGTGCTTGAGCAATTCCGAGAAGAGCAGGGGGTATTTGCACACGCGTTGGATCGGCTGCGTGGGTCAGCGATGCCTTTCGAATCCTGCGAGGGGTAACGCTCACCTTGACAAGCAAATCGCCGATGGTCAGGGCTTTCTTTGAGTGGTCATCGTGGCTGTCGGCGGGATCTAGGGACGAGGCCAAGACCTCGAGCCCTTTCTGGCACAACGACCAACCAGGCATCGTGCGGTGTGCTGCCGCAACATCCTTGATCATCAACTCATACTTTGCGCCGTACTCCTCGTAGATGAAGAACCGATTCATCTGAGAGCAATGAAATGTCAGCACACCGTCCGTCAAATCAGTGAGAGTGTTTTCGTTACCCTCTTCAAAAAGATCTTGGCAACCTCGGCCGCCGTCTGAGGTTCGGCCGCCATCCCGGGGACATCCCGCAACCACGAGCCCCCATCTCGGCCCTCCGGCACAACATCCAAGCTTCTCCGGCGGCGGTGGTCACGAGTTGCTTGAGGGTTTGACTGGGTCCGGCGGATGGGCACATCCGGCTGGGGAAACTCTGAATCGGGCACGGCCCGGTGTAGTTCCCCCAGCAGCTCGTCGTGGAGCTCGACGATGTCGTTCAGATTCCGGTTCACCGAGGTCCGCAAGCCGGCCGGAGACGTGGGTAAGGAAGCGAGTATTGTAACGTAGACCTGGAAACCTGTTAGAGCTAGCTAGCAGTATCCCGCCAATGGTCAGACGTACATTCATCAAGAAGCGCACATCCCCGATGTAGCTCTCTTCTGTGCTGATCAGCTCCTCCAAGATGTGCCGCCTCTGCAACGCCCGCTGAGCCACGGCAGGGTCTACCGGCACCTGCCTCTCGGGACAACCGCTATCCTCGGAATGCCGTGCGCCGGAGAGGGAAGCCCTGCTGCTGCGATCCGTTCTCGGGCCGCGGGACGATGGAATCGTGGTTTTCCGCGAGCGAGTCAACAAGCTGACGCCGGCCATGGAGATGCTGGCGCTTTTGATGCCCGTGACGAAGGCGAAGGATGAGTCGGAGGACGAGTATCGGTGGTGAGCGTACCTCCCCGCCTCGGAGTCTCCATCCTCGATCCCGCTGAGCCATGCCGGAGCACCGCCATCACAACCGACGATGCCTTGACGCCGCAGTGCCCGTTTGTGCAGTGTTCTCATCCATTTCTGAAACGGCCTTGCCGGACGGGATCCCGTTTGGCAGCAATGTTGGTCGGCAGCCTGCGAGTGGCCCCAGTAGGGGTATCCTGTCCCTTCCGAGTCCTCCCTCGGTTCGAAATCCGTCGCAAGGGCCTCTTCCCAGGCTCGCCCATCATCAACGTCGCGTATATCCTCATGTTCCCCGCCACCTACCGGGTGTACCTCGGCATCTGTACCCCCAAGCTGCCCGGAGCCATTGGCCAAAGTGGACGAGGAGAGGTTCGAGCAAGGCGGCCGGGGATCGACACCCGCGGGGTGCATTATGTGCGCGGTCGAGCTCACAGAGAGAAAGAACAAACAAAATTCTAAGTCGGGCGTGCTCCAGCACACATAACGAGGACGAGCAGGGCCGGCCGGCCGTCTAGCATAATCTAGAGAATACCCAATCCGACGTCGGCGGGAGCCGAGGCAAGGCGTGACAGATGTGGGCGGCGACTCCGGTGATGGTGACGATGCTCAAAGGGAAGGAACACAGACGGCAACACCCCCGACTTTGAGGCGCCACTATCAGGCAATTCATGTACAAAATACGTTACTGTGGTGAGTGGGATGAGGAAAGAACGGCTCCAAGACACCAACCCCCAGACTCTGAGCTTTGGCTTACTGAGGCGCCGGATCGGGCCATCTCCTTGGAAAGGCCCGACATCAGGTACTCGTGTAAAAACGTGCGGAGTGGAGATGATGATGGCAGCCACGGCCGGGTTCGTGTCCCTCGTGGTGAACAGCCCAGTCTGAGCCAGTTTGTGCAGACGCTCTGGCTTGTGACGGGAGCCAGCCTGCCAGCTGGGCACGCCGGACTCTCTGGGCTGCACTGGGCCAGCGCACTGGCAGAACCGACGGACGTGGGTGATCATTGGCGCGTCATCCGGACTGCCACGATTATGGATGGCCGGACCCAGCGAGCCCGCCGAGCCAGCCACGTCCCGTGGCCGATTGGATCCGACCGCATTTGGCACTTTGGGCAGCACCGACCTGGAATCCACGACAATCCACGCCGCCATCCCGCCACGACTCCTCCACCACGCCCCCATCGTTCCCGGTGGTACAGCGTGCATCCAGGGCTCACGGCAGGGCTTGACCGGGTTCTGGTACCGATGTATGCCCGGTTTCGCCTTTCCGATCCCGTATCCATCGACAAAGATCGGGGATCGCCCCTTGCAGCGAGTGTGGGGGGGTGGGAAGGGAACCGTCTGGAATGCGGCTTCAGTCGGGGATCCGTCATCGTCATTCCATGACGGGCCGGTTCAACGGTTTTGGTGCTTTGGTGCCTTATCGAACCGCACTCGTATCTTGGGGGAGGTAGGTAGGTACCCGGGCGGATGTTGACGAGACGGGAGAGCTGCATTGGAAAGTTTTAGTTCCGGCAGTGGTGAATTGAAACGCAAACGTGAAGTGGGTGCGCCAAGGGTGCCCCTGCCGTGCCACAGGAACGGGACGCCGTCAGCAGCAAGCCCCTCCATCCATTGGCTGCAAACTGCCCCTCTACTGTGTATTGCATACAGGGGCATTCAGCATTCATCAAGGCGCCTTGGAGCTACCCCGCGCCGCGCATGCCAGATGCCGAACGCGTCATTTGTCGCAGGCTGATCGCAGTGTCCCTTCCGAGACCACTTCGGAAAACAGCCCATGTTTTGATTTTGATTCTCCGAAGACGATGAACTCACGGGCCGCTTCGGGTCAGGAATGGGCTTGCAGCTACTCGTAGAACCATGAGCAACCTCCACGCGCCCACCATCCCTTCGGGGCCGACCACAGCCCCCGTCGCAAACGGACATGCGACCCAGCTCACCATCGCCGAGCTCCAGCGCAAGAAGGACAATGTCGAGGGGGAGCTCAAGGCACTCGGTGGCGTGCTTGATTCGGTCGGTGCTCGACGCTGGCTGTCGTCGAGACTGTGTGGCCTTGCTGACAGAGCACCCCAATCCAGCACGGAGTCGACATGAACACCAGTCTTCTTACTCCCGATGGGTTTCCGCGGGCCGACATCGATGTGGCACAGAGTATGATGACAACACCCATTGCATGCGCTGATGCAGGAAAGCTGACTGCTTCTAGTTCGCACAACCCGAGCACGCATCATCCACCTCCGCAACGACTGGAAGGACCTGATGGCCCTCATCGAGACCCGGCTCCACGAGCACTTTGCCAGCCTCGAAGACGACGACGCCGAATCGACCGCCGCTCCTACAAACATCGACATCTCGATGCCGAGAGATTCGGTACCCGAGACACTCGACCAGCCCTTTGCCAAGGTCAATACGGTGGTGGACAACAGCCCGGCCGCGGCCGCCGGCCTCAAGCCAGGGGACCTGATCCGCAACTTTGGCTACGTCAATGCCGAGAACCACGACGGTCTCAAAAAGGTTGCCGAGTGTGTCCAGGGCAATGAAGGGGTAACGCGCCAGTCTTTGCCACACGTGAGGAGGGTAAACAAAGCTGACCGTGCCGAAGCAAAACATCCTCGTCAGGGTCTCACGAAGCAGTGGAGGGTCCAGGCCACAGGAACTCCGCTTGACGCTGACACCGCGACGCGACTGGGGCGGCAGAGGGATGCTTGGGTGCCATATCCTGCCGCTGTGAGCCGGGTTGTGGTGTCGTTGAGTGGTTGGGCAGCGGCTCCTTGGGCCACAATCGGCGACCTGAGGTTGTCCCCACTCCAGCCCAAGCAACGGTTCTTTGGGCTGCATTATCCGCAAATCGGGCCGCCTGGACCGGCCTGCCGGGTCGGTTGGCGATGCCTAGCAACAGGGGGAGATATGGCGGCGGCAAAGACATGGCAGCAGTCAACAGAACAAAGCTCCAGGGCATTGGCTCAGGGAACCTGGCTGGTGCGTGAGGTCAACAAAGTAAGAAAATCAAAACTTCAACCGTAAATGATATCGCTTGCCCATGTAAATCTGGAGTGTATGAATCCGCCCATTGAATCCTTGCAAGGCTGCCAGGGACCTTGGTGTGTCGTCATCAAAGCTTGTCGGGCGGCGAATTTATTAGGTTGACCTGATCGGCCTCGACCTGGCTGAGCCAGGCGCAAAAGCACCAAAGCTTTGGTTAGCTCTGCGGCGCCGCACGGGCCACCTAGATCACGTGCTCCCATCACCCCGCCGCCCAACGAGTTTTTCGTCAAGGCTGCTGCGGGTTCCAAGCAGCTGCCTTTTGAAAACAACATCAGTCCCCGGGCGCCACTCATTCTTGCAACCCGACCACCACCAGTCTTCCCACACCCTCCACAAACCCGAACAGTGCGTTCCCATCCCGCTCTCTGGTCGCTTATTCCTGGCGATTTTGCTCTTGCGACTTGCAACAAAATCCACCCTCGACTCGCAAAGCTGACAAAACACCACCTGCCTAGACCCCTTCTTCCCCGTAATCAACACATCCACACAACATGGCTGAGGCCCAGATCCCGACCTTCAAGCTGGTCCTTGTCGGCGATGGTGGTACCGGCAAGGTGAGTCGCCATCATTGCCATCACTGGCGCCCTGCCTCGCGACTTGCCCTGCCCCGACTGCGGGGTCGCAAAGTGGGCACCGGCCTGGTCAACAACATATCATGCTAACATCGCGTGCCTCAGACTACCTTCGTCAAGCGCCACTTGACGGGCGAGTTCGAGAAGAAGTACATGGCCACCCTCGGTGTGGAGGTCCACCCTCTCGGCTTCAGCACCGTAAGTCGCATCCGCCGATCGTGTGGTTGGAGACCCGGATGGATGGGTTTAAGACTAACGTGACTGCAGAACTTTGGTCAGATCCAGTTCGATGTGTGGGACACGGCCGGCCAGGAGAAGTTCGGTGGTCTCCGTGACGGCTACTACATCAACGGCCAGTGCGGCATCATCATGTTCGATGTCACCTCCCGCATCACCTACAAGAACGTCCCCAACTGGCACCGTGCGTAACCAGCAGGATCGAAGAGGATATGTAACAGTGGTGCTAACGGCGCAATTAGGTGATCTCACCCGTGTCTGCGAGAACATCCCCATCGTTCTCTGCGGCAACAAGGTCGACGTCAAGGAGCGCAAGGTGAAGGCCAAGACCATCACCTTCCACCGGAAAAAGAACCTCCAGTACTACGACATCTCGGCCAAGTCCAACTACAACTTCGAGAAGCCCTTCCTCTGGCTCGCCCGCAAGCTCGTTGGCAACGCTGCTCTGGTATGTACTACAGGACCCTGCATCTTTTGATGCATGCACCGCCATGTCGGGGTTGAGACTAACGCACCCACGCAGGAATTTGTCGCCGCCCCCGCGCTCGCTCCCGCCGAGGTGCAGGTCGACCAGAACCTCCTTGCTCAGTACGAGGCTGAGATCCAGGAGGCGGCCAACGCGCCCCTGCCCGACGATGACGATGACCTCTGAGCGGGTTCGCCTCGGACGGCTCGGTCAAGCACATTGAAAAAGTGGTTCAGGATTGATAATGCCCGTTATGAAGATAAGACGCATCTCTCGAGGCACGCGCAGATGGCAATACAGGCATTTGGGGCGGACATTGGGGAACACGTACTGGGAGGGACAAGGCAAGGGAGACATCGCGATTCGAGGTGTCGGGGAAAGGACGGTGGGGGGGCGGCGGCCAGCATGTTTCTTCTTTGGTTTGGTTGACGCCAGAAGCAAGTCAACCAGATACGCAAGCTAGATCTGAACAACATTGCTGCATAAATTGCGGCGCTAGGTAGATCAATAGAGGCGTCAGTCTCAGCACAAAGCCGCCCAATCTCGGGATGGGTTTGGGCTCCAAGGCGGTGAGGCCCCCGCTGTGGGGCACAAGTATCATGACATCAAGGTTCATGTGGTGCAGGATGTTTTGCTTTGTTGGCTCATACATCACACTCGCCCAGTACAAGACATCACGAAACACCCCGTGATCGCGGGATTGGAGCTGTTCGAAACGGCAGCATCTGTATTGACATTTCTCGTAACATGGTTTCTGAAAGCAATCCAGACAAACACGACACCAATCAACAATGACGTTGGCCTTGTTGGTTGACCTGACACTTCTCTCTCACCATCACCCATCCAAATTGCCTTGTTCGTTTCGTCTTTTGCTTGACGAAAGATCAAATGATACTTATGACCCAATAAACCGACTAGCAGTCAACCTGGTCTGGGATTCCCTCCATGTTGGAGAATCTGAGTAGTCATCCACACCAGCCTGTAGGCCGTCGTTGACAGCTGACGACTTACATTCTCGGCTGCTCAGATCGCCAACTCCCTCTTCCCCCCCGAAGGGATCGTTTAAGGACAAAACTGTTGCTCCCGAACAGAGGGACATCTCTCTCACCTCGAGACGGATTTCCTTTGGGACGTGATGAAAACCAATCCTTAATTGGTCCTCCTCCATTGAGAGCACAGTGTAGTTCTACCGACCCCGAGATCAGCCTCCCCTGGTAAAGACGGTGGGTCCACAGCGCGTCGCCTGTGCCTATCCATGTTCGAGAGCCACTTCTTTCAGGGTGAGATTGGGCCATTCAAGGGCCAGAGGCGGTATTTTTCGGGCTTGTCTTGACGTTAAAAACCGCTGGAGTCGTTAATGAGGGCCGCATAGCATGCGGATGGGCGAGCTTGGCGAGCTTGGCGAGACTTAAGCATGGAAAACATGGCTCCATCCACGCTTGGGGCTCTCTCTCTTCTCTGCCACTTCGGTAGCGGAGGATTGATAAGGGCCCTGGGCAGGAGCATTCGCGTGGTCTTGAAGGTGGGCAAGGCCTGAGAGTCGATATCTGAGGATCACTCTCCCGCCACAGTCTTGGCTCTTCCTGAATCAAGGGTTGGTGGGAGCCATCTCCTGACAGAGATGGATAGGGTTGGCTGGAGAGTTGAAGCGAGGTGTGTTGAGACTGGTGTTGGTTAGTGACCTTGACGGTGGGCTGGGTTCGGCGGATGTGTTGGCGTCAAGACAGCTGAAGGCCCTTTGAAGAAAAGCTGTCTTGCGAATAAAGGATGGGGGTTGGATTATTGCCACGGACAAGCGTGGATGGGCACAAGATTTGCTCAGTTTTGCAGTTTGTTTCTGTTTGTTGTTGTCCACGTCGTATTTGGTTCGAGACTTGAACCTTATCTGTTCATCTTACAAGGAAAGGTTGTATTCCAACGAGAAGGTCTCAGGTTGTTTTGTCTTTCTACTCGAGCCCTCAGAGACAGGAATGCAGGCAACCGATGCTTGTCAAGACACTGAAACAACCACGATCAGGACAGCACCAGCAACCAGGACAACGGTCAAAGTAGACGGGATACCCGGTGTCAGCGGCGTTGTGCAAGCTTCCGTAGCCAGCCTCTTTGGGGGAACATGGGTTCGGAGATTGGATGACTGAAGACTATTTCTAAAAGTTGATTTCCAATGCTGGCTCTCGTCCATGTGTCTGTCCGGTCAGAAGGGGAAGGATTGCTGCTCGTCCGTCGAGCTTTTCCAGGTTTCGGCGGCGACCTCGAGAGGGGAAGGAAGATCTTTGGCTGCTTTGGCTGGAACATTGAACTGGTCACGGAAAAGGGGGGGGGGGCAACCATTGGAATACTCAGTCAAGGAGAGCAATTGATTCCTATGTATCCAGTGTATAAATATTCGTATGCAGTACCAAACAATCTGAGAAACACCACGTCTTATTTCACCCATCCAAAGGTCGAGCCATCATTACCCCGTTCCACATTCACACCAAAGCCGACACCCACCCTCCCAACAACCATTCACTCACACCCAACCCGAGTCATAACTCATGCACAACGGAGAGCGGAAAACGAAAAGACGACACAAGAGTCAGAGATATTAAGGTATATATTTAAGAAATTACGTATACGAACCTCGACATGAAACCTCGCTCTTCTCGCGAAGAGGTCAAAATCCCAAGTCTAAGCCCAAGTCCACGCTAAAGAGTGAGTGAGAGTGAGTGAGAGAGAGAGCGACTGAAAAAACAAAACAAGAAACCACCCCCTTCGCCTCCCAGGCACCGTCCCTACGCCGCTCCCACCACAACCCTAACCCCCTTAGATACCAGGGGTGCTGAAACCGATGCCCTGCGGCCAGTTGCCCAGCTGCGCGGGGTCGCCGCCGATGCGCACGTACACGCCCACGGCCGGCACGCCGCCGTCGAGCACGAAGAACTGGTACCAGCCCGGCGGGCAGATCTTGTTGTCGGGGGGCGCGTCGACCTTGCACGCGGTGCCCACGCACGACACCTTGGGCATGAGGGTGCGGGCGCCCATCGAGTTGCCGTGGGTGCTCGACACGGAGCCGAGGAGGGTGACGGTGATGGGGCCGTTGCGGGACGCCGCGCCGAGGGTGAAGGGGATCTCGACCTGGCCGTAGGTCCAGTCCTTGTTGACGATGGTGAAGGTCGGGCGGGGCTTGCCGTTGAGGAGGTAGGGCGGGAGGAAGACCTCGACGCGGTACTCCTCGGGGTTCTTGCCGTCCTCGGGGTTGGAGCCCGAGATGAGGACGCGGCCGTCGAGGAGGGTGATGGCCTCGGAGTGGTACATGCGGGCGATGGTGGTGTTGGCGGCGACCGTGATGCGCGAGCCGAGGGGCTTCTCGGGGTCGTAGAGCAGGGCGTTGAGGTTGGGGTTGCTGCCGAGACCGAAGCCGGCGACGCCGTGGTGCGCACCGTTGGCGATCAGATAGGTGCCGTCGGGAAGCGGGGCCATGCAGGACATGACACGGAAAGAGGGCATGCGCTCAATCTTCCACGAGGGATCGGCCGACTCGGGGAACGAGGACACGCAGTTGTCGATGGCGTGGCCGGGGCCCTCGGTGGAACCACCGCAAACCAGGACGCCGAGAGGAGCCGTGTAAGGCCACTTCTGGGGGAGGAGCACGGCGGTACCCTCGAGAGGATAGGTGCGGCCACCCTTGTCGTCGTTGACGGAGCCGGGGGCGTTGGGGAGCACGGTCCTCGTGGCGAAGGTGACGGGGTCGAGAATGCGGGCCTCGTTCCAGTACTGGACGAAGATGCCACCGCTAGGCATGACGGCGAGGAAGGGGTAGAGGTTGTTGGGGTGGGTGCGCTCCAGCCAATCCATGAAGAGCGGGGCCTGGCCGGTGTAGGGCAGGACCTCGATCGAGGGAGTGGCAGCGTCGTTGGAACCGATGGAACCACCGATGACCATGACGGAGCCATTGGACATGATCATGGCGCTGGGGTACCAGCGGCCGGCCTGGAGCTTGAGCACCTGGACGTTCTCCTCCCAGTCGTGAGTGCCAGCGGCATCCGGCCAGTACAGACGGGTGCCGTAGGTGGCGTCACCAGCCCAGCCACCGATGTTCAACTGGCGACCACCCTTGTCAGGCAGAGTCACGCCAGCAGCGCAGAAGACGTCGGTCTTGATGTGGAGGGTGCGGAAAGTCTTGGTGATGGGGTCAAATTCGTACGCGCCCGTCTCGTTGCCAGGGCCGGTCGCGCCCTTGGAGATGAACGAGACCTTGCCCGTGATGGTTTCCTGGGTGATGAGCGGGATGTTGACGCCGTCGACCAGGAACTGGTACTGGCCAGCGCGGTAATCCTGGGGGAAATCCCACGTGTAGAGCGGGGTGCCCTTCCAGAAGTAAGTGGTGAGGCGGGAGAGACCACCGCAGATGGCGGACGCGTTGCCAGCGCAGACGATGCCGCACTCGGCCTCAGGGCGGAAGGTGGAGCCATGGGTGGCCATGTTGGCCGGGTCACCGCAGTAGCACTCCTCACCATACTCGAGACCAGCGGCCGCGTAGCCGTACTGATGGCAGCGGTCCAGGCACATTTTCGGGGTCATGATACCGGGGAAGAAGAGCTGCCAGTAGAAGGTGCGCTGGTCGTTGATGTTGTCGACGGCGCAGCCCTGGTATTCCCAGTCGCCGACGTGCTGGATCGGAGCCGGGGGGGCGTAGATCTGGGGAACGCCGTTAGAGACGATGCTCAGGCGATCGCCCGCACCGCACTTCTGGCTGGGGGCGCCAGGGCAAGCCATGTTGCAGTCCGCCTCGGCAGTCTTGACGCCGCCATTGTAGATGGCGTTGCCGCAGAAGCACTGGAGGCCGTACTCGGTGCCGGAGATGCTGTAGCCTGCCGCAAGGCACCCGCTCGCGCAAGTCGAGGGGCTGTTGGCCTGGCTGTCGGGGATCTGGTACGGAAGGATACGGCCCTGCTTTCCGTCGATCCAGCAGCCCTGGTAGGTCCAGCCCGCGGGCAGACCGGTAGGGACGGGGGCGGCAGAAGTCGTCGCCGGAGCGGTAGGCGTGACCGAGCTGGGCGGGGGAGTGCCGTCCCGAGCATAGACGGACAGACGGTTGCCAGCGCCGCAGTACTGGCTAGGGGCGCCCATGCAAGTCATGCTGCAGTCGGCCGCGGGGGCGGGAACGGAGCCGGCGTTGAAGCTGTTGCCGCAGTAGCATTCGCGCGAGTACTCGACGCCGAAGTACGTGAAGGCGGAGCAGAAGGCCTGGCAAGCCTCGAGGGTCATGGTATCAGAAGCGAAGGTGGTCGCACTCAGGGCGCGGATGCCGGTGGCCTCGGTCTGGCACCCGTACCACGCGTAGTTGCCAACGGCTGCCGGTTGAGACGGCCCGGCCGGAGTCGGGTTGGGTCCGCCGCCGGTAGGAGCGCTGGGCCTTGTTAGCAGCGCATCCGGCGCAGGAAAACAATTGGAGACTCACGCCGTAGCAGAAGAGGTCGAAACCGCGGTCGGGTTGTACTGGCCCTGGTAGTTGTACACGTTGAGACGGTTACCACCACCGCAGAATTCGCTGCTGTTGCCGTTGCAGAGCATGTCGCAACCGCTGGTGGCGGGAGCGCCGCCGTTGGCAATGGTGTTTCCGCAGTCTGTCCCCAGTCAGCCCAGGCCCTTAGTCAACTCGATCCAGGCCGACGTACAGCATTCACCACCATACTCGACACCAGCAAGAATGTAGTTGGCAGCCCGGCAGGCCGCGGTACACTTGGCGACCGTCAGATCAGCCCCCGGAATACCGGCGCCATGGGTGAGGGCACGGCCAGTGGTTCCTTCGGCATAGCACCCCAAGTACTGGTAGTCGTTCACGCCCGGGTTTGGTTGCGGTCCAGTGATGGCAGTCGTGTGGAAAAGCGTGAGCCTGCTTCCGGCGCCGCAAGGCTGGGTGGCGTCCCCTGAGCAAGGCATGTTGCAGACCGAGTCGGCGACCTGGGCGGCATTCGCGGCCAGCGAGCTGCCGCAGAAGCACTCAACCGAGTACTCGACACCGGCATACGGGAAGCCCTTGGACTGGCAGAAGGCGAGGCACGACTGGATGGTCATGGCGGCGCCATCGGCGTAGCCGGCGCTGTTAATCGTCCGGCCGGGCACGTCGGTGTAGCATCCTTGATATGTCCATGATCCCGGGAGGGTCGCGGGAATGGAGAGCTGGGCAAGCGAGAGTGGGAGCTAGAGGACAGGTCAGCTGCATGCCTCACTTCGGGGGCAGACTCGGCCGGGTCCGAATCGACTACACAGGTCTTACCGAAGCCAAAAGAAGCGAAGAAACAAGCGACCTGGGTGGTGAGGTCTTCATCTTGAAGACGGTCGCGTCCAGGAGCGGACGCCAACACCAGCAAAGCGACAGGACAAACGAGCGTCAGGGTCGGAGTAAAGCAGAGGCAAAAGGAAAGCCAAGAGGGGATGTGGGGGGGAGGCATTTCAAGATATAGAAACCCTCGGCCGCGAGGCGGGTCCGTCGCGGGTGCCACGGCCGAGCGTGGTTCCCTTCCTGTTCTTTGGGATCTCATGGACAGGGGTAGTTAGCGTGCAAGTCAACTAGCCCTGGCGAGCCAGCATCAAGCAGAACGGCCTGGCCAAGGGGTCAAGCGAGAAGCAGTGGGCCGAGTCTCCCATCTTGGACAGGGCGGTGTCCAAGATTGCAGGGGTGGTCTGCGGTGGAGGGCGAGTGCAACAAGGGGCCTCGGGGGGTAAGCACTGCACGTTGCGAACCGTGCAGCGCCCGCAGCATCCGTAATTTCCAACAAGCGCTCATCAACGTCTCGACATGTTGTCGATGATGTCCTCAAAAGTCATGTTCGAATCGTGGATCTTTACCAAGCGCGCGGATTTGGGGCGCTAAGGGGAAATGACATTCGGGGCAGCTTTTCTGTGAATTACCCCTGAGGTGCCTGTGGGATGGATGTGCAGAGCAGCAAGCGGTCCATCCATCCCATTTCTGGCTGCAGTGATCATCACTTCGGCTTGGGGGACTTCAACAATTGGAAAGCGAAGGTGTGCCCTCGTGACGGCCTGCCCTGGAGATGCCGGGCACTCAGGCAGCGGGAATTGGCACATGGCAATCGATGGCCATCGCCGCTGCTCGCTGGCAGCAGAGAGGCCGTCGAGACGGTGGGCTGAACACAGGAGGGCTGAGGTGGAGATGAGAGACGCCAAGACGCAAATCCAGATCAGGGCTCGCTCTCGTGCCCCAGTCCAGGCACCGCCCTGCAGGGACTGCCGGGGGATTGTCTTGGCCGTGTTGTGCTGGGTCGCCAGCGAGCCATTTGGGGCAGGTGGGCCAATTGGGCGCCGGGGACGAACTTGGGCTGCATGGAGGGGTCTGTGACACCCGGCAAAGGTGGCTGCGCAGCATGCATGGTCAATACGAGAAGGGGTGCTGGGCAACCTCTGTCATTCGGCTTCTTTGCTTGTTGTCGTCCTTCATTTTCTCGCCGGTGACTTCTCTCCGGACCAAGGCCAGAGTCGCTCCACGTGGACCGGCCAGACCGAGTAGTTTCAGTCGTTGGTTGTTCTTGTCTGGCGCCGGGGTTTGGGGCTATTGAAAGAGTGATCCCGGCTGCTGGGTCGAGCTACACTATTGACATCGCGGCTGATAGCCCCGTCTTTGTCGGCCATTCGCTGCACGGGCTGAGACTGGACGTCGGGAGTCGCCTGATGGAATCGGTCGATGGGGACCGCCGGCGACTCGCCGATTGAAGGAAGTTTGCTGCTGACGCAGCCTCGGTTGTTGCAGCATGAATTCAGCTCAGGAAAAAAAGGTCGAGACACTGCGGGCCAAAGAGTCGGTGTTGTTGAGCAGTCCAAGTCGCGGTCGCCATTGGTCGCGAATCATTCGAGAATTTTGAAGAGGAGCCAGCTGAGAACACCAAAAGGTAATAGCGTGGCTGCCCGGATAGTTCCCCACCCGCCTGACAAGACCGCGCTTGCCCGGGAAGGTTCAAGCCCAGCTCCAACTTCCCAGTTCCAGAACCAAGAATTTCAGGAGGCGTCATGCAAACTCACAGGAAGGAACCGCTGAGGAATTGGCACCAGGGGGCAAAGTTCAAACTCCGTTCGTTATCACAGTTTCTCGTTAACGCCGTCCAGTCATCATCAAGGTGCAAGGGGATGGATCTTCAACATCCCCACGCGGGGTTTAGGGGCTGGTGGGCTGGTGGCCAAGGCGGGCCGGCCATTGGATTCCAATCCGGAGCTCTGTCTCAGGGACCGGCCAAATTTTGTCTTTGCCCTTTTTTTCTTTCCGTGCAAGGCCCACACACGGTTCTGTCGATGTCCTGGTCGAGACCGCACCTCGGAGCGCGTGAGCACCAATCTGAGCTGGCTCGAGACTGGCTCGGCGTGGCAAGGTCTTCCCAGCTTCCATCGCTCAGAATCCATCTCCAGTCCGCTCCATCGTCGATAAATCCACGGACGACACGTGTAGCGGAGCCCTATGGGGTTTCCGTCCCTGGATATTTTTGGGCTCTTCCGTTCACCCACCTTGAGGATGCCTGCATTTTCTGTGCATGATGGTCTTCCGAGATTGGTTCTTCCCCACACCTGGTCGGGAGCCGTCCACTCACAGGCGTCGGCCATGGCACCGGGAGCACGCCCAGTTCGGTTCGACGTTGTCATGCTCCAAGCCTGGAATTCCCAGCAGGCAGCCGGTGCCATGGTCCGTCCCGGGCGATCTTCATGATTGACGGTTCGTGTGGAAATCACACTGTCGCCAACGCGATCTCCCGGATCCGCGATCTCGTCCCGTCGGGCGGGACGTCATGGAATCGAGGAATTTGAGAAATCAATCTCTCTCGTCTTCCTTCTTCCTCCACCTCAAGAGGGGTCGGTCCAGCGCCCCAGTTACACAGACGTGGGGAAGTGTGCCCTTGGCTGCAGCATCTCGAGTTGTATCTTCCCGCTATCTGCCTTGCTTACTGTCGATCTGGACGGCCCTATCGACACAGGAAAGTAGCAAATCCCCATTCTGGCCGCATCAGGAAAAGCCCAAGAACTTCGTGTTGCCCCCCTGGCACCAACCATGCGTCGCGCTATTGAAGAACAGCCACCACACCATCGCTCGCCCCTTATCCGTGGTCCCTTTTGCAGACAGCAGCGGGCGCTGACCGCATCACAGCATGCTGGCTCCGAACAAGCTTTGAGGTTGGCCGAGTGGCTAAGGTTGGGCGTCGGGAGAACCCCAGGGGAACCGGATCTGCCCGAGATGCTGACATGGCAAAGTAAATGCCTTCGGCGTGTTTTCTGTTCGTGCCGTGCTGCCGATACCAAGAGGAAGCAGTGGAGAACGCCACCCCCAACGCTGCTGCAATGCAACATCTCGACAGTCATGGTCATGCCAGGCAAGCCGCAAGTCGGATCATCCCACAACGCTCTCCGCTCCGTCGTCAGGCCGGGAATAAGTCGTGATCCCCGACGCCCGATTCAGCCGCATCACCAAGCCCGAGTGCTGTTGGCCGACATCACCGCGCGTCCTCCCCGACGAAAGCCGTCACCCATTTGTCCATCGCGTTGCATGCCCTAGATTGGTCCTTATCGGCCCATCCTGGGCCATTCCAAGAGCTTCACGGGCTTGTCTTTTTGCTTGGGCATCGACCCGATCAGCAGATTGTCTGGAGTATCAGCTCAGGCAGCGACCGGCAAGAGAGAAAGTTCAATATATGTGTCAACACGGCATCTCGAGTGACACGGCGCTCTACTGCAGTGCCACTGTAGGATTCCCGTGTCAAGTCGGTTCCAAGTGGCTGCTTGAGATGGATTGAGCACGCTCGCCGCGGATCACTCGGAGATGCACGTCTACCGTACATGTTGGGGATACCTAAACTCAACGGCCCGAGTTTGTTCAGTGACCAAAAGGGTTGTACTCGAGGATTGATGTGTAACTCCCTTGCATTGGTTGACTCGGGCCGCCGGCACACGCTCCCAGTCACGAATCCTATGCCTTGAAACCATACTTGCATCTTCCAGGAGGCACAAAATAAAATAATCGCCGACCCAGACTTCATAACGGCACTGTCTCACATCACATGAGCATTTGAGACATAGGCAGCCCTTCTACCCTCTTCGTATCATGAAAAACTGGCAATTCGGGCTTGCGCTGGGCGTCTGCAATGGTGAAACAACCTTTGGTTGACCTGCTCGTAACCACACGGAGAGAGAGGGCAGGGTGGCCTTCGCTGAATGTAAACAAGCGCATCAAACATGAGAAGTCGATCAGTTAATAAGTGCCATATCAAATTCGGCACCAAACTTCTTCTTTTGCTTGACTCTCGGGGCGTTTTGATGTAGTATTTTTCTGGCACTTAACTAGTTGTGACGACGCAGTGTTCAGGGGCAGTGGATTCCCTGAGCACATCTTCTACTTTGCGTCTAGCTGGCACAACGTCAACTGCATGTTGATAACTACTGGATCTACAATGCGCTGGTTACCTAGGTAGTCTCCATCGGCGGCATAGGGCCATGAGCCCCTTGTACTTAGTGTTCTCACCGGGCTTGATGTGTTTGGTCTGTGTGCCATTTGGGGCAGCGCCATGTAATTGTCGGTCTGAAGACCCGTAGTGCCTGACCCTGAGCAGAGTGAGACTATCCAAGAGGGATCTCTGGCAGGCGAATAGGAACATCGCCACTAGAAGCTGAACACAAACATTGGCAACCCATGTACATCCCCGAGTTTGAGTACAAACCGGGCATCGCACCGTCCAAACCACGCCATCCACCCCTAGACACCCACCATGAACAACAAGCCAACCACAACTCTCACACATCCGCTTCCCTCCCACCCACTAACCCAAAGCCCCTTTTCCAACCACACTCCACC